>Ga0310915_10000185_pt1 | contig 29713 bp, 36 predicted proteins | sample GREbulkMGAN111_FD_202508 | JGI IMG/M metagenome (GOLD analysis project Ga0310915, IMG submission 202508) | Lab enrichment of tropical soil microbial communities from Luquillo Experimental Forest, Puerto Rico - GRE.bulkMG.AN111 | ecosystem: Environmental > Terrestrial > Soil > Tropical forest >...
TCAGACCAGGCAAGAGCGCCTGTTGGGTTTGCCTTGCCGATCGCATGAAACGGAACCGAGAGGTCAAGGCGTTTCTCGAGCGCGGGCCGGCCCGCTCTGTTGCCGTTTCGCCTCTCGTGCAGCACCCCTTCGGACTGAATGGGATCCAGCTTGCAGCCATCGAGATCGCGAAAGCGATCGCCAGCGACTTTCGCACAGATTTGCGCGATCATATCGTGAGCCTCGATCTGTTGGGCTCGGCGATCGCAAAGCATTACGTGGCGGCTCGCCCGCAGTGTCCGACTTGCGGCCGCAAGAAGCTCCGTGATCCAACCCGTACGCCGGTTCCAGTTGAGCTCGGTGCTGGCAGTAAGCTGGTGATGACGAGCGGGGGATACCGAACCGTTTCGCCGAGGACCACAGTTGCACGTTTCCGGAAACACGTGAGCCCTCTCACAGGTGTCGTCTCGCGTCTCGAACGGATCGAAGCTGACTTGCCCCTGAACACTAACTACTTTGCCGCGCACAATTTTTCGGTGCCTGCAGCGACTGTCAATGAGCTTAGGTCCGGACTCAGTGGTGGCGGTAGTGCCGGTAAAGGCAGCACCGCCGAGCAGGGAGAAGCCAGCGCGCTCATGGAGGCGATCGAGCGTTATTCGGGGATCTTTCAAGGCGACGAAATCAGAAAAACACGACGGTTCAAGGATTTTCGGTCAGGCGAGGCGATCCTTCCGAATGACGTCCTGTTGTTTAGCGACACGCAGTTAGGGGAGTGGATGCCGGCAATTGGTCCGGACGGGCCGCCCTCAACTCCGATTTTATTTGATCAGTCTGCCGAGATCGAGTGGTCGCCGGTCTGGTCTCTGCGCGACAAACGCTTCAAATATGTTCCGACCAGCCTCTTGTATTTTTTCTATAGGGGGCCCGGTCAGATTTACGCGGATTCCAATGGGTGCGCGGCCGGCAATACCATCGAGGAAGCAATCGTCCAGGGCTTTCTCGAGTTAGTGGAACGGGATGCCTACGCAATCTGGTGGTACAATCGATTGCGCCGACCACAAGTGGACCTCCGCCAATTTGATGATGCCTACGTCCGCGATCTGCAAACCCAGCTAGCCGGGACGGGACGCCGGCTTTGGGTGCTCGACGTCACAAGTGATCTCGGGATTCCGAGCTTCGTGGCCATCATGCACTGGTTGCACAACTCGCAGGAAAACATCGAGTTCGGGTCCGGCTCACACTTTGATACGCGGATCGCGTTGCTGCGTGCGATGACCGAACTGAACCAATTTTTGTCCATTGGCCTCATGGGAGGTGGGACCGGCGAAAAATCGAGCCTTGATGGGTCCACCCCGTTGCATCTGCGCGACCATCCTTTTTTGACGCCAAGCGACAAACCTGCGATCCAGCCTGACTTTCGCTCGAAGGTAGGCCGCCTCAGCTCACGCGAGCAAGTGGCCGCCTGCGTTCGTCTAACCAAGCAGAAAGGACTCGACTTTCTCGTTCTCAATCAGACACGTCCCGACATCGATGTACCAGTCGTCAGGGTGATCGTTCCGGGGATGAGGCATTTTTATCGCCGCTTCGCACCGGGCCGCCTTTACGATGTTCCGATAAAGCTTGGATTGCGGGACCGACCGCTGTTGGAAAGAGAGCTTAATCCACTTCATCCCCATACCTGAGGGTTACTACGGGCTTGCGCGCTCGCAAAACAAAAAGAGAGCGACGGGCTGTATCGCCAACGATTTCTGCCCGGCTAAGTAGGCATGTCTCGCTTGAAGCGCACGCAAGCGGACACATCTTCGCTTGCTTCGGCGGCCATTCAGTAGATTTGGGAGCGTTCAGCGCTGCCGCCGCGGTATGTGCTCAGGACTTGCACATTGGTCGTCCGGTCGTCTCCATTTCGTCCGGCGGCCGGAACTTCGATAAGGAAATTTACATTTTGGTCCGACGATTGGCCAGACATGGTCTGTTGGAGTACTGCCTCGCGAATTCGCGAAACGATGAAGACCAGGTTGTTATCGAACCGCAAGTTGCCGATTACTGGCCGGGAAACCCGTCGCTCGGCAATGCAGATGTTCTCGCCCTGTCACGGTTTGCGTACATGCGGCGGCGTGGCAACGATCTAGTATTGGAATCGCCGCGCGCGGGTGCACTGTTCAGGATCTGCGATCCGAAGATCGCGACCGCGATCGCCGCCTTGTCCACGCCCCAACAAATCGAAAGGTTCCGTCGACAGAGCGGGTTTCCGGGGATCGAGCTTCTCGCGTTGTTGGTCGATTGCCAAATCCTTTTCAAGATTGAGGCCACTGCTAACATGGGGTCCCGTTTGGCCGAGGGTGACCACAACCTCGTTCTTTGGGACTTTCACGATCTTCTATTCCACGCGCGTAGCACGGAAGGTCGACACGCCAACCCGCTGGGTGGGCTTTATCCCTATGTGGGTGTCGTAGCTCCGCTCCCCGCGGTGCGGCCACGATGGCCAGGAAAGAAAATCAATATGCGCAAGTTCTCGGCCGCGCACTCGATGACAAGCTCGCCGTTTGTAAAAGTCCTGCATGACCGACACTCGACTCGCGCCTTCAATGGCCGGAGCCCAATCACTTTCGCCGAGCTTTCGCGGGTCCTCGACTGCGCCGCGCGTGTCCTGTCGACATGGAAAAGCAACATCGGGTTTGAAGTCAGTGGTCCGGCGGTTGAGTACGCCGTCAAGCCATATCCATCGGCGGGCGCCAGCTACGAGCTCGAGCTCTACCTTGCGGTGGACAAGTGCAAAGGGCTTAAACGGGGATTCTATCATTACGATGCGGGCGGGCACGCATTAGTGCCAATAGCCGTCCGTACGCATGATCTCGAAGCGTTGTTGACCGGGGCTAAATTTGCAATGGACGCGCTGGCCGCACCTCAAGTCCTGATCACGATTGCGGCTCGCTTTGGTCGAATTTCGTGGAAGTACTGCTCGCTCGCTTATGCGCTCCTTCTGAAGGATGTCGGCGTATTGACTCAGACGCTCTACCTGATCGCGACAGATACGGGGCTCGGCGGATGTGCGGTCGGTACCACCAACATCGATCTGTTCGCAAAGATGACCGGGATCGAGTTCCACGTCGAGGGCGCGGTCGGACAATTTGCGCTTGGTCGCGGCTTGAAAATTGGAGCTACCGAGCAGCAACATCAAATTTGAGATCCTAGCGCATAAGAGGTTTTTCATAACTTTCTCAGTCCGTTTCGTAAGGGCCTTCGGGATACTGTCGTTATTGGCCTTGTCCGCTTTCGGGGTAAAGCGGACATCACTGAAGCTAGGGCATTTGTTCAATTTGGAACACCGCCACATCTCTAACTCTACGATCATGAGTGGGCATACAGCATGCGCTGTGCGATGGAGAAAGGCGCACTTCGTTTTCGCTCACACGAACAAATAGCCCTAACAGGAGTTCGCAGCTCGCTGACGTAAATGGAACAGTATTAAGCTAGTTATAGTAGATACGTCCGATTGGCGCCGGAGGTCGCAGATAATCGTCGTAGTACGACTTAAATGGTTCGTAGTAGGACGGCCGTCCGTATCCGTATTCTGGGGGTACTGCCGACCAGGTCGGCGCGGGATAACCAGGATACGCTGGTCCCTCATCACAAACCCGGATGCGGTGAACCGTCTCGCGACCGTATGGATCGATACGCCGCTCAAGAAGAATCCGGCAAATGCTTCCGCGATCGAAAGGCGCAACATACTGAGCGGGGGGAACGTAAGGAGCAGGAGCTGTGTAAGGACCAGGCCCATATGGCGGTAGCTCGAGGTCACCCGCCTTTGCAATCGATCCAAAATTCATTGCCAATGTACTCAGCACCACAGCGAGAACTGCGCCTGTAACGCGCGTTGACATGTGACTCTCCCTGATCGCTGAGATCTTGACGCGCTCAGCTTGGATCAATTGTGACTCTTCCACTGAGGCGTTTTGGTGTCACTCAATGTTTCAATTTGGCACATCACAAAGTGGTGGGACGCGGCTACCGCTCGCCACGCGGCCGTCAGCCTCACGTAGCCTTCCTCTTCGGACCCACCGCCACCGCATGCTGACCTGAGCCAATTGCTCATCGAGCTCGCCATCTCGCGCAAATGCTTCCTACGTGTTCTTCATTCGCGTCGGCTAGAAAGCGCTGGTATTCGACAAGGGAAAATCCGCGATTGTCGTGCCCTCGCTCGACAGATGCCTGGCCGATCGAACGTTTGGAGGAGAAAGTCACATGACAACGATTGCTCAGCAGATTGGCCGCATGAATCGCCTGCTTTTGACCCAAAGCGGACATGCCCGCTATTCTGACGCGATCCGCGTTGTTGCGTGATGCAATATTTCGTCGAACGATGTCGATCTATCTACGCGGGTTAAACAACTGATCAGAGGAGTTATACACCTGATCAGAGGAAATGAGTGGAAAGCGGATGTGGCTGAGCTGGCCATACTAATAAAACAGTCGCCGCCGCGTTATCCAATTGGCAGTCCGCGATCTTATTTCGAGAATGATGGCTAGCCTGCGCCGGATCAGCTAGTTCATCGGGATTCCATTGCTCATAGCGATGGGCGACCGCCTAGGCGCTAGCACGATGACTGATGTTCCAATTTTTACCCGGTTGTAGAGGTCGATCACGTCCTCGTTGGTCATGCGGATGCACCCGGAGGAAATCGCCGAGCCAATGTATTCAGGTTGGTTGGTGCCGTGGATGCGATAGAGAGTATCCTTGTTGCCTTCGTATAGGTATAAGGCCCGCGACCCCATCGGATTCTGCGGGCCCGGACTGACATAGTCCGGCACGTGCATGCGCTGCTTGATTTCGGGGGTCGGCGTCCATGACGGCCATTCCGTCATACGGCCGACTTTTGCGACGCCTGACCACGCTAGTGCTTCCTCCCCGACGGTGACGCCGTAGCGGATTGCCTTGCTTCCGGGCAGCACGTAGAAAAGATAGCGCGCGTCAGTATCGACCAAAATCGTGCCAGGGGCTTCCCTGCCGGAATAGTCGACAACGTGGCGCAAGTATTGTTCGGGAATCCTCGCCTGCGCATATGGCGCGGAGTTCAGAAGTTTACGATCGCGGGGGGTTAGGTTTGCGTCGGACGCGGGCTCAACGGTCTGCATGCAGCCGGACACCAGAACGCCAAGTCCCACCACCGCCAGGGCCTTGTAATATCCCATATATTTCACGTTCCCAGGTCCAATTAATCAAAACTAGCAATGTTTGGCGTGTGGTTATCATACTACATCACGCCGATTCGTATTTAGTCTTTGGTAAGGTTAACGCCGCTGTCATTTTCCGCTGCTGCGCCGTTAAGGCCGAAGGACTCTACAGGGGATGGTGAATTATGGTGTTGTGGTCGTCACCGGTAGCGGTGGCAAGGGCGATCCCCTCCATTAGGAGCGCGAAGAGCGCCGCCGTTGTCGCTAGTAATTTCGCCACGGATAGAAATGATAGTTAATGCCGACGCGGAAGATATTCTCCGTGAGTGAAAGCTCGTTATTGGAAATCGGCAATGGGTTGCTCGCGTGACCGAGATCTACGTAGAGATATTCCACTTTGGCCGACCACTGCGGTGTGAACATCCATTCCAAACCGGCACCGACCGTCCACCCCGCATGTGTTGTTGAGTCTGACAGGTTATTGATGGTTCCGTTGAAGTTGACACTGGAAGCAGTGTTGACATTGGCGAGCGCCAAACCGCCGGTCGCATAGAGGTACATATTCGGTGCGGCGAGCCATCCAGCCCGTCCTCGGAATGTTGCGAGCCACCTGCTGCGGAAATCTTGATGAGCGCTAGCGTCAGGAGCGAATACGTCGCGGCTGCCATCAAGACCGGTATACTGTAGGTCAGCCTCACCGCCCCACACGAACGAACTCCACGGTTGCCAGTTGCACCCAACCTGACCACCGCCGGTGGAGCCAAAGGCATTCATGCCGGGACTCCAAACGCCGCCTGCATTTAGACCGCCGTAACATTTTGTCCACGGTGGCACGACTGGGGAAGGGGGCGCGTAGATTTGTGGCAGTAGATCTCCGCTGGACGCAGCATCGACGGCACCTAAGCTGAATACTGCGGCAGCGAGAACGAAGTATTCTGTGCGACGCATGGGGCTATTCATCGTTTGCTTTTGCAGCAAACAATTTCGCAACCCTGTTTTCACGTTAACAAGTTTAATTTGGACAACAGAGGGTTAAAATCCCGGGCCAGTGTCCGCCCCGTCGTGTTGTGTGAGATGGTGTCGTGATGGGGTAACGCACGCTTCGTGTCCGCTATTGGCCCTTAGCACTCTTGTGCGCTGCATATGTCCGCGGCGAAGAGCCTAGAGCGGCCGAAAGAAAGATCGTCAACGACCGATAGATGTTCGTGCACGATGAGTGGTTTCCTGGGGCTGACGTTGAAACAAATGCCCAAATGGTACAGGCCAAGTTGACCCTCGAGCACGAGGTCAAAGCTAAACTCTGGCTTTAATTGCTGAAATGAAAACGCGAGCCACCGAAGTGTTTGGATGGCTCGCGTTCGCGTTCGTGATTCTGATTATTTTATTTCAGTGGTACTAGCGGGACGGCTTTGATTGACTTTAGTGCCGCGCCTTTGCGGCGGACGAAACTTTGTCTCCAGATTCAGGAGGCAAAATATCGGGCTCGAAGATAGATTTGATGAGCGAGTTTTCCTTTAGGTGTTGGTGATACTGAGTTACAACGGCTTTTGCTTCTTTCAGTGTGGCAGCCCGCCATTGAATCTCAAGATTTTCATTTCCAGCGATGCTTTCGATAATTCTTCGTTCTTCGACGAGCAGCCTAAATTCACTTGGTTGGTCTGCGTCGTCATTGCCGCTAAGATCTGTAGCGAAATCGATGCGGCCAGTCGGGACCCAATCTCGCTTTACGACACCTTGATACGCCGTATTTTTTCCGTTCGTCCACTTTGCAATGTTTACGAGCGCATTAGCCATTTCTCCCTCCTAGTTCCTTTACGACAAGGGTGAATGGCAACAATCATAACCGTAGGGCCGATGGAACCGTGGGTAGTATCACACTTTTTAGCGGGTACTCGCTACGGGGCGATTCGGCGGGCGCTTTCAGGCTTTTTGCCTGAGTATTTGAGTTTTCATCACATAGGAGAAGGCTGGATCCTGATGGCCTACCCCGCATTCCTTGGACTGATTTTGGTCTGTCGGATTCAGCAAGCCTTTTCATCACGAATTAATTACTAATTGCCACTTGGAGACCTGCTCGCCGAGCTTGGCAGCGCTCACACGATCCTAATGGTTGTCGCGTGGGGGCACTATTTCAGATTGGAGCGGCGGATGTAACCGCATCGCCAGGGCCGCGCTGGCGGCCGTTCAGCGTAGGCGCGTCCTACTGAATTGAAACCAACGCAGGGCTGTTCGGCTGATGCCTTTAGTAGCCACGATAGGGTTTGCACCAGCCATCCTGAAAGCTCCAACCGCGCGGACAGCCCACACGCCGGCGACCGGACGGTGGGAAACGGCAGTCCTGTTGCCAGCCGCAGGCGTATCGCCCGCACCTCCAAACTTCCCTGCAGCTGCCGTAGTAGTACTGAGCGTCTTGAATAGCTCTCGCAATACCGGATGCTAGCGCAGTAGGAACTGGCACCATAGTTGCCTGAGCGCATGGTACAAGAATCGAGCAAAGCGCGATGGCGAGGATTCCGCTTTTAAAAGCTCGATGCATGTTGCCTCCCTTCCATATGGCCCAAAGTTCGTCCGCCGATGCTGAACGAGACGTGAATGACTGTTATGGCGGCTCTTCTTCTTTGATCCATCCACGCTATATGAGCGGCATGTTGTGGCGCTCGCTGCGCGGTTGGTTCTGTGCCATGGCTGACACCAGCCGACGCAAGGAAGGAACTAGGTGCTTTCTCAGCGAGGACGGTGCAAACCGTCAATTAGAATTTGAACTGAGTTTGTGGCTGAGCAGGTTGATCGATCAAGAAAGAAACGTTGGTGCAATTCGAATGACCAAGGACCCTTCAGTGAAGTGAGTTTCATGGTCATTAATGCTGCCCAAGGCGGACATGCGGTCCACATTTGAGCCGCTTGGGTAGTACCAGTGCGCCGGATGGTGCCTGCTTGGGCTGTGCTTTTTGATGCGGTGGTTTTGCCGCGTGGCCAAAGCATGTTTCCCGCTGGAGGTGTCGGTGAACTCAGCCGGCAAGGGTTTCCCGTCACTGGTCGATGAGACAATTGGTTCAGGGATTGATGTCGGCCGCTCGCCAGCGGCCACGACGTGCACGACGTTATAGCCGTTTGCCTTGAGCTCCTTGAGAAGGATCGGCAGCGCCATCGCCGTCTTGTTATGGATGTCGTGCATCAAAATGATACCGCTTCCTCGTGCGTTCAGCCGCTGCATGGCGCGTTGCACGATCGCTTCCGGGGTGCTGCGGCGCCACCAATCGTCCGTGTCGACATCCGCGCTCCAGATGACAAGGTGCTTGCCCTCCAGGAACCGTTCAATCGCATTGGTGCTGCCGAAGCCAGGCACGCGGAAGAAGGGCGAGAGCGCGTTAGCGTCGCCGAGTGCGGCTGTAACAGAATTGATGCCGTCGTCGACCTCGCGCTCAACCCGCCGCATCGACAGGCGCTCGAAGGCGCGCGGATGGTGCTCGCTGTGAGTGCCGATGGAATGGCCTTCGTTGTAGATGCGGCGGACGACGGACGGATAAGCATGCGCCATCTCGCCGACCAGGAAATAGGTGGCCTTCACACATTGCGACGCCAACGTGTCGAGAATGCTGTTGGTATAGGGCGGCAGCGGGCCGTCGTCGAAGGTAATCACCACCTCGTGGTCCTTCAGCGGCAGCGTCTGCTTGTACTGGATGGTGCCAAGCAGCGTGAATTCGCCGGGATTGATGGTCAACACTCGGCTGGTGCCGAGGGCTTCCGAACTGCCAGGACACGTTCGCGCGGAGGCCGAGATGCACCCACCGGCCACAATGCAAACAGACAATGCGACGATGAAACGCATCGAGCGTCTCGCATTCATCAATCTCGCATATAGTAACTAGTCCAGCCGCATTATGTTCGTTGGACTTTGGTCCCATCAGTTTGCGGAAAAGGTGGAGGTAAAGCGGACATGCTGTGGACGAGTCTCACTGTCCGCTTTTGGACCAAAGCGGATATTCCAATATGTCGCATTTGATGTTGCTTTTGGGGGGTAAAGCAGACATGGGCTGTTGCGCTGCATATGCCCGCTTTTGGACCAAAGCGGACATTGACTTTTTTATGCAAACTTTCTGCGTTACGGACTTGCCGTAAGTTTAGTCTGAGGCGCCAACGGGCGTAGGTGAGGCGAAAAGGATCAATGCCATGGTGGACATCATCTTAAACACTGAGGAAGAGATTCTCACTTTAGACGTCTCCGATGAAGCGTTGGAGATCGCCGCGGGCACGGTAAGCGACAAAACCAACTTTACTTGGGGGGTTTGCACTGCGATAGGAGGGGGGTATGGGTGCCCGGGCTGATTACGGGGCATGCTCTGTGACTGCGCGTCCGAAGCCTGCGTCGAGATGCGGGTGAAGAGCGTGCGCCAGCACGATCATTGCTGGCGCGATATCGATACCAATCACGCGCGCACCGCGCTCTGCCGCCTTTGCGGCTAGCGTTCCGGGGCCAGTTGCAACATCGAGCAAGCGGGTCCCGTTTCCAACATCGGTGGCCTTAAGCAACGGTTCGATTGCTCTATTAGTCACTGCCGAGAACGCGTCGTGATAGCTCTCGGCAAGCTTGTCGTGGGTGGTTTTCTCGAAATTGCGGAATGCTTCCAAGTCAATTTGTGACTGGCTCATATTCGCCCCCGGGGTTTGCGACATAGATTAGCAAGATATCGGCGCTAGAGCAGAGACCGATTGATATGTCCGCTATTGGCCCATAGCGGACATTCGAGTTTGCATTTTAAATGGCCGTTTTTCGGGGCTAAAGCAGACATTGGTTCCACTCCCACACAATGGCCGCACATTCTGCATGCGACTGCTCGCAAGAAGCGCGTAAAATGTTTTAGTTCCTATGCCGCGACGAATACGTGAGTTGCAGAACCAATCAACGTTGGGTGTTGCACGCGACAATCCGTCGTTAGATGGAGTCATTGATCGCAACAGTCCATTGTTGCCAGCGCGGTTCACAGCAACACGATGGACGTGCGTCGGGAAACGCCACGGCGGGCTCCAAGTAGCGTCAAACAGGAGAATGAAATGAAAAGTGTTCTGACCACGACTGTTCTGGTCGCAATTGCGACACCGGCTCTTGCCCAATCGTTCGATCCCGACGTCAATATCTACGCATACGAGGCGGGATATACCCGTGCTCAGGCGTCTCGCGAGATACATCATCCCGCGCAGTCGATGCGCACCGCGAATAGGCCAGCATACTATGGCGCCTATGCCTTCTCACCGAGCTATTACAGCAACTACGCCGATAATCCTTGGAGTAGGTCGCGGAGCTTGAACCACGGTCAGGGGCCAGGTTGCATTCAATCACCCGCGTCACTCGAATACACAGGGTGTGACTAACCGAAACTGGTGATTGCAGAAAGGGTGAGCCGAGCCGTGTCGTGCTCGCCTTTTTCTATAAAACTTTGAAACTTGAATACACCAGGAGACTAGTTGGGCCGATGTGAAGACGGTCACATCGCCCCAGCGCGTTGGGTCCTAGTAATTAACTAGAGAGGAAAAGAGGCTGTACATGCGCCAAGCGCAGTCCATTGCCCTTATCGTGATCGCGGCCATCCTCGTTGTTGGAGTCAAGGTGGTAGCGCCCAAGCCAGGCTCGCCCAGGAACTATTTCACCGCCGTCAAGGTAGCGGTGCCCAGCGGTATGAAGAGTTTTCCGAACGAGCTGCTGCCACAGTGATGTCCGCCTCTGGCGCAGATATCGGCGAGTGCACTGCACATTCCCGCTTTCGGACGTGAAGCGGACATGGTCTTTTCACCGCATATGTCCGACATCGGGCATCCCTTAACGACGCTCATCGGATCCATGACTGAGTCAGCAATGCTGACTCAGTGACCGCTGAGTAATGGTAGCTTTTTCCAATATGCATGCTGCCAGAAGCTGCGGCGCAACTCCGACTATTATCGAGAGCAAGCGGTTGAATATCGAAAACTCGCTGACGCAGCGGAAGACCCCGCCGCCAAAAAAGAGTTTTTAGAGTTGGCCGAGGCTTGCGAAGAGGCCGCTGACAAGATCGACGATTGTCGAGCTAGCGGATAATTCGGACATTCTGGTTTGCGTTTTTTCAGTGTCCGCTTCTGGCCCAAAGCGGACATGGTCTAGTGCGCTGCACATGTCTGCTTCTGGTGATAAAACGAACACAAGAGTTTTCCGCTCTGATTAAGAAGGAGGATACGATGGACAAGACTTCTAAGGTAATTTTCGCGCTGATTGCGGCTGCGCTTTGGTTCGACGCCGCCTCCAATGTGCTGCTACCAGCTCACGCTCAACAGGCTATGCCGAGTGAAATCACAGCCAGGTTGAAATCCATAAGTGACAGCCTCGCAACTCTTGTCCAGGGCGGCATCAACTGCACCAACCAACGGCTATGTAGTCAGTAAGGCTGTCTCAGTTGGAGTTACTAGAATGTCCACTTCTGGCCCTTAGCGAACATTGACGAGTGCGCTGCAAATGTCTGCTTTTGAGCCAAAGCGGACATTCGTTTGATCGCTCGGGCAATTGGCCGATACCCGATCTAATTTTTCTCCGGTCTTACGATGTAGATGCCGGCAACCACTACGACGGCCACTACTAGGACGACCACCGCGATTGAGAGTGCGTCCATTTGCCAAATCCTTCTGCGAATGGAATCGCCTGCGGCGCTATCCTGCAAGCAAAGGCTAGCCGGCCGCAATACGGATATGGTCCACAGAACCTAGCTTTTTGATGTACTGTACATCTAATATGATGCTTGGTATGTGGGTGTCTTATAACTTAGGCCAAACCGAATGATTACTGCTGCTCAGATGCGAGCCGCCCGGGCTCTGCTTGGAATCGATCAGCGGGAATTAGCGGAACTCTCGGGACTGTCGCTGCCAACGGTCCAGCGCATGGAAGCGAGTGACGGCGTTGTCCGCGGCAACGTCGACTCGCTTATGAAACTGGTCAACGCCCTTGCGGCCGACGGAATCGAACTCATTGGGGAAGGCGCAACCTCAATTGCTGGCGGTCGTGGAGTTCGGCTGGCCGGCGGCCGCAGCACACCCGCGAAGAAGCGACGGCGATGATGGTATTGTACGCGCTTTATGGCGTGGCAGCGCTGCTGGTGCTTGCGCCGATTGCCGTCACGCTGACCTTCTCACCGCGGGCCAGCAAGGTCATTTATGGCGCAAGTCTCATCATCTCGGTAGCGCTGGGAGCGATCGGGCTTAACAGTTTGTTTGACAATGCAGTCTCCGCGGCAGCGTTGCCCCTTGGCTTGCCGTGGATCGGTGCGCATTTCCGCATCGACGCGCTGGCGGCTTTCTTCGTCATCGTCGTCAATCTTGGTGGCGCGACCGCAAGCCTGTTCGCGCTCGGTTATGGCCGCCACGAGGAAACACCCGAACGCGTTCTGCCGTTCTACCCGATCTATCTCGCCGCCATGAACTTGGTGGTGCTTGCCGATGATGCTTTCAGCTTTCTGGTGTCGTGGGAGTTCATGTCGCTTACATCATGGGCGCTTGTCATCGCGCACCATCGCGACCGCGAAAACATGCGCGCCGGTTACGTATACCTGTTGATGGCGAGCTTTGGCACGATGGCGTTGCTGCTCGCCTTCGGCCTGCTTACGGGCGGCAACGGCAACTACGTGTTCGATGCGATCCGTGCGACACATCCGGCCGCCGCTCTCTCGGCAATGGTATTGATCCTTGCGCTTCTCGGCGCTGGCTCAAAGGCGGGTATCGTTCCCTTGCATGCCTGGCTGCCGCTCGCGCATCCGGCTGCACCGAGTCATGTCTCGGCGCTGATGAGCGGCGTGATGACCAAAGTCGCGGTCTACGGCTTCGTGCGCATTGTCTTCGATTTGGTCGGGCCCCCGGCTTGGTGGTGGAGCATGGCTGTGCTCGCGGCCGGCGGCATCTCAGCGGTCATGGGCGTGCTCTATGCGCTGATGCAGCATGATCTCAAGCGGCTGCTTGCCTATCACACGGTCGAAAATATCGGCATTATTTACATCGGGCTCGGTCTTGCGCTTGCGTTCAAGGCGCATGGCATGGCAGTCGCTGCGGCCCTGGCACTGACGGCCGGCCTGTTCCATGTGTTCAACCATTCGGTCTTCAAGAGCCTGCTGTTTTTCGGCGCCGGATCGGTTCTCAATGCCACCGGCGAACGCGACATGGAACATCTCGGCGGCCTGATCCACCGCATGCCGCAGACGGCGTTCGTGTTTCTCGTCGGCTGCGTCGCGATCTCGGCGCTGCCGCCGCTCAACGGTTTCGTGTCGGAATGGCTGACGTTCCAGGCCATTCTGCTCAGTCCGCAACTGCCATCTTGGGGCCTGAAATTGCTGGTGCCTGCCGTGGGGGCATTGTTAGCATTATCGGCCGCGCTTGCCGCCGCCTGTTTCGTGAAGGCTTTTGGCGTGACCTTCCTGGGGCGGCCGCGCACGCCGGCGGCAGCCAAAGCGCGCGAAACCGACAGCAACTCGCTGGCCGCAATGTTCGCGCTCGCCGCGCTATGTTTCGTCGCTGGCATCCTACCGGGAATTTTCATTGACGCGCTCGCGCCGGTGACGCACGCGCTGCTCGGGATGAGCATGCCGCATCAGTCCGGGCTCGATTGGCTGACCGTCGTGCCGATCGCCGAAAGCCGCAGTTCCTATAACGGACTGCTGGTCTTCATTTTCGTGACACTGTCCGGCTCGATCGCGGCGTTCGCTATCCATCGACTGGCCTCCGACAGATTGCGGCGCGGGCCCGCCTGGGACTGCGGTTATCCCGACCCAAGCCTAGCGACGCAGTACACGGCTTCGAGTTTCGCCCAACCGATCCGCCGCGTGTATGGCAGCATGGTTTTCCGTGCTCGCGAGATCGGCGAAATGCCACCGCCGGGTTCGATCGCCCCGGCACGATTGACCGTCGAATTGCGCGACTTGATCTGGGATACGCTCTACGCGCCCGTTGCCGTCGTTATCGGTTTCGCGACCGAGCGCATCAATATCCTGCAATTCCTAACGATCCGCCGCTACCTATCGTTGGTCTTTGCGGCGCTCGTTTTCCTGCTGCTGGTGCTAGCGATATGGTCCTGACGCGCGATTTCTTCTTCCAGGCCGGGCAGATGCTGCTGGTGCTGCTGCTCTCGCCACTGCTCACCGGCTTCGTGCGCAAGGTGAAGGCACGGCTGTTGCGCCGGGAGGGCCCGCCGCTGCTGCAGCCCTATCGCGATTTGATCCGACTGACGCGCAAGGAAGTCGTGCTGGCGCAAAATGCCTCCTGGCTGTTCCGCGTCATTCCTTACATCATCTTCGCCGGCACTTGGGTCGCGGCAGCCCTGGTGCCAACCTTCCGCAGTGGGCTCTTGTTCTCCTGGACTGCCGATCTTATCGCCATCATCGCGCTGCTCGGCAGCGCGCGCTTTTTCCTCGCGCTTGCAGGTCTTGATGTCGGCACTAGCTTCGGCGGTATAGGCGCCAGCCGCGAGATGATGATCGCTTCGCTCGCCGAGCCGGCGATGCTGATGATCATGTTCACGCTGGCGCTGATCGTGGGATCGACTCAACTCTCGGCCATGGCCGCATTCATGCTGTCCTCGCAGGTCGGGTTACGTGTGTCGCTCGGCCTCGCGCTGCTTGCTTTGATCATGGTGGCGATCGCCGAAAACGCGCGCATCCCGGTCGACAATCCTGCGACTCATCTCGAGCTCACAATGGTGCACGAGGCAATGGTGCTGGAGTATTCGGGCCGGCATCTCGCACTGATCGATCTTACCTCGGAGCTCAAGCTCCTGCTGTATGTATCATTGATCGGCTGTCTGTTCGTACCATGGGGCATCGCGGCACCGGGGGCAGGCGCGCAGGCGATCGCGACCGGCATCGCGACCTACGTTGCCAAGCTCGCGGCCGGTGGCGTTCTACTGGCCTTGTTCGAAACGGCCATCGCAAAAATGCGCGTGTTCCGCGTGCCGGAATTCCTCGGCGTCGCGCTGATGCTCGGCCTGCTCGCCGCGTTGCTACGGTTCGTTTCGGGTAGCCTGTGATGCATGGGATCACCTTCGACATCGCACATTTGCTCGCGGGCTCGCTGGTGCTGGTCAGCTTCATGCAGCTCTACCAGGACCGGCTTTACGCGCTGCTCAACATCTACGCCTTGCACGCTTTGGTGCTCGCCGCCTCGGTTGCCTGGCAGGCCTTTGTGCAGGATGCCCCGCATCTCTATGTGACGGCAGCAATCGCACTGTTGTTCAAAGCCATCGTCATCCCGATTGCGTTGCACCGTATCATCGTCCGCCTCGGCATCCATCGCGAAATCGAGACCGTGGTCGGAGTCGGGCCCACGATGCTGCTGGGCATCGGCCTCGTCGCGCTCTCGATGGTGGTGATGTTGCGAGTAACGGCGGAAGCCGATCCGCTCGCGCGGGAGGATCTCGCCTTCGCGCTGTCGGTGGTGTTGCTCGGTCTGTTGATGATGGTGACACGGCGGAACGCGGTGAGCCAGGTCGTCGGCTTCATGTCGCTTGAAAATGGCCTCGTGTTGGCGGCGACAGGCGCCAAAGGCATGCCGCTAGTGGTCGAGATCTCTGTCGCCTTTTCAGTATTGATCGCTTTCATCGTCATCGGCATCTTCCTATTCCGTATCCGCGAACGCTTCGACAGCGTCGACTTGCAAGAGCTCGACCGGTTCCGCGGAGAACGGCAATGATCGTCGATGCGCTCACCGGCGTCCTGCTGATTCCGGCCGTTACGACCCTCGTGCTGGCGGCACTTCCTGGGTATCGGCTGACGGCGCGGCTCAACGTTCTTGCAGCGCTCGCAACCTTCGTCACGGCGCTGTCGCTGTTTATTGTGACGCCGGAAAGCGGTCCCTATCTGCTGGTGGACGATCTCAACAAGGTCTTTATCGTGCTCACCACCTTCGTGGGATTCACCACCAGCGTATTCAGCGCGAGCTATATCGACCATGAGATCGAGATCGGCCGGCTGACTCCAGTCTTTGTGCGATTCTATCATGCGATGTACCAGGCCCTGATGTTCGCCATGAATCTCGCGCTGGTCGCCAACAATATCGGCGTGATGTGGGTCGCGATCGAGCTCGCGACGCTCACCACCGTGTCGATGGTCGGCATCTATCGCACCCATGAGGCCCTGGAAGCGGCCTGGAAATATTTCATCCTCGGCAGCGTCGGCATCGCGCTAGCGCTGTTCGGCACCATCCTGATCTATATGGCAGCGCGCCCGGTGATGGGGGAGGGGCTGTCGGCGATGGTGTGGACCGTGCTGGTGACGCGCGCCTCGCAATTCGACCCCGCCTTGCTCAATGTCGCCTTCGTCTTCCTGCTGCTCGGCTACGGCACCAAGGTCGGCCTTGCGCCGCTGCATGCTTGGCTGCCCGATGCGCATGCCGAGGGCCCGACGCCGATTTCGGCCGTGCTCTCAGGTTTGCTGCTCAACGTCGCGCTTTACGCGTTGCTGCGTTTCAAAATCCTGTTGGCGCTCAATCCGGCGGTGATCGCTCCCGGCCCGCTAATGGTGTCCCTGGGTCTGATCTCCTGCCTGTTTGCTGCGCTCATGCTTTATCGCAGGCGCGACATCAAGCGTATGTTCGCCTACTCATCGATCGAACACATGGGTATCATTGTGTTTGCTTTCGGCATGGGCGGCCCACTCGCCAATTTCGCCGGCCTTCTGCACATGACCATGCATTCGCTGACGAAGTCGGCGATTTTCTTTGCGGTCGGCCACGTGGCGCAGGCCAAGGGCACCCAGAAAATCGCCGACATGGGTGGCCTCACAGTGACGCATCCGGTGCTTGGCTGGGGCCTTGTCCTCGGCGTCGTGGCGATTGCCGGTCTTCCGCCGCTTGGCATTTTTATGAGCGAGTTTCTGATGGTGAGTTCGACCTTCGCGCGCGAGCCATGGCTCGCCGTAATCCTCGTGGCGGGCATACTCGTGGCGCTAGGCGGCCTGTTCCTGCGGCTCAATACGATCGCATTCGGCGAGCCACGCGGCCCCGCTGCGCGGGCCCAGGCGTCATACGTGCCGATGTTCGCGCATCTCGCGCTGGTATTCATGGCCGGCATCTATATGCCACCGGCGCTGGTTGCCGGTTTCGAGAACGTCGCAAGGCTTCTGGGTTAGCGTCATGCCTTTGCTCGACGCCATCACCCATCTCGATAAGATCAAGCAGCACCGGCCCTGGGCGCGCGTACTGGTGGCCGACGAGGGCTGGCGGCAGGCAATCGACCTGCTGGCGCAGGGACGCGCTACGCTGTTCGCTCTCTGGGGCGATGCACCATCGGTACACATGGCGCTGCTTGGCGAACTTTACGATGATGTCGTAGTGCTCACTTACAACTGCAAGGGTGGGCAATATCGAAGCGTCGGCGCAAAGCATCCGCCGGCCTTGCGACCTGAACGGGCAATTCGGGATCTCTGTGGGCTTGATGCTGCGGGCACCGCTGACGCGCGGCCTTGGCTCGATCTCGGGTTCTGGGACGTGCGGCATCCGCTCGGCAAGCAAACAGTGGCGCGGAAGGCTGTACCGTACAAATTCCTGCCGGTGGAAGGGGAGGGTTTACATCAGATCCCGGTCGGTCCCGTGCACGCGGGCATCATCGAGCCAGGCCACTTTCGCTTCACCGCCAATGGCGAACATGTCGTGCGGCTAGAGCAGCGGCTCGGCTGGGTGCACAAGGGCACCGAGCACTTGATGGAGGGCGCGACACTCGAGCAGGCGGCGAAGCTCGCGGGCCGCACCTCTGGCGATAGCACAGTCGCGTACGCATTTGCCTTTGCACAGGCGGTTGAATCCGCCATGCAGGTGAAGCCGCCGGCACGCGCGACCTATCTGCGTGCGCTAATGGCCGAGCTCGAACGGCTCGCCAATCATTTCGGCGACATCGGCGCCATCTGCAACGATGCCTCATTCACCCTGATGCATGCGCAATGCGGGATCCTGCGTGAGCGCACGCTGCGGGCAGCCGAGGCTTGCTTCGGTCAGCGGCTGATGATGGACGTGATCGTGCCGGGCGGCGTTGCGCGTGACATCACCGCCGAAAGCATTGCGCAAGTCAACACGCTGCTCATCGAGGTGCGCCAGGTGTTCCCGCGCCTGATCGAACTTTATGACAACACGGCCTCGCTGCAGGACCGCACGGTCACCACCGGTATCGTGAAACCGGATTTGGTGCGACAATTCGGCGCCGGCGGTTATGTCGGGCGTGCCTCCGGCCGTGCCTTCGACGCACGGCAGGTGTTCGCCTATGCGCCCTACGACAAGCTCTCCTTCGATGTACCCACCCTCGACGCCGGCGACGTCAATGCGCGCGTGTGGATCCGCATTCGCGAAGTCGAGCAGAGTCTGTCGCTGATCGAACAGATTATGGGCTCGCTGCCGAAAGGCGCGATCATTACTGCGCTCGGAAAAAGCAAGGCTTGCGAAGGGCTCGGCATTGCCGAAGCCTTCCGCGGCGATGTGTTCGTTTGGCTCAGGCTCGACGGAAAGGCCCGCGTTGCGCGCTGCCACTTACGCGACGCTTCATGGTTCCAGTGGCCGCTGCTTGAAGCCGCGATCGAGGGCAATATCGTCGCCGATTTCCCGCTCTGTAATAAATCGTTCAATTGCTCGTACTCGGGGCACGACCTCTGATGCGCCGGACGCTATTCGAAAGCATCACTCACGGCGCGGTCACGGAAGCGCCGCCAGCCCCCGACAAGGCAGCGCTGGACGAGCTCGCTAGAAGCGTCGAGCGTGCCGCGCGCGTCAAGCTCGGCCGTTCATTGTCGATTCGCGAAGTCGATGCCGGTTCGTGCAACGGTTGCGAGCTGGAAATCCACGCCCTCAACAACGCCTTCTACGATCTCGAGCGTTTCGGGCTGCGTTTCGTCGCATCGCCGCGCCATGCCGATGTGCTCTTGGTAACTGGGCCAGTGACCAAGAACATGCACGAGGCGTTGCTGCGCACATACAAAGCGACACCTGATCCGAAATGGGTGGTTGCTGTCGGCGCCTGTGCCGTTGACGGCGGAATATTTGCTGGCAGCTATGCGGTGGAAGGCGGTGTAAAAGACGTAATACCGGTCGACTTGCACATTCGAGGCTGTCCACCCTCGCCAACGGAGCTTTTGAAAGGGCTCCTCGCGTTGTTGGAGCGCGCGAATGCATAGCTTAATGAAGGCTAAAGCGATCGCCTAATGATACGATTCTTGCGAGCAGGACTCGTCGTCAGCATCTACCAGATTTTTGCGGTGGCAATTGTAACCGTATTAGCCGCGTTTCTGATCTCGCCTAGCGATCAGTGCGACTTGCAAACGAACCAAGAGTTTTATCATTTCTCCCTTGGACTTATCTAATCTTGGTTGCGCTCTCACCGTCAGTAAGCACAAAAATCACTGAACATTTCAGCCATGCCTCGAATCTCGTCTACTTGTCATCGTCTCGAACCGTATTGGTCGCGCTCGTCGCTCAATCAGTCATTTGTGTCGTCGTATTAGCAATATTTGGCGCTGCGGATGCCTCCAGACTTGGTAGTCGACGGCGTTGAATTTTTTAGTGACGCTTTACTTGTCCGAATTGGCTGGCCTGCAACACTAAGTGTCGGGGTTGCCCTGTTTGGGGCGAATGCGCTTGCCGCTTATGAGGCCATTGAAAAACAGAAATAGACTGATATCTGCTATTGGCCCTAAGCGGACATCGCAAGTTGCACCCGCACATGTCCGCTTTCTGGGGTAAAGCGGACATGAGCTTTTGCACCGCATGTGTCTGCTTTTGACCCAAAGCGGACATCAGTCGAACCTCAGCGTCGTCAGGTCACCACCTCCAACTGCAGTGCCTACGGCCAAAGCTATCCCGCCAGCAGCGACGGCTCCATCCACCGCCGCGACAGCGCAGGCGTCCCCAGTGGTCATACCAACAACGTCGCCCCCATTGCACGTCTGTCATATTATCGCTGCGGTCCGTAGCCGCCGCAGGAAGCGGGAGGATCGGTGCCGCGTGGGCAGTTCCTGACGCAGCCGCAAAGATGAGGCCCGCAAATGCTATCGCAAACATTACGCGCGACATTATGCGTCTCCTGTCATTTTAGCCGCCCCTTACATCCAAGACTTACCAACGGCCGCGGAAGTTAGTCCGAACATTGGTGTTTTTTTAGTCGCGGGCATCGCGAGCGGCTTGTGCATTCTTTGTCGCTTGTGACACGCTTCCGATCTTTGCCGGAGGGACTCGTGTCCGCCGCCGTCGATTTGGCAGCGCACGCATGCCCTCGCTAGCTGTGTCGCCGCTCGGCGGACGCGCGGGAAACTGTGCCGCACGACGTATAGCGAGAGCGCGACGTGCCGCTTCGACGTGAGCGGCCCGCGCTTCCAGCTTGTGCATGCGATCGATCTCTTTGTTGACGCGTTTCAACGCAGCGGCGAACACCTGCTTGCGCCGCAAGGGATGTTCAGCCGTGCCCGGAAAACTCCCGCCTCTCGGCGTCTCTTTCCCACGTGCTTGGCGGTGCTTCTCGCGCGCCAGAGTCCTTTCCTTGTCGCGCATATCGCGCAGCCGTTGGCGCAACGCCTTGAGGTCATCAAGACCGGCATCATAGATTCGGGGGTGGTGACTGCGCAGGACGATCTCATGCTCATCGTAGCTGAGGACGCTGCGTTCGAATTTGCAGGGTATGGACATGGCAGTTCCCTAGAAATCGGTGCGTAACTCATAACTTCCAGACTAGCGGAGCGAAACTATCATTTGTGTCTGCTACCACACTACCAACACCGGCACGCTTCCGTCCGCTAGGACCTTCGATGTTTGACTCCCCAACAATAGCTTCCTGAGCCCGCGACGCCCATGAGAGGCCATGACGATTAAGTCGCAGCCTCTGGACTTTGCTGTTTCGATAATCGCAGTAGCTGGGTACGCATTCGGAACATGCAAGAGTTCTGCAGATATCCCGATCTGCTCCGCCATAGCTCGAGCTTCATCGAGCACTTTGCCCGCACTTTCCTTGCAGGCTGCGTCAAAGCGGCCAAACTCTTCCTGCGAAGGAATCCATCCCACGGCGAGGTCGCCGCCATAGTTGACCTCCAGCGGTTCCGTTACGGTGATGATTGTCGCTTTAGCGTTCAAGGCCTTTGCTAAAGCAATCCCATGCTTAACGCCTTTTCTCGCGACATCCGATCCATCCGTACTCATGAGAATATTGGCGTACATTCGGGGCTCCCTTGCTCGTCGAAAATTTTCTCTAAAAAGTGTCCTAACTTATATGGTCCGATCGTCGCCGTCCGTCTACGGACCAATCTCGAAGCTCATTCGTGGACCAACCAGCGTCCGATGATGGCCCTAACCCAATACGTTCATCGGGCGTGCCGATGAGATCTTCGAATGAGAAGCGCGATGTCCGCTATTGGCCCAAAGTGGACATTCAGTTCTGCAGCGCGCTGTCGCTTTTGACCCGAAGCGGACATGAGCTATGCATCTTCTTCCAAAGACTCAAAGTGAGGTTTGAACCAAATTTGCGCAATAAGGGTAGGTACGACAGCACTGCCGATTACTGCGGTTAGCAGAATTGTGTATTGCTCCTGATCGATGATGTTGTTGGTTAGCCCGAACAAAGCCGATATTGATCCGAACGTTAGACCCGTAGACATCATCATCGTGGTGTACATGCCCTCACGCCGGTCGAAGTCGAAATAACGGGTCAACGGCAAGATACCAGCAAACTTCGTCACCATCTTCATGGCAAGAAAAGCAGCGATCAATCCCGCGCCAGCAATCAATGCTTTTGCGTCGATGAGCGAACCAGCTTTGAGAAAATAAAACGGCGTCAGAAATGCGAAGCATATCGCCCGCATCCGCCGCTGGAGTTCTTTTTGGTGCATAAGGAAAGGCGCTAGCACCATTCCAATCAGATATGCGGGCAAAACCGCTTCGCTTTGGCCTAGATTAGCAAGGCCGCCCAATCCAAATAGGACAAGAAAAAGAAACTTGATTTCAGGCTCGCTCGTACGTTTACCAAACCATTTAAACAGACGTGGAACGATCCAAGGAAGAACCACCATCGCTATAACTGTGACGACGGCGAATAAGATCAGATAGATGTTGTAGTTCGCAAATATCAGTCCGAGGGCAAGTACAGTTCCGATATCGTTGATGAAACATGCGGCAAGAATGATTTTGCCCAGTTCAGTTCGGTTATATCCGGTCTCAACCATTACGGCGTAAACGACCGCCACCGATGTCGTGGATAAAGCAATACCGGCAATCTGTGCTTGCGGCCACGGCCACCCGAGACCGTAGTGAGCTAATAACAGGCAACCGAGATAAGGTGCAAAAAAGCCCATCACTCCTATCGTCACGCTTGACCAGAAATTCCTTTTCACGACGTGAGGATCGATATCAGTGCCGGCCAAAAACGTAAGAACGATTGCACCAAATCCGGCGATGTAATTGATCCACGGTGTCAGAGGCAGACCAATCGTATTGCCCGCTACAGCGCCGACGACGATTTCAAATAGAGCAGCGGAAATCGTTATGAAGAAGGATCCGATGGCGGCGACCAGCGCTAGCGCCATCCACAGTGCTGACTGAAACCAAATATTTTCCATTGCCATCATCCTCGTTCGATCCAAGCGCAAAAAAACCCGCCCATTGGCGGGTCGCAAAATACGCCCCACCGCAGCACAAAGCGGTAGGGGTCATCAGCTCTGTCGAGCGGTTTCGGGGAACCCCATCCCCATCAGATTAGGCGGTCCGTTTATACGGAAATGCAATTCTGGTTTCAACTTGCCTTGCTAAGTTTGTCACGTCGGCCACCAATTACTCAGCAAGGGGGAAGCGAATGATATTTTCGAGAAGCGTAAACAAACGCGCGATGGTACGTCAAAATTAAATGCTTTCCTCTGGCGGCCAATTATTTTATCGCCTATGGATGCGGAGCTACGTGGCGTTGCAATTGGGTTGCTAATTATCATTTTGCTCTGCGGCGTTCTGCTGATCGCGGCTAAGGGCACGCCTATTATCTTGAAATTTCATGTCACGCTGTGATCTCCGACCGTTCGGCCCGGGCGGGGACCTCATCCGTCTGTCTTTGGTTAGGGCTGCGCGGAGCGATACCTTGGCGATCCCGCACGCGAGCGAATCGCACTAGGTAAAAAAATGGTGAAATAAAACTTTGCCGAGTTTGCGCTTGGTCAAAGATCAGAGCTCCGAGCGAACATATCTTAGGGCGTTACAGCCATCAGGAAGGCGCCGCGTGAAATACGTGCCAATGATACTGTTTTTTGCGAACGCGGTGGTTTGGGCCGTGGTGCTGACCGATGCACGCCGCCACCTTGGGTGACCCATGACGAAACCGCTGCACGTTTTCATCCGGCAGGAAGGTAAACACTACCGGGTCAAGTACCAACGCCATTATCCCAACAATGTGGTCGAAGAAGTCGTACTGACGCAGCGCTTCAATAGCTTGGCCGACGCCCAACGTTTTGCTGACGAGGGTCTACTTGCGCAGCATATCTATGGCGGGTTGACTGATCGAAAAAGCCAAGGCAACGGTGCCGCCGCAGTTGGGGACGGCTGGCCGTCGAAGTTGGACTATGGTCCAACTTCATGAGCGTCAAGAAGAACGGCTATGTCTTGGCATCACGGAGATAATGGCCGTGCTTAACGAAAATAAACCCATAACTCCCCTAACTCCCGAAACCTACGCGGCCCTTCGTCAGAAAGGAATTGGGGTTCTTATTTGGATGGCATTTGCAGCAGCTGGCATGGCTGCACTTTATTTTCTTAGTTTTTTTGCTGGGGACTAACGCGCACGCAGCGCCGCCGGTGGATCAGGGTCGTAGCGGCTGATACCAGCGCCGCACTACTGAATTGCTTTCGATAAATACAAACGGCCCGCTCGGCTGAGCGTTCTGGATTTAGCGCGCCGTGCAGCTATGAACATTGCCGACACCCGCGACGCGCTTGCCGCGCTTCATCCGGGCTGCCAACCCGCTCTCACACCAAATGACCGTGATGGTGCACGTCGGCAACGCCGACTAGCTTGATTTCATGGGAAAAATGTTGCCCCGCATCGCCTACCAATGCCGCCATGGTCGCATGCGCGCCGTTGCTCAAAGTTGCGACATTGTTGCTGTTGGCCTGATAGTTGATGCTGAAACTGCTGCCGTGGTTTGAGAGCGGGGTGGGGGCGGCTAAAACGCTGCCCGAATGGCTCACCAGAGTAATCTGATCCGTCTGCCAGGCGGGATCATTAATCGCACCCGTAAAGGTACCTGTGGGCTCGGTCGCCGTTGCACTCGCGTGGGTAAACGTTACGGTATTAAAATCGGCGAGCCGTCCCGTGCTCTCCTCAATCCATTCAGCCGAACTGCGGATGGGTTTCGAGCTTTCGACCTGGATCGTACTCGAGTGGCCGCTGGTCACATCGTTGAGAGTTAATTGGTAGGTGTTGTTCGCCAGGTATTTCACCTCGGCACTGATCATATCGCCCGCTTGTATCACGAGATCCAATTTGACCGGCGATAACGGATACATTTCGTACCAGGCATAGTAGACCGCTTTACCGTTGACGTAATCTTGCTCAATTCCAATCTGTTCTACCGTCTTGCTGCTATCTCCATCGAGCCCTATCCACGTTGAGCTATACGCATTTTGATTGCTGCTAGCGGAAGGGCTAAGGGACGGCACTATCCAGGACGCTTGTACATCAGTGAAAGCGTACTGCTGGGGGTTGGCAAGATTAGTTTCCACGGCATAGCCTGACCAGTTGACGCTCGTGCTAACACCCGTGGGTACGCTTTGTGACATGAGTTTATCCCTTCAATGCCGTCTGCCGGGGATGCCTAGGAACAGTAATTGTTTTGACAGCGGCTGCCGTTTGTCAACTCCAAACCTGCGGCACCGGGATCGTCTCTGATATGGGGAACCAGCGCAGGACAGCGAGTTAGGGACAGACCGCCCTGCGCCTGAGCGCGGGTTACCAAGGGGGAGACCGCGCTCGGCAAAAACTCTACGCGCGTCCGGCAATGGACGTTTGAGATAGGTCAAAAACGGTGCGTGGTTTCAGAAATCAAACGGGTGGTCACTCGGAGACCACGAACCCATCGAACTGGTCACCGGCTTTTCGTCGAGGCCCGGTACTAATTTTGATTGTGCCAGTCGGAGTAATTTCCACGCCGTAGACTTCTAAGCCCGCTGCCTTCACACCCTTGATGGCACGCACAATGTCCTGAGGTGTGAAGCACGGCTTCTTATGACTGATGCGTTTGTGGGGAGTGGCTGTGGCCACGCGGCGGGTATCCTTGGGCGTTTTCTAATTGTTGCTGTCTAATAATTCGCCGAAACTGACGTGTCTGGGAATGTTATCGGCGGCCAATCATTTGCGAATATCGGTCACCCCGGGCCCATCCGTGTGAAGCGTATTTTAATTTTGACGTACAATCTCTAGGTAATACTCGGCCACCTCTGTTAAAGCAAACATGATGGCGATGATAATCAAGATGATGAAAGCGCTGCGTAGCGTTTTTTTTTGGACCATAGCCTCGCTTGCCTCCTTGGCCGCCATGAAAATGCTCCGGGCGACTGTTCCGGTCGTCACCCGGAGCTAAGGCGACATGGACGAGGAAAGGGAAGGCACCCCCACCCAATGCGCAGGCCAAGCACGCCAAGGAAAGGCCCGCTGTCTGAACCCTACGCGCGTCCAGCAATGGTCGTTTTGAGATAGGTCAAAACGGTCCGACGCGGCGTGAACCGACGCGCAAGCCCTACACAATTTATTAGCCATGTCGCCGAAGTGTTGTTTGCGGCCACGTTGGCGCGAGTTAAATTTCAGACGCGGCTTGGACATCCCGCGCCTGGGGTCTGAGTCGAAACCTCCAACGCGCCGCGCCTTCCGACACACTGGCGCGGCGCGCCCATTGGGTTTCCATGCGCAGCTTACTTGTCGGCATTGCAATCGTGATCGCGGGCGCGACCGCCACGCGCGCTCAAACTTTGCCTTTTTATAACATCGACGAGTTGGCGAAGAAATGCGTGGAGACGGCAGCGGAAGCGGCCACAAAATATAGCCGTCTCGGTGATCTATCTTCATTTCTCGCCGATGAAGCCGTGTGCAAAGCCCTTTCGAACATGGACCGGCAAAGTCTCGCCGAATTGGCGAAGAACTGGAACTTACTTGCCTCAAGTATCCGGCTGCAGTGCATCGCCAATCGGTCGGTCGATAGCTATTTCGGATTGAAACAATGTATTGAACACGTGGCAAAACGCGGGAGAGAGATCGCGTTGCGCAAGCAATGATCTACTGGAGGTCGACCAGCAACTCGCGCGGCGACTAGATCCGGTTTTTATTATCGCGCACCAGCATCGCCGACGAAATGCGCGAGGAGCATCGTCGGCGGGTGCTTGGCGAATAGCAGGCCCGCTCGCCTGGCCTCGCACTACTCTTTCCGCACCAGCTCCGGCAGATTGGCGATATTCGCCGCGATCCGCCGCGCCTTGTCACAGGTGAAGCCAGCGTCCAGTGCTATTGCGGCATGATCTCGTGGAATGCGGTGTAGTCGATCACCATTGTGCCGTGTTCGGAAAAGCTGGTGATGTCGCGGTAACGGTAGTTCCAGCGGATGTCTTGGTGGTCATAAAGCCTGCGCGCATAAAGGTACTGCGCCGAATTGTCGTCGACCCCGCTGACGTTGAGCGTCAAAGCCGCGTTGGCCGCAGCGAGATCGGCCGGGGTCACACCATAGAGCGGGCTCGCTTCGTCGACGACGTGGAATATTGACCACGACAGCATGAACATCGGATGCTCATGGCGATCGAGCAGCAGCTCGTAATAGCGGCGAAACCGAGTGCCTTCGGCGGTCGTCTCCATACGAATGAGCCACAACCGCGCCATCGCCTGCGAAATCGTATTGTTGCGCTCGTTGGCGATGCGGATCATCAGCGTCGGCCGCCCCTCGTGTACGGTCACCACCGGGTGCTTGGCGAAGATAAAGCGCGCGCGCGGCCGCGAAAACCGGGAGAAGATCAGCCCAAACATCACGGCGAGGAATGACATGCCGGTGAAGATCTCGACCGTGGCCATGAGATGCCCGTAATTGGTCTGGGGGTGCATGTCGCCATAGCCGACGGTGGCCAGTGTCTCGACCGAGAAATAAAAAAACCCGAGCGGCCCGTTTGCCGCGACATTGGCGATCGCGTCGTTGCCGAGCCAGTACAGACACGCGAACACCGCATTGAGCAAAACGAAAATCGCCGCCGCCGTGGCGAAAAAGGTCGGCCAGGATACCGTCATCGAGCGATGATAGAGGTCGGTCCAGAACCCATCGGCGAGGCCGCGTGTTTCGATTTCGCGGCCGCTTATGCCAATGAGGCGCCTTCCGCCTTTGCGCTTGAAATCACTCTGTTTTGGAAACTTCGCCAAAGCCGATAAATCCTATGCCGTCGGCGCGACCTTGCTCTTGAACACTGAATACCTTGCCGCCGCAGATCCTCCCCGTCTAGCTCGACAAGTCGTGCCTCCGGCGCTGTCGATTACGCAAAGCACGCTTCTAATTCCTCGATCGACCAGGCCGGCGGAAGGGGCGGGGAGGGGGATATGGGTTGGACGACGTGGGTACGATCCAGAAAATTGAAAATTACCATGCAATTTCAACTTGACTGGCGGAAGGGGTGAGATTCGAACTCACGAACGCCTTGCGACGTTGCCGGTTTTCAAGACCGGTGCCTTAAACCACTCGGCCACCCTTCCTGCGTAGATAGTTCAAGCACTTGACTGACCGCACCACTAGAACGAAACGTGTCCTGGACACAATATTGGACACAATTCCGGTGGCAATCAGGTGCCAAGAATTCCTTTCGAGATGGTGCCAATGACCGTGGCCGCCTTCGCGTCGGCCTCCTCGCTCCGTTTGGCGTAATTGCGGAGCAGGGTGACCGGATCGATGCCCTGGTCGGCTGGGAGGTGAACCCGACCAGGGCAGGCCGGCCCTCAGTAACGTTGATCTGTCAGTAGATGGTGCTTTACGGGACTAGCGCCGAACGATGCGACGGTAGGTGCTACGCACCATTTTGCCCACGGATGTGTTCGAGTACGAATAGTCGGATTGCCGACGAGAGATTACTCTGCTGGCGTGCTCCGTCGATTTGCGTGACCAACTTCGACACTGTCGCTTCTTGGGCGCGAGCGATTTCTTTCAGATCTGTCCAAAAAGTCTCTTCAAGGCTCACGCTGGTCCTATGGCGACCAATGATGATGGAGTGTTTGACAACCAAGGATTTCATTAGAGGCCCTTAGCCCTTGGGTCAGGATACACTGATTCGAGACGCGTCAAGGAAGTTCGATGGGGACACGATGAAACAGGCCAGTGACGCGCTATCGGTTCAGGCGCAAGCTGTCTCGGCCATGGCTGATGATTCGGACTATTGCAAAGTCGCCGAACACGCTCTCAGCATGCTCAAAGTCGTGTATTTCCTTGAAGGAGCTGACGCAGCCGTGCGGTCAGCAATGCATACGGTAGAAGCCGCTGCTGCCGTCATCGAGGTTGAGCTTGGCCCTGCCGCGACACAACGCTTTCTCAAAATCGTCGGTGAGGCGCAGAGACCAGCACACTGAAGGCAGGCCATCGAGTTCGTCTCTGGGCATCAGCGGTGTACTGAGCGCTTGGCGGCATTATCCACCCGACACTAATGCGCGACTCGCGCACTTAAAGACGTAAATGCCCGCCCGCGACTATAGGCGAAAGAACGCGGCCTGCCAGGACTATCTCTTGTGCCACGGCCAAGTTTCGCGTGTCATCAACTCGCTCAGGTCGCAGGGACGGTTCAGGCATCGACTGGCGGGATCAGGACGGAAACTTTGAGAAATTGTTTCGATCCGCGTGTCCACCGCGCTGTCAACCAACTGCCCTACATAAGCAGAGATCCGCATAAAGCCGCTGGAGTTGGTTAGATAATTGAACTTCATTGTCGCCTCCGCACTAAGCGGGATCGCGACAACGACGCTATACGAACGAATGATATGATCTGTGATGGCCATCACAAAAAGGCCGAATACCTCTCAAGTTCTTAAGGACATAGGCAAGACCAAAGGTCAGTGCAGACGCCCAGGAAGTCCGCCGAGCGCGGGCGGAAAAGTTGGACACAATTTTGGACACAAACGCCTCGGCACTCGCCGTCACCGCACCGAACCCTTACCGGCATCGCTGCAACGATACAGTGCACTAAAGGACCGCCATGAAGTCCGATTCCCGGCGCGGTTTTCGCAATCTTGTTTATTGCTACCTTCGCGGCACCCCTGTGACGGCTAACAGGCTGCAAACCAAGATTGCAGCCACCGCCACCGCGAATATTCCTTCGGCAAGTTGTCTAATGAATTCAAGGTCACGTAGCAGCGACATTGCTGGGCTCGACGGTCGCACAGTGTAATCACAATAAAAGCTCTTCGTTAAAATATGGTTGATTAAGAATTAACCGAGCCACGCGGACACCGGTGGCTATCCAAATTATCGACGGATGTCCGCTTTTGGCCCAAAGCGGACATTCCATGATGTCGCATTTGATGTCGCTTTCGGGGGTAAAGCGGACATGCCCTTTT
>Ga0310915_10000195_pt1 | contig 28745 bp, 20 predicted proteins | sample GREbulkMGAN111_FD_202508 | JGI IMG/M metagenome (GOLD analysis project Ga0310915, IMG submission 202508) | Lab enrichment of tropical soil microbial communities from Luquillo Experimental Forest, Puerto Rico - GRE.bulkMG.AN111 | ecosystem: Environmental > Terrestrial > Soil > Tropical forest >...
GATGCTGGCCGATTTCCTGGCGGTGACGCCCCAGACGCCCTTCATGGTGCTGATCACCTATCGCCCCGAATACCACGGCGCACTGACCCGGGTGTCGGGCGCGCAGACCCTCGCGCTGCGGCCGCTGACCGATGCGCAAACCTCGGAGCTAACGACCGAACTTTTGGGCTCGGACTCCTCGATGGGCGGGCTGGCCGCCCAGGTCGGTGCCCGCGCCGCCGGGAACCCGTTTTTCGTCGAGGAGATCGTGCGCGATCTCGCCGAACGCGGCGTTCTGCAGGGCGAGCCCGGCGCGTACACGCTGCGCGGTGACGTCGCCGACGTCAGTGTGCCGGCCACCCTGCAGGCCACCATCGGCGCTCGCATCGACCGCCTCGACCACGCGGGCAAACACACCCTGAATGCCGCAGCGGTGATCGGGTCACGATTCGACACCGACCTGCTGACCGATCTGGGAATCGACCCAGTCCTCGACGAGCTCGTGCACGCAGAGCTGATCGACCAGGTGGGCTTCACCCCGCGGGTCGAGTACGCGTTTCGCCATCCGCTGATCCGCACGGTGGCCTACGAGTCGCAGCTCAAATCCGATCGTGCGCAGCTGCACCGGCGCCTGGCCGCCACGATCGAAGAACGCGATCCCGGCTCGGCCGACGAGAATGCGGCCCTGATCGCCGAGCACCTGGAGGCCGGCGGTGATCTGCGCGCGGCCTACACCTGGCACATGCGCGCCGGAACCTGGTCCACCAACCGCGACATCGCCGCCGCGCAGACGAGCTGGCGCAGGGCCGGTCAGGTCGCCGACGCGCTGCCCGACGACGACCCGGATCGGGCCGCGATGCGCATCGCGCCGCGCACCCTTCTATGTGGCAGCGCATTTCGGGTGGGGGGTAGCGGCGCCGACACCGGCTTCGACGAACTGCGCGAGCTGTGCACCGCCGCGGGCGATCAGGTGTCGCTGGCCATCGGCATGACCGGGCAGGTGATGGCGCACTTCACTAATGCGCACCGCCGCGAGGCCTCTCGTCTGGCCACCGAACACACCGCGCTGCTCGAATCGATTGGCGACCCGACGCTCACGGTCGGCCTGTCCTTCGCGGCGCTTGCCGCCAAGTTCGAGACCGGCGAAATGGCCGAAGTCCTGCGGCTGGCCCAACGCGTCATCGACCTGGCAGGCGGCGACCCCACCACAGGCAATCTCATCTTCGGGTCACCGCTGGCGTTCGCGCTCGCCTTGCGCGGCGCTGGCCGATGGTGCCTGGGTATTCCCGGCTGGAAGGACGACTTTGCCCAGGCCGTTTCGATGGCGCGTGCGGCCGATCCGATGTCCCTGGCCGGGGTGATGTACTACACGTACTTTTTCGCGATTCCCGGTGGTGCTCTGCTGCCCGATGCGACCGCCCTACACGAGACCGCCGACGCGGTGGAGCGCGCGGAGCGATCGGGTGACGAACTGGCGCTGCACACTGTCCGTTGCGCTCGAGGTATGACCCTGGCCCATGGCGATTCTCCGGAGGGTGACGCTGGCCTCGACCTGCTTGCGGAGGCCCGCGAAGTCGCCGTGCAGGGGCGGTTCAGCATGAACGTGCTTCCGATTGCCGACATCGAGATCGCGAGGGAGAAGGCCCGTATCGGCAATCTCGACGGCGCCATTGAACTAGCGCGGGCAGTCGTTGACGACCTGTTCGACTCGGGTGCCGCCATTTGGAGTGTGCTGGCCACCACCGTTCTGGTGGAGGCACTGTTGCGCCGCGCCAGTGAGGGCGACATCGCAGAAGCCCAGGCCGCGATCGACCGGTTGGCTGCGGTGCCCACCGACCCCGGTTTCGTGCTGCACGAGATCCCGCTGTTGCGGCTGCGTGCGCTGCTGGCGCGGGCACGCAGCGACGAGGCCGCCTATCGCGACTTCCGGGATCGCTACCGCGACATGGCGAGAACGCTTGGCTTCGAAGGTCATATCGCGTGGGCCGAGGCGATGCCATGACGGCGGCTGCCCCGTCGGGGGTGGTGACGTTTCTGTTCACCGATGTGGAGGGGTCGACTCGTCGGTGGGAGAACGACGCGGATGCGATGCGGGCGGCGTTGGCCGCCCACGACGAGGTGCTGCGCTCTGCGATTGAGGCGCAGGGCGGCTTCATGTTCAAGCACACCGGCGACGGGGTGTGTGCCGCATTCGCCTCGCCGAGTTGTGCGGTCGATGCAGCGGTGACTGCTCAGCGGGCTCTGGAGTTGCCCGTACGGATGGGGATTGCGACCGGGGAAGCCGAACTGCGCGAGGGGGATTACTTCGGCGCGGTACTGAATCGTGCGGCCCGGGTGATGGCTGCCGGTCACGGCGGTCAGGTTCTGTTGGCCGAGTCGACGGCGGGTCTGCTCAGCGGAGTTGAGCTCATCGATCTGGGACCCCGCCGGTTGCGGGATCTGCCAAACCCGGTGGGGGTGTTTCAGGTCCGAGCGCCCGGCCTGCGCATGGACTTTCCGCCCTTGCGGGCACTGGATGCGAGTCCGGGGAACCTGCGCCCTGCGCCCACGAGCTTCATCGGACGCGAGTCCGAACTCGACGAGGTGCAAGCGGCGGTCAAGGCTCATCGCTTGGTCACGCTGACCGGTGTCGGCGGGGTCGGCAAGACCCGGCTGGCGCTGGAAGTCGCGGCGCGGCTGGCCGATGAGTTCCCCGACGGGGTTTGGTTTTTCGACTTGGCCGCGGTCGCCGATCCGGCGGCGGTGCCCGACGCGGTGGCCGCGGTGCTGGGCATCATCCAGCAGCCCGGGAAGAGCGTGGCGAACAGTGTCGCGGCCGCGTTGGAGGGACGAGTCCGGCTGTTGGTGATCGACAACTGTGAGCACGTCCTCGACGCCGCAGCCGGTCTGGTTGAGGCGATCCTGGCCGCCTCGGCAACCGTGACGATTCTGGCGACCAGCCGCGAAGGACTAAGGGTCGCCGACGAGCGGCTGTGGCCGGTGCCCTCGCTGGATGTCGGCGCGGGAATCGACTCTGCCGCGGTGTCCCTATTCATTGAACGTGCACAAGGCGTTTCGCCGGGCTTCTCGGTGGGCAACGCCGATGAGGCGGACGCTGTGGTGGAGATCTGCCGCCGCCTGGACGGCATCCCGTTGGCCATCGAGTTGGCGGCCTCGCGGATGGCGTCGATGACCGCCAGCGAGGTGCGTGATCGTCTGGATCAGCGGTTGCGGTTGCTGGTGGGCTCGCGACGCGGCCTGGCACGCCATCAAACGCTGCGCCATGCGGTGGCGTGGTCCTATGACCACCTCGATGACGCGGAAAAGGCGCTGCTGGAGCGGTGCTCGGTGTTCGCCGGGGGATTCGACCTCGAAAGTGCCTGCGCTGTCATGGGTTCCGAGGATGACTTCGCAGTCCTGGATCTGCTCGATGCCCTGGTGCGCAAGTCGCTGTTGGTCGCTGACCGGTCTTCGGGGCGGACCCGGTTTGCGATGCTGGAGACGATCCGCCAGTTCGCCGAGGAGCAACTCGCCGCCAGCGGGGCGGCGACCGAAGCCCGGACAGCGCATGCCCGCTACTTCGCCGGGCGAGAAGCCGACATTCTGGCCCTGTGGGACAGCCCCCGACAGCGGGAAGCCTACGAGTGGTTCACAGTCGAGCTGGCAAACCTGCGCACCGCGTTTCGGTGGGCCACCGACCACGACGACCTCGACGCCGCCGCCGCCATCGCCACCTACGCGGGGCTCCTCGGCTTTCTGGTCGAAAACTATGAGCCGATAGCCTGGGCCGAGGAGCCCATTGAGCCCGCCCGCGCCGTCGACCATCCCCGGCTCGCAATCCTGTACGTGATGGCCTCGACGTGCTGGATCGTGGGACGGATCGAGGAGGCGGTCGGCTATGCCGACGTCGGCCAGACGATGATCGGCAGCGGCGGCGAGGTGCCGTACGGCGTCGAGGGCGGGCTCGGCGTTACGTACGCGGCCATCGGCCAGCCCGAACGATGCGTCGAGTGGTGCCGCGCCCAGCTGGCACGCGGCCGCGACACCCACACACTCACCAGGACACAACTGGTCGCCGCATTGACGGCCGCCGGGGCCGGTGAGGAGGCGAGGGCCGCCGCGAACGGGCTGATCGAAGCCGCCGAAGCCACCCACAACCCCTATGCGCTCGCGTACGCGCTTAACGGCTACGGCATCGCCTACCACGATGCTGATCCCGTCCGCGCGCTGGAAGCCCTGCGCCGGGGCCTGGTGATCGCCCAAGACAGCGGCAACCGCTTCGTCGAGTCACAGCTGGCGACCGCTTTGTCTCAGCTTGAGCCCGAATACGGCGACCCGCTGGCGGCCCTCGATGACATCACTCTGGCCATCCGCAACTTCTACGACTCAGGCAACGTCGCCTACATCCCAATCGCCCTGCAGACTCTCGCGCTGTTCCTCGACCGCCTCGGACGCCTCGAACCGGCAGCCACCATCGCCGGTTTCGCACTCAATCCCCTGACCGCAACGCTTCCTGAGTTCAGCGCCGCGATTGCCCACCTCCGCGACGTCCTCGGCGACCAGACCTACGAATCGCTCGCCCGCAAGGGCGAGACGATGACCACCGCCGCGATGGTGACGTACGCATACGACCAAATCGACCAGGCCCGAACAGAACTGGAAGCCGTCTCGAAGTAGGCCACGTAAGGGCACGGGATGCGCACCCCTCAGGCACCGGTGCAGAGGAGATTCCGATGACGAAGATCTACTACGCGTCCGACGGTGACCTGTCGGTGCTGGACGGGTAGCGGGTTGCCGTCGTCGGGTACGGCAACCAGGGCCGCTCGTGGGCCCTCAACCTGCGTGACTCGGGCCTCGCCGTCGAGGTCTTCACCCAGGCCGACGACTCCCGGGACCAGGCCGAGACCGAGGGCTTCACCGCCCACGAGATCGCGGCGGCGAGCGAGTGCGACGTGATCTGCACCCTCGTCCCGGACGACGTGATCCCCGAGCTGCCCATCACGCCCAAGCCCGATGCGCTGTGGGTGCTGGCCTCGGGCTATGCGGTGGCCTTAAACCGGATCGACCCCAATTGCGACGTCGGCGTGGTCGCTCCCCGGATGCTCCGTCCCGAGGTGCGCGAGTGCTACGTGGAGGGCGTGGGGTTCATCACGGCGCTCTGTATCCAGAAGGACATCACCGGGACCGCTCTGGCCCGCACACCTTAGCAAGCGACCAAGATCCGTAGGCCGGTGCACGGTCAGCGCTCAGGGTTTGGCAAAGCCCGACTGGGCGAGGATGTTTTGACCCGGGTCACCGGTCACCATGGCCACGAACTTCTGCGCCAGCGTTGGTTGCGGCGCCTTCTTCAACACTGCAACGGGATAGACGTTCACCGCGCCGGCGGCCTCCGGAAAGTTGATGGTCGTCACCTTGCTTCCGGCGCTGCGGGCGTCGGTGACGTACACCAGGCCGGCGTCCACCTGCCCGGTGGTGACCTTGTTGAGGACGTCGGTCACGGTGAGTTCCTCACTGACCGGGTTGAGGTGTACCCCCGTGCTGTCTTCGACGCGCTGGGTCGCCGACCCGCACGGCACCGGCTTTTGGCAGATCACCACGTCGAGCCCCGGCTTGCCGAGGTCGGCGAAGGATTCGATCTTCTTCGGGTTGCCCGGCGCGGTGACGATGACCAAGGTGTTCGAGGCGAAGTTTGTCGGACTTCCGGCCAGTAACCCCGCCTTGGCGACCGTGTCCATCTGCGCGGTGTCCGCCGATGCGAAGACGTCAGCGGTCGCGCCCTGCGTCAGCTGGGTCGCGAGCTCCGAAGAACCCGCGAATTCGAAATCGACACTGCTGCCTGGATTTTCGCCGTTGAACCGCTGGCTGATCTGGGTGAACGCGGGCTTCAGCGAGGCGGCCGCGAACACCACAATCTTCCCGGAGGCCTGAGGGGACTGGGACGGTGCGGATGAGGGTGCTTTCGAGGCGCAGCCGACCAGGCCCGCTACCAGGATCATCGAGACCAAACCGGTCCAGACCCCGATCCGATGCATGGCTGAACCCTAGCCCGGTGACGATGCGGTCTGCGCGCGGACCGGGCGACGGCCGAATAGTTATGCAAATGGCCCGCGCGTCGCGGCATCCGGAATTTCGCCGACTAGCTACTGTCCAGTAACATCTACGGGGATTGACGCCATAGCACGCTGAGATCCCAGGCATCGGTCTTGCCAGGCTCTGGGTTCAACGTCGAAGACGAGGAGGTCACGGCAGTGGAGGTGCTGGTCACCGGCGGAGACACCGAACTGGGGCGCACGGTAGCCGAGCGCTTTCGTGATGATGGTCACAAGGTGACCCTCGTGGGCGCACGCCGCAGCGATCTAGAGGTCGCCGCCAAGGAGCTGGACGTGGACGCGATTGTCTGCGACACCACCGACCCGGCCAGCCTTTCCGAGGTTCGCGGGTTGTTCCCCCATCACCTGGACACGATCGTCAACGTGCCCGCCCCGTCGTGGGATGCGGGCGACCCGCGCATCTACTCGATGTCCGACACGGCCAACGCATGGCGGCATGCCCTCGACGAGACGGTGCTGTCGGCGGTCCTGACGGTGCAAGCCGTGGGTGACCATCTGCGCTCCGGTGGCTCCATCATCAGCGTGGTGGCCGAGAATCCGCCCGCCGGAAGCCTCGATGCCGCAATGAAAGCGACCCTCTCGAGTTGGATCGCGGGGCAGGCGCGCATTTACGGCACCCGCGGAATCACGGTCAACGCCGTAGCCAGTGGGCGCAGTGTCCAGGCCGGTTACGACGGCCTTTCGCGCACGCCGGCACCGGTCGCGGCCGAGGTCGCCCGCTTGGCGCTGTTCCTCACCACGCCTGCGGCTCGCCACATCACCGGCCAGACGCTGCACGTCAGCCACGGCGCCCTGGCTCAGTTCGCCTGAGCCTCTTTCGCTTTCGGAGCCGCTCGCTACGGTAGATACCGTGGCTATTCGGTTTGGTCTGCAGATCCCCAGTTTCTCCTACGGCACCGGGGTGGAGAAACTCTTCCCGTCAGTGATCGCCCAGGCGCGCGAGGCCGAAGCGGCGGGCTACGACTCGCTGTTCATCATGGACCACTTCTACCAACTGCCTGCGTTGGGATCGCCCGACCAGCCGATGCTGGAGGCCTATACAGCCCTCGGTGCGCTGGCCACCGCCACCGAACGGCTGCAGTTGGGCACCTTGGTGACCGGCAACACGTATCGGAACCCGACGTTGCTGGCCAAAATCATCACCACGCTGGACGTGGTGAGCGCCGGTAGGGCGATCCTCGGCATCGGCGCGGGCTGGTTTGAGCTCGAACACCGCGAGCTCGGTTTCGAGTTCGGCACCTTCACCGATCGGTTCAACCGGCTCGAGGAGGCGCTGCAAATCATCCAGCCGATGATCAGAGGCGAACGGCCTACGTTCTCCGGAAAGTGGTACAACACCGAATCCGCGCTGGCCAACCCGCGCTACAGGGACAACATCCCGGTCATGATCGGCGGCGGCGGCGAGAAGAAGACCTTCGCGATTGCCGCGCGCTGCGCCGACCATCTCAACATCATTGCGGGTCTCGATGAACTACCAGGCAAAGTGGACGCGCTGGCCGCGAGGTGCGACGAGGTCGGCCGAGACAGGTCGACGCTCAAGACCACTGCCTATCTCTCGGTGATGATCAGCGAGGACATCAAGCCGGACCAGATTCCGGCAGAGATGCGCGGGCGCATGGTGGTGGGCGGCCCGGCTCAGATCGCCGACCAAGTCCAAGCCAAAGTGCTCGACGTCGGTATCGATGGTGTGATCATCAACCTGGCCGCGCACGGCTATACGCCCGGTGTCATCACCACAGCCGCCGAAGCACTGCGCCCGCTCGTCGGCCTCTAGCCGGGCGCCGCGGGCGCCGGGCATGACGAGCATCACGTCTGGTGACCAGGCACGATGCCGCGATGTGGTTCGTTACACAGGCTATGTAGCACATCGCGGCCATCACGCAGAGAGATGCCAGCCGAGGATGGTCGACGGTCCGGGCCGGTTCGATCAGCTCTTCTGCCCACGCTGTCGGCTCGTAGTTTTCGACGGCTATGCCCAAAAGCCCGGCGTAAGTGGCGATGGACGATGGGCTATGGAGGTCGTTGCGGCAGCCATCGCGCCGCGGCCGCCTCCCAGCGTGACCCGCAGGCGGCAAGATTCGCGCAAGAATCAGACAAGACGTCCACTCCACTCTTTGACTGACAGGGCCATCACGGCCCAACCGGCCCCGGAGAGGACAGGACCGACCATGAAGTTCAAAATGATCGCGGCGCTCTCGATTGCGACCGCCGCGGCGCTGCCCCTTGCGGCCACCGCACATGCCTTGACAACACCTAGTTTTCAGACCCCGTCGGGAAACATCATGTGCTGGGTGGGCGATAACTTCGCGAGCTGCGACGTCACCAATCACACCTACGCGGCACCGCCGGGACACTGCGCTCTGGCGCAAAATTTCGATTGGCGCAATTTCATGCTCCAAAAGGGCACGTCGCCAGAGCTGCGCTGCTCCCGGCCGGAGGATTTGCCCACTGCTATGACGCTCGACTACGGCCAAACGTACTCCGTCGGCGTAATGACCTGCCACAGTGAGACCTCGGGTGTGACATGCACCGACAACAGCACCGGTCACTTCTTCCGGGTGTCGCGGGAGTCCTACCAACTGGGGTGATGATGGTGACACCTGTTGCCCGAAGTGGATGAAGAGGGTCCGACTCGGCGGCCATCTCCGTGCGCCGCATCTCTCCTGACGATGTTGTTCGGATTAGGCTGAGTGGCGTGGTCAGCGCCTCGGCAACCTCAACGGGTGGCCATCTCGGGCGTTTGCTAGGTAGCGAATAACCTGCCCGACAGCACTCGTAAAACCACCTGTGACTAGGCCTGTTGCATAGCACACATGTGCGAAACAACACATGCTTATGACCTTGGTTTTGGGGGTACTGGCTTACTAGCGTGGTAGCTAACTGAAATCGCGCTCCCATGGAGCCCCATCAGGAGCAGCCTAAACATGAGCCCGCAGCTAGAAGCCACTGCTCGACCGCAGCGTCGGCATCAAGTCGTGATCATCGGATCGGGATTCGGCGGGCTCAATGCGGCAAAGAAGCTCAAGCACGCCGACGTCGATATCAAGTTGATCGCCCGGACCACCCATCACCTGTTCCAGCCGCTGCTGTACCAGGTGGCCACCGGGATCATCTCGGAGGGAGAGATCGCCCCGCCCACCCGCGTGGTGCTGCGCAAACAGCGCAACGTCCAGGTGCTGCTGGGCAACGTCACCCACATCGACCTGGCCAGCCAGAGCGTCGTGTCGGAGTTGCTCGGCCACAGCTACGAAACCCCCTACGACACCCTGATCGTCGCCGCCGGCGCCGGCCAGTCGTACTTCGGCAACGACCACTTCGCCGAGTTCGCACCGGGCATGAAGTCGATCGACGACGCGCTGGAATTGCGCGGCCGGATTCTGGGCGCCTTCGAGCAGGCCGAACGGTCGAGTGATCCGGAACGGCGGGCCAAGTTGCTGACGTTCACCGTGGTCGGCGCCGGCCCCACCGGCGTGGAAATGGCCGGGCAGATCGCCGAATTGGCCGAACACACCTTGAAAGGTGCCTTCCGGCACATCGACTCGACCAAGGCGCGGGTGATCCTGCTCGACGCCGCGCCGGCGGTGTTGCCGCCGTTTGGCGAAAAGCTTGGTGAGCGCGCGGCCGCCCGGTTGAAGAAGATGGGCGTGGAGATCCAGCTGGGTGCGATGGTCACCGACGTGGACCGCGGCGGGATCACCGTCAAGGACGCCGACGGCACCGAGCGGCGCATCGAGTCGGCCACCAAGGTCTGGTCCGCGGGGGTCCAGGCCAGCGGGCTGGGCAGGGACCTCGCCGAGCAGTCGCCGGTCGAACTCGACCGGGCCGGCCGGGTGAAAGTGCTGCCCGATCTGTCCATCCCCGGACATCCAAACGTGTTCGTTATCGGCGATATGGCGGCCGTCGAAGGTGTGCCCGGGGTGGCGCAGGGCGCTATCCAGGGTGCCAAGTACGTCGCCAACACGGTCAGGGCCGAACTGGGCGGGGCGGACCCCGCCGACCGCGAGCCGTTCCAATACTTCGACAAGGGCTCCATGGCCACCGTGTCGCGATTCTCCGCGGTGGCCAAGATCGGTCCACTGGAGTTCAGCGGCTTCATCGCCTGGCTGATCTGGCTGGTGTTGCACCTGGTGTATCTGATCGGGTTCAAAACCAAGATCACCACGCTGCTGTCTTGGACGGTGACGTTCTTGAGCACCCGGCGCGGGCAGCTGACAATCACGGACCAGCAAGCCTTCGCGCGAACGCGGCTCGAGCAGCTGGCCGAACTCGCCGCGGAGGCCCGCGGCTCGGCGGGAACCAGCCGGGTCGCCAGCTAACGCCGCGAAAGCCGTTGCTGGATAGCGTAATCCCGCAATTCTTTGATAGCGGCGCTCAGCCGTCGCGGCTACGCCTCGAGGTTCTGCAGCCGCACCTGGCCCCGCGCGACCACCCGGTCGTTGTCGTCGGTGATCGTGACCAACCACAGCTGCTGACGCCGGCCGCGATGAATCGGTTCCGCTCTGCCGTGCACCGTCCCCGAGTCGATGGAGCGCAAGAAGTCGGTGTTGTTGTTGACGCCCACGACGTTCCCGCGGTTGCCGCTCGCGTTGAACCAGGTGTAGGCGGCCACGCTGGCCATGCTCTCGATCATCGAGCAGTAGACACCGCCGTGCACGAGGCCCATGGGCTGCAACAGCTTGGGCGTGACCTCGAGTTGGGCGCGGGCGCCATCGGGGCCGAGTTCGGTGAACCGCAGCCCCAACTGGTCGTCAAACGGTGCGATGAAATCCGGCGGGACGATCGCGTCCGGCGTCGATGGCACGTTCATGTGTCTACACCATCGGCGAAAGCGGGACCGTCAGGGCGCAATCGCCGACCGGAGAAACGGGTGGGCCCCGTGCACAAAGGCACGGGGCCCACCGATCGAGTAGACCGGGGGTCACTGCAGCCCTCAGGACTCCGCCGCGGTCATCGTCGCTCGACCGACACCAGCATAGGCAAGGCTGCCCTAATTTCGCAAGGCTCGATGGCTAACTGTGACTCGTGCGCTTGCTGGCTCGTATTAGGCACGGGCATTGGCTAGCTTGGGTTACGACAGTCGGTAGTAAGTCGGAGTAAGCTTGTCTAAACGTTGATGGAGATGAACGAACTATGGCGAAGCTGACCCGGCTAGGTGATCTGGAACGCGCCGTGATGGACCATTTGTGGTCCACGCCGGAACCCCAAACCGTTCGCCAGGTCCATGAGGCGTTGTCGGCGCGACGCGACCTCGCCTACACGACGATCATGACCGTGCTGCAGCGGCTGGCCAAGAAGAACCTGGTCTCCCAGATTCGCGACGACCGCGCGCACCGGTACGCACCCGTCCATGGCCGCGACGAGCTAGTCGCCGGGCTGATGGTCGATGCGCTGGCCCAGGCCGAGGATTCCGGCGGCAGGCAGGCCGCGCTGGTGCACTTCGTCGAGCGTGTCGGCGCCGACGAGGCGGAGGCACTTCGGCGCGCACTCGCCGAATTGGAAGCAAACCAACGCGATACGCCAGCCACTGGCGCTACTACGGAGGACTGAGGGAGACTAGCAGCGTGTCCGCGCTGGCCTTCACCATCCTTGCGGTGCTGCTGGCTGGTCCGGCACCGGCTCTGCTAGCGCGATCGACGTGGCCGTTGCGCGCTCCCCGCGCCGCTATGGTGTTGTGGCAGGCCATTGCGTTGGCCGCAGTTCTTTCGGCGTTCAGCGCGGGCATCGCGATCGCCACCCGCGTGCTGATGCCGGGGCCCGACGGGCGGCCGACGGCCAGCATCATCGGCGCCGCCGGCCGGCTTGGGTGGCCGCTGTGGACCGCATACATCGCAGTCTTCGCGCTGACCATGCTGGTCGGTGTGCGGTTGATGGTCTCGGTGGTGCGGGTGGCCATCGCCAATCGGCGGCGGCGGGCCCACCACCGCATGGTGGTCGATCTGGTCGGGGTGGGACACGATGCCGCCCTTGCTGAGCCGTGCGCCCGGACGCGCGACCTTCGCGTCCTGCACGTTCCGCAACCGCTTGCCTACTGTCTGCCGGGTGTGCGCAGCAGGGTTGTGGTCAGCGAAGGGGCGTTGAACACGCTCGACGATTCCGAAGTCGCGGCCATCCTCACTCACGAGCGAGCCCATCTGCGGGCCCGGCACGACCTTGTGCTGGAAGCCTTCACCGCGGTGCACGCCGCCTTCCCGCGGCTGGTCCGCAGCGCCAACGCGCTGCGCGCGGTGCAATTGCTCGTTGAGTTGCTGGCCGATGACGCCGCGGTGCGCGCCACCGGGCGCGCTCCCCTTGCCCGCGCGCTGGTCACCTGCGCATCCGGCCGGGCGCCGTCTGGCGCGCTGGCCGCGGGGGGCCCCAGCACGGTGCTGCGGGTGCGCCGACTGTCCGGCCGCGGCAACAGCCTGATGTTGTCGGCGGCCGCATACCTGGCCGCGGCGGCCGTATTTGTGGTGCCCACCGTCGCGCTCGCCGTACCGTGGCTTACGGAGCTGCAGCGGCTGTTCAACCTCTAGCGCAATTCGAAGCGAAACCCGTTGGAGGGCCACTAGTCCGGTGTGCCACAGTGTGGTCGAAAGGCTTTAGCCAATAGTTCTCCGACTGAGAGGCGAAAACATGAGTTCGTCGGATTCGAAGACTGCTACCGCGCAGATCGGTGTGACGGGCCTGGCGGTGATGGGTTCGAACATCGCGCGGAATTTCGCCCATCACGGCTACACGGTGGCACTGCACAACCGGTCGATCGCCAAAACCGATGCGCTGCTCAAGGAGCACGGCAACGAGGGCAAGTTTGTGCGGTCGGAGTCCATAGCGGAATTCCTGGACGCGCTGGAGAAGCCGCGGCGGGTGCTGATCATGGTCAAGGCCGGCGACCCCACCGACGCGGTCATCAACGAGCTTGCCGACGCCATGGAGGAAGGCGACATCATCATCGATGGCGGCAACGCCCTCTACACCGACACCATCCGCCGCGAGAGGGCGATGCGCGAACGCGGCCTGCACTTCGTCGGCGCCGGCATTTCCGGCGGCGAGGAGGGCGCGCTCAACGGCCCCTCGATCATGCCGGGCGGTCCGGCCGAGTCGTACAAGTCGCTGGGCCCGCTGCTCGAGGAGATCTCCGCGCACGTCGACGGGGTGCCGTGCTGCACCCACATCGGCCCCGACGGCGCCGGCCACTTCGTCAAGATGGTGCACAACGGCATCGAGTACTCCGACATGCAGTTGATCGGCGAGGCCTACCAATTACTGCGCGACGGGCTCGGTAAGACCGCGGATGAGATCGCGGACGTGTTCGACGAATGGAACAAGGGCGACCTGGACAGCTTCCTCGTCGAGATCACCGCCCAGGTGTTGCGCCAGACCGATGCCAAGACCGGAAAGCCGCTCGTCGACGTGATCCTCGATGAGGCCGAGCAGAAGGGCACGGGCCGCTGGACCGTGAAGTCCGCCCTGGACCTCGGCGTGCCGGTCACCGGCATCGCCGAGGCGGTGTTCGCCCGTGCGCTGTCCGGTTCGGTTACGCAGCGCCGGGCCACCACCGGCCTGGCGTCGGGACATCTGGGTGAAAAGCCGAGCGATGCAAAGCAATTCGTCGAGGACGTTCGGCAGGCCCTGTACGCGTCGAAGATCATCGCGTACGCTCAGGGGTTCAACCAGATACAGGCCGGCAGCGCCGAATACGACTGGGGCATCACGCCGGGCGACCTGGCCACCATCTGGCGCGGTGGCTGCATCATCCGCGCGAAGTTCCTCAACCGCATCAAGGAGGCGTTCGACGAAGACGCGGACCTGCCGACGCTGATCGTCGCGCCCTACTTCCGCAGCGCGATCGAGGCCGCGATCGACGGCTGGCGGCGCGTCGTGGTGACCGCGACGCAGCTGGGCATCCCGATCCCGGGCTTCTCGTCGGCGCTGTCCTATTACGACGCGCTGCGCACCGAGCGACTGCCCGCCGCGCTCACCCAGGGGCTGCGCGACTTTTTCGGCGCGCACACCTACGGCCGCATCGACGCCGACCCGGACAAGCGCTTCCACACCCTGTGGAGCGGCGACCGCAGCGAAGTGCCCGCCTAGCGATGTGTAACTGGGAGGAAACGGGGCAAGCCGACTGAGATGAGGTTTTTGGACGGGCATCGGCCCGCGTACGACCTGACCTACAACGACGTGTTCATCCTGCCGAACAGGTCCGAGGTCGCGTCGCGCTTTGACGTCGACCTGTCCACCACCGACGGCTCCGGGACCACGATTCCGGTCGTGGTCGCCAACATGACCGCGGTGGCCGGACGGCGGATGGCCGAGACGGTGGCGAGGCGCGGCGGCCTGGTGATCCTGCCCCAAGACCTCCCGATCACGGCGGTGCAGCAGACGGTCGGGTTCGTCAAGAGCCGCGACCTCGTTCTCGACACCCCGGTGGTGCTGGAGCCCGACGACTCGGTGTCCGACGCGACCGCGCTGATCCACAAGCGCGCGCACGGCGTCGCCGTCGTGCTGTTTGAGGGCCGCCCCATCGGGCTGGTGAGCGAATCGTCCTGCCTGGGCGTCGACCGCTTCACCAGGGTGCGCGACGTCGCCGCGACCGACTTCGTCACCGCCCCCGTGGGCAGCGAACCGCGCAAGATCTTCGACCTGCTCGAGCACGCCCCGATCGGCGTCGCGGTGGTGACCAATGCGGACGGCACGCTGGCGGGAGTGCTCACCCGCACCGGGTCCATCCGGGCGGGTCTGTACACCCCTGCCACCGACGCGCACGGGCGGTTGCGCGTCGGCGCCGCCGTCGGGATCAACGGCGACGTCGGAGCAAAGGCCCGCTCCCTGGCCGAGGCCGGCGTCGACCTGCTCGTGATCGACACCGCACACGGGCATCAGGTCAAGACGCTGGAAGCTATCCAGTTGGTGGCATCGCTGGACCTGGGTTTGCCGCTGGCCGCGGGCAACGTCGTGTCGGCGGAGGGCACTCGGGACCTGCTCGGCGCCGGGGCGACGATCGTCAAGGTCGGCGTCGGGCCGGGAGCGATGTGCACCACCCGGATGATGACCGGCGTCGGCCGCCCGCAGTTTTCGGCTGTAGTCGAATGCTCTTCTGCTGCAAGGGAACTCGGAGGCCATGTGTGGGCCGACGGCGGGGTCCGGCATCCGCGGGACGTCGCGCTGGCGCTGGCCGCCGGGGCGTCGAACGTCATGATCGGGTCCTGGTTCGCGGGCACCTACGAGTCGCCCGGAGACCTGATGCGCGACCGCGACGATCAGCCCTACAAGGAGAGCTACGGCATGGCGTCCAAGCGCGCTGTGGTGGCCCGCACGGGCGCCGACACCGCGTTCGATCGCGCCCGCAAGGCGTTGTTCGAGGAAGGCATCTCGACGGCGCGGATGGGGCTGGACCCCGACCGCGGCGGCGTCGAGGACCTGATCGACCACATCACCTCCGGCCTGCGCAGCACATGTACCTACGTGGGCGCGTCGACGCTGGCCGAGCTGCACGAGCGGGCCGTCGTCGGTGTGCAGTCGGCCGCCGGCTTCGCCGAGGGCCATCCGCTGCCGTTGGGTTGGTGACTTGAGGATCTTGGCAGCTGAGACATCGCTACCATGTGAATTCACGCGAATTTGAGCACCGCAGCAACGCGCTGCGCGGCATCGAGGGAAAGGGATGACGTGCCGCAGGCACGCGCCGAGGCCCCCACACCGACCCGGGCCTTCGAGACGGAGCGGCGACCAGCAACGTCCCCGGCGCCTCGGGCAGCGTCAACACCGAGCCCGTCATGAACGTCACCGTCACCGTCATCAGCGTGCTGGCCATCGCGCTGCTCACCTTCGGCAACGCGGTCTTCGTCGCGGCCGAATTCTCGCTGACCGCCCTGGACAGCACCGTCGTGGAAGCCAACGCCCGCCGCGGTGGCCGTCGTGACCGCTTGATCCAGCGCGCCCAGCACAGGCTGTCGTTTCAGCTGTCGGGTGCTCAACTGGGCATCTCGATCACCACGCTGGCGACCGGATACCTGACCGAGCCGATGGTGGCCGACCTACCGCATCCGGCGTTGAGCGCGATCGGAATACCGGCCCGGCTGGCCGACGCGATCATCGCGTTCCTGGTGCTGGTGATCGTGACGTCGGTGTCGATGGTCTTTGGGGAGCTGGTCCCGAAATATCTCGCCGTGGCGCGCCCGCTGTCGACCGCTCGCGCCGTCGTGGGCTTTCAATCGCTGTTTTCGGCGCTCCTCACCCCGGCCATCCGCCTGACGAATGGCGCGGCCAACTGGATCGTTCGTGAGCTGGGCATCGAGCCGGCCGAGGAGCTGCGATCGGCCCGGTCACCGCAGGAACTGGTGTCGCTGGTGCGCACCTCGGCGCGCAGCGGCACCCTGGACGCCGCCACGGCCGCCCTGGTGCGGCGATCGCTGCAGTTCGGCACGCTCACCGCCGAGGAACTGATGACGCCGAGGTCCAAGATCGAAGCGTTGCAGACCGACGACACCGTTGCCGACCTGGTTGCGGCGGCCGCCAAATCAGGCTTCTCGCGCTTCCCCATCGTCGACGGTGACCTCGACGAGACCGTCGGCATCGTGCACGTCAAGCAGGTGTTTGCGGTTCCCGCGGCCGATCGCGCGCACACCCTGCTGACCACGCTCGCGCAACACGTCCCGGTGGTGCCGTCAACGCTGGACGGGGACGCGGTGATGGCCGAGATCCGTGCCAACAACCTGCAAACCGCGATGGTCGTCGACGAATACGGCGGCACGGCCGGCATCGTCACCGTCGAGGACCTGATCGAAGAGATCGTGGGTGACGTCCGCGACGAACACGACGACGCCACGCCCGACGTGGTCGCGGCCGGCGGCGGCTGGCGGGTGTCGGGCCTGCTGCGCATTGACGAGGTGGCCACCGCCACCGGATATCGAGCTCCCGAGGGGCCATACGAGACGATCGGCGGCCTGGTGCTCCGCGAGCTCGGCCACATCCCGGCGGCCGGGGAAACGGTGGAGCTGACCGCGTTGGACGCGGACGGCCTGCTCGATGCCTCGACGCTTTGGCAGGCGACGGTGGTCCGGATGGACGGTCGCCGGATCGACCTGGTCGAGTTGACCGAACAGGGCAGTCGTACCGACACCGCCGCAGGACGGGGCCACTGATGAACGACGCCCTGGGAGTGCTGCTGGCGATCCTGCTGATCGGGATGAACGCATTCTTCGTCGGCGCTGAATTCTCGCTGATCTCGGCGCGACGCGACCGCCTCGAAGCGTTAGCCGAGCAGGGCAAAGCCAGGGCAGTCACCGTTATCCGTGCCGGTGAGCAGCTCCCGGCCATGCTGGCCGGCGCGCAATTGGGCGTCACGGTCGCCTCACTGCTGCTCGGCCGGATCGGCGAGTCCGCGGTCGCCAGCCTGCTGCGCACGACGCTCGGGCTGACCGGTATGCCCCCGGCGCTGCTGCACACGTTGTCGTTGATGATCGCGCTAGCGATCGTGGTGACGCTGCATGTGCTGCTGGGCGAGATGGTGCCGAAGAACATCGCGCTGGCCGGCCCGGAGCGCACCGCGATGTTGCTGGTACCGCCGTACCTGGTCTATGTGCGCGCCGCGCGGCCGTTCATCGCGTTCTACAACAAGTGCGCCACCCTGGTGGTGCGCGCGCTGGGCGTCGAACCCAAGGGCGAACTCGACGTCACAGTCTCCACCGCCGAGCTGAGCGCGATGATCGCCGAATCGGTGTCCGAAGGGCTGTTGGATCCCGAGGAGCACACCAGGCTCACTCGGGCACTGCAGATTCGTAACCGGGTGGTCGGCGATGTGGCCGTTCCGCTAACCGATGTCCGGGCGATACCGGTGGCCGCGGCCGGCTCCGGGCCGGTGGTCGGCGCGGTCGAACAAGCCTTGGCCCAAAGTGGTTACTCCCGGTTTCCCGTGGTGGATCTCGACGGACAGTTCATCGGCTACCTGCACATCAAGGACGTGTTGATGATCGATGACGACCCCAAGACGGTGATCGATCTGGCTTTGGTGCGACCGCTGCCACGGGTTCCCAAGTCGCTGCCGCTGGCCGATGCCCTGTCGCGGATGCGCCGCAGCAACAGCCACCTGGCCTTGGTGACCGACGACGCCGGTGGTGTCGTTGCGATGGTGGCGATGGAAGATCTGGTGGAGGACCTGGTCGGCACCATGCGCGACGCGTAGTGCGACTTGCCCGGGTAGGGCCGCATGGAGCCCGTATGATCTCCAACGGCCGCCGGTCAAAAGCGGGCTGGACCTGCTGTTTGGGGGTCGGCCGGGTAACGCTTGTCAGGCTACAGGTCGGTAGGCTGGCGACAACGCCTGTTGAGGGCCAGGAAGTTGCAACTTGGCCCGTTATGGAGGAGAAACATGACTGATCGCGTGTCGGTGGGGAACTTGCGCGTCGCCCGAGTGCTCTACGACTTCGTGAACAACGAGGCTCTGCCTGGCACCGATATCGACTCGGACAGCTTCTGGGCGGGTGTCGACAAGGTCGTCGCCGACCTCACTCCGCAAAATCAGGATTTGCTGAACCGGCGCGACGTGCTGCAGGCCCAGATCGACAAGTGGCACCGGCAGCGAGTGATCGAGCCGATCGATGCCGAGGCGTACCGCGAGTTCCTCGCTGAAATCGGATATCTGCAGCCCGAACCCGGTGATTTCACCATCACCACCTCCGGTGTTGACGACGAGATCACGAAGACGGCCGGCCCGCAGCTGGTGGTTCCGGTGCTCAACGCGCGGTTTGCGCTGAACGCGGCCAACGCCCGCTGGGGTTCTCTCTACGACGCGCTGTACGGCACCGACGTCATTCCGGAGAGCGACGGCGCCGAAAAGGGATCGAGCTACAACAAGGTTCGCGGCGACAAGGTGATTGCCTACGCCCGCGGGTTCCTCGACCAGGCGGTCCCCCTCGAGTCGGGTTCGTGGGCGGATGCGACGGGCCTGAGCATCGTCGACGGCCAGCTGCAGATCGCTAGTGGTGCGGATGCCACCGGGTTGGCGAGCGCCGAGAAGTTCGTCGGGTACAGGGGAGAGCTTGGCTCGCCCAACTGGTCGGTGTTGTTGGTCAACCACGGATTGCACATCGAGATCCTCATCGACCCCGAGTCACCGATCGGCAAGACCGACGGGGCCGGCATCAAAGACGTGATCCTCGAGTCGGCGGTCACCACGATCATGGACTTCGAAGACTCCGTGACCGCCGTCGACGCCGACGATAAGGTCCTCGGCTACCGCAACTGGCTCGGGCTGAACAAGGGCGACCTGGCCGAGGAGGTCACCAAGGACGGTAAGGCCTTCACCCGGGTGCTCAACCCGGACCGCACCTACACCACGCCCGACGGGGGTGAGCTCACCCTGCCCGGCCGCAGTCTGTTGTTCGTCCGAAACGTCGGCCATTTGATGACCAACGACGCGATCGTGGACGCGGACGGCAACGAGGTGTTCGAGGGCATCATGGACGGGCTGTTCACCGGCTTGACGGCGATCCACGGGCTCAAAACCGGCGAAGCCAATGGGCCGTTGACGAACAGTCGCACCGGTTCCATCTACATCGTCAAACCCAAGATGCACGGACCCGACGAGGTCGCGTTCACCTGCGAGCTGTTCAGCCGCGTCGAAGACGTCCTAGGCCTCCCGCAGGCCACGCTGAAGGTCGGCATCATGGACGAGGAACGCCGTACCACGGTCAACCTCAAGGCCTGCATCAAGGCCGCCGCCGACCGGGTCGTGTTCATCAACACCGGCTTCCTGGACCGCACCGGTGACGAGATCCACACTTCGATGGAGGCCGGCCCGATGATCCGCAAAGGTGCGATGAAGAGCACGACGTGGATCAAGGCCTATGAGGACGCCAACGTCGACACCGGCCTCGCCGCCGGCTTCAAGGGCAAGGCTCAGATCGGTAAAGGCATGTGGGCGATGACCGAGCTGATGGCCGACATGGTCGAGCAGAAGATCGGCCAGCCGAAGGCGGGCGCCACCACTGCGTGGGTCCCTTCGCCGACGGCGGCGACCCTGCACGCGATGCATTACCACTACGTCGATGTCGGCGCCGTGCAGGAAGAGCTAGCGGGCAAGAAGCGGACCACCATTGACGAGCTGCTGACCATTCCGCTCGCCAAGGAATTGGCCTGGGCCTCAGAGGAGATCCGCGAGGAGGTGGACAACAACTGCCAGTCCATCCTCGGCTATGTGGTGCGCTGGGTCGAGCAGGGTGTCGGCTGCTCGAAGGTGCCCGATATCCACAACACGGCGCTCATGGAGGACCGCGCCACCCTGCGGATCTCCAGCCAGCTGCTGGCCAACTGGCTGCGGCACGGCGTGATCACCGAAGAGGATGTCCGGGCCAGCCTGGAGCGCATGGCCCCGATGGTGGATCAGCAGAACGCCGGCGACGCGGCCTACCGGCCGATGGCGCCGAACTTCGACGACAGCATTGCCTTCCTGGCCGCCCAGGATCTGATCTTGTGCGGCGGGCAGCAGCCCAACGGCTACACCGAGCCGATCCTGCATCGGCGGCGGCGTGAGTTCAAGGCCCGCGCCGCCGGTGACTGAAACCGGCTTGACATGCGGCAATGCGGTTGATGACTAGAATCTGCGCCGAGTACACAACGGGCCACGTGGTGGTCGGACGGAAAGGCGGCGGGCACCGGTATGGGTAGGCACAGCAAGCCCGACCCCGAAGACTCCGTCGACGAACCCTCTGACGAAGAGCTCGGCCACCTTGACGGCGGCTACCCGGATGCCGCGGAGTACCCCGGGTCGGCTCGGCCGCCGGGGGCCGATTACCGCTACGACGCGGGCGAGGAAGTCTTCCTCGCCGACGAAGGCGACTACGCGGACGAGGACGAGGACGAGGACCTCCCCGCCGAGGACACGTTCGCGGCCGGCACCTCCGACGACTATCCGGAATTTCCGCCGCGGCCGGCGGGCGCGGCGAGCGCGGAGCCCCCGCCGTCCCATCCCCCTGGCGGGCACCGGGGACTCGGCGCCTGGCGGGGCGGTCATCGCAGCGACGGGGGGCGCCGAGGGGTCAGCATCGGCGTTATCGTCGCCCTCGTCGCCGTCGTCGTGGTGGTGGGCACCGTGATCCTGTGGACCTTCTTCGGTGACGTCCTCTCCAACCGCTCGCACAGCGCCGCCGTGCGCTGCGTGAGCGGCAAAGAGACGGTCGCCGTCATTGCCGACCCGTCGATCGCCGATTCGGTGCAGCAGTTCGCGGAAAGCTACAACTCATCGGCCGGTCCGATCGGTGACCACTGCATGGTGGTGAGCGTCAAACCGGCCGGCTCCGACGCCGTCCTCGGCGGTTTTGTCGGCAAATGGCCCGCCGAATTGGGCGGCCAGCCGGCATTGTGGCTCCCTGGCAGCTCGATCTCCGCGGCCCGGCTCGCCGCGGCCGCCGGTCAGAAAACGATCACCGACAGCCGTTCCCTGGTGACGTCGCCGGTGATGCTCGCCGTCCGGCCGGAACTGCAACCGGCCCTGGCTAACCAGAATTGGGCGGCGCTACCCGGCCTGCAAACCAACCCGAACGCGTTAGCCGGTTTCAACTTGCCGACGTGGGGATCGCTGCGACTGGCTCTGCCGATGAGCGGCAACGGTGACGCATCGTTTCTGGCCGGGGAGGCGGTGGCGGTCGCGTCGGTACCCGCGGGCGCACCGGCGACCCAGGGCACCGGTGCAGTGCGCACGCTGCTGGGCGCGCAACCCAAGTTGGCGGATAACTCGCTGGCGGAGGCGATGAACGCGCTGCTCAAGCCCGGCGACGTGGCGACCGCACCGGTGCACGCGGTAGTCACGACCGAGCAGCAGGTGTTCCAGCGCGGCCAGTCACTGTCGGATCCCAAGAGCACGCTGGGTTCCTGGCTGCCGCCCGGGCCGGCGCCTGTCGCCGACTATCCCACGGTGCTGCTCAGCGGGTCATGGCTGACACAGGAGCAGACCTCGGCGGCCAGCGAGTTCGCCCGCTTCATGCACAAGCCCGAGCAACTGGCGAAGCTGGCCAAGGCCGGCTTCCGGGTTAACGGGGTCAAACCCCCGAGCAGCCAGGTCACCAGTTTCGCGGCGCTGCCCTCCGCCCCGTCGGTGGGCGACGATGCCATGCGCGCCACGCTCGCCGAAGCCATGGCCGCCCCGTCGAGCGGACTGGCCGCGACCATCATGCTCGACCAGTCGATGCCCACCCAGGAAGGCGGGAAAACCCGGCTGGCCAACGTGGTTGCGGCGCTCGACGGCAAGGTCAAATCGCTGCCGCCCACCGCTGTCCTGGGGCTTTGGACTTTCGACGGCCACGAAGGTCGCTCCGAGGTGACGCGCGGGCCGCTGGCCGACCCCGTCAACGGTCAGCCGCGCTCGGCGGCAATTGCGGCCGCGCTGGACAAGCAGTATTCGTCGGCCGGCGGTGCGGTGTCGTTTACCACCCTGCGGCTGCTCTACCAGGAGATCCAGGCCAATTACCGTGCCGGCCAAACGAATTCGATACTGGTGATCACGGCTGGGCCGCACACCGACCAAACTCTGGACGGGCCGGGATTGCAGGATTTCATCCGCAAAGCCGCCGACCCGGCCAAGCCGATCGTGGTCAATGTCATCGACTTCGGCGCTGACCCGGACCGGGCAACGTGGGAAGCCGTCGCCCAGCTCAGCGGCGGTGGCTACCAGAACCTCGCCACCTCGGCCTCCCCCGACCTCGGCACGGCGATCAACACGTTTTTGGGCTAAAAGCCGCCCGGCTCGACCCCTCGCGAGCGTAACGCCACGGCGAAAAAGCAGGCCGAAACTCGCAGTGGCGTTACGCTCGCGAGCCGGCCTGAAAACCCCGCCCTCAGCCGCCAGCTCGGAGGTGTCACGCCCGGCACATACGATCGTGGGCGTCACCGAAGGAGCGCTATGAACATCGATTTCACCCCGGATCCCCAGCTGTATCCGTTCCAGTCGCGCTGGTTCGACAGCTCGCAGGGACGCATTCATTACATCGACGAGGGCGACGGCCCGCCGCTGCTGTTGTGCCACGGCAACCCGACCTGGAGCTTCCTGTATCGCAATATCGTCGTCGCGCTGCGTGACCGGTTCCGTTGCATCGCACCGGATTACCTCGGTTTCGGGCTGTCGGAGCGGCCGTCGGGATTCGGCTACAAGATCGACGAGCACGCCCAGGTGGTCGGCGAGTTCGTCGATCACCTCGGCCTCGACGGCTACCTGACGATGGGCCAGGACTGGGGCGGACCGATTGGGATGGCGGTCGCAGTTGAACGTGCCGAGCGGGTGCGCGGGGTCATCTTGGGCAACACCTGGTTCTGGAAGACGGACGAGTTGACGGCGAAGATCTTCAGCCGGGTGATGGGCAGCCCGCCGATGCAGTGGGCGATCCTGCAGCGCAATTTCTTTGTCGAGCGGCTGATTCCCGCGGGCACCGAGCGCCGGCCCAGCGCCGTGGTGATGGAGCACTACCGGGCCGTGCAGCCCAACCCCGAGGCGCGGCGGGGCGTGGCCGAGATGCCCAAACAGATCCTGGGCGCCGAACCCTTGCTGTCGCGGCTGGGCCGGGAGGTGCCGGCCAGGCTGGGTGCCAAGCCCGCGCTATTCGTCTGGGGCATGAAGGATTTCGCCTTCCGCCCCGGCCCGACGCTCCCCCGGATGCGCGCGGCATTCCCTGACCACGTCATCGTCGAGCTGCCCGAGGCCAAGCATTTCATCCAGGAGGATGCGCCCGAACAGATCGCCGCGGCGATCATCGAGCGCTTCGGCTGACGGAATTCGGACTGCTCAGCTCGGTCAGCCCGTGTCCCGATGATTCCAGAGCCCTCGGCGAGTCAGAACCATTGTCCTACTCGTGTTCACACGGAGGTTCGAATGCCCGCAGTTTCCTCACGACACGCGATATGGTCGATGGTCCACGCCGAGCGCGCTGCCCTTGCCGATGATCTTGCCGGACTCGACCGGGACCAGTGGCGCCAGCCTTCGCTGTGCGGGCGGTGGACCGTCGAGGAGGTCGTCGCCCACCTGACTGCGGCGGCGAGTATCGGCAGGCTGCGGTGGATCGCCAGTGTTGTGGGCGCCCGGTTCAATTTCGACCTCCACAACGACCGACGTCTGGCGGAGCATCGCGGCGGGAACCCCGCCGAGACCCTCGAGCGGTTCCGTCGCGTGATTAGCAGCACGGCGGCGCCGTCCGGACACACCGCGGCATGGCTGGGTGAGGTGGTTGTGCACGGTCAGGATATCCGGCGGCCCCTGGGACTCGTTCGCACACCCGCGATCGATGTCGTCACCACGGTCGCGCGGTTCTACGCGTCCCGGGACTTCGCCGTGCCTAGCCGCAGCGCAACCGCCGGTCTGCGCTTGCAGGCTAGTGATGGTCCTTTCGCCAGCGGTTCCGGCGCCCTGGTGCACGGAACAACACTGGCTTTAATCATGGCGATGGCCGGCCGGCCAACCTACTGCGACGACCTGACCGGGCCGGGCCTGCCGATCATGCGAGGGCGCTGCAATCCCACCAATTAACCCGCCAAAAGCGCTCCGGCAGCCGAGTTCCGAATGCACGCAAACTGGCTTGCGGCTGCTGGCTGCCATCTATGGGGAGTGACGTGGGCAGGGAGTGAGGCCACCACCTACGGATCTCATTGACGCGCTGCTGGCTGGCGCCGCGAGCTGACCCTACGTCCACCAGGATCTAGGCCAGCGCGCAGACGGTGGCGATGCGGTTAGCCCATTCCTGCGTATCGCCGTTGCGATGTGGTAGCGAAGTCTCATTCGCCACGTTACCTGGGATCGGTAGCGGCAGGTCGGGGCTAGCGTGCGCCCATGGACCCGGTGAACCTGACCTATCCCGTCGAGCAGCGGATAGATCTAAGTCAAATTCCTCCTGCCCTTTCTTTTCTCTGGCATCTGGTCATTCACCACCCCGTGGTATCCGCAATTGTCGTCGGAGCCTGGGTGCTTTACTCCGTGTGGGCCTACAAGTGGTCGAAGCGACAGCCGCACGAGCCAAAAGATGAAAGGGCCACACTGAGAGGAACCGCGCAGGTTCTATCGTTTAAAAAGACCAGGGGCGAGGCATGGAATGCAGGCTATTTGTTTCTTCCCGCCATTTACGTTCGCGAGCCGAGAAAGACGCGGCGCTATTTGTGCATAATCAAACTGGCAGTGCATATCCCTGGTCGCGAACAGTGCGTGACCGTCGTGAGAAAACTTCTCGGACCCGCCGAGCGAGCCGCCGTGGAGCCCGGCAAGATTGTCCAGGTGCGGGTTGATCCCGACGACGACCCGAAAAATGTTCGGATCGATTTCAACCAGCCGATCACTGGGCCGGCCCAGCTTTCGGCATAGAGTCCCGACCATCATCGCCACCAGCCGGAACATTTTCCAGCGTCGGCGCGGTCAACGCGATGGCGTTGGCGCAGCCGTGCTGTTTTCGGCGGTGAAACCTCCCCTCCCTGTTGGTTCGGTGCCCAAACGATGCCCACATTTTGCCCAAAGTCACAGATAACTAGCGTGATTTGTAGGGATGTCTTTTTGCTAGCTTAGCTATACTGTCGGGGAGTATTTGCAGGTAGCTGAATAGGGTTCGAGTTCCTCCGCCGCCGACGCCGGTCCGTACGGAATCGCCTGAGATGTCGTAGCGGTCGCGCTAAACGAACGCCTCCACCGGCGGACACGAACAGACCAGGTTGCGGTCCCCGTAGGCGCCGTCGATGCGGCGCACCGGCGGCCACACCTTGGGCCGGAAGTCCTTGCCCAGCGGATAGGCCGCCTCTTCTCGGGTGTACGGGTGATCCCAATCCGGGACCAGCAAGCACTCAGCGGTGTGCGGGGCGGCCCGTAGCGGATTGTCGTCGGCTGGCCACTCCCCCGCGCCGACGCGGTCGATCTCGCGGCGGATGGCGATCATGGCCTCGCAGAAGGCATCGACTTCGGTCAGGCTCTCGCTCTCGGTGGGCTCCACCATCAGCGTGCCGGCCACCGGGAAGCTCATCGTCGGCGCGTGGAATCCGTAGTCCGCCAGGCGTTTTGCGACATCGTCGACCGTCACCCCGGTCGACTTGGTGATCCCGCGCAGGTCCAGGATGCACTCGTGGGCGACCATGCCGTTCTCGCCGGTGTAGAGCACCGGGAAGTACTCGTCGAGGCGTCGCGCGATGTAGTTGGCCGAGGCGATGGCGGTCAGCGACGCCGCCCGCAGGCCGTCGGCGCCCATCATCCTGATGTAGGCCCAGGTGATCGGCAGGATCGAGGCCGACCCGTAGGGCGCCGACGACACCGGATGTCCCTGGGGTAGCTCCGGGGCATATGGGTGACCGGGCAGGAACGGGGTCAGGTGCGAACGCACTGCCACCGGCCCGACGCCCGGCCCACCGCCGCCGTGCGGGATGCAGAACGTCTTGTGGAGGTTCAGGTGGCTGACGTCGCCGCCGAACTTCCCCGGCCTGGCGAGGCCGACCAGCGCGTTGAGGTTGGCACCGTCGATGTAGACCTGGCCGCCGGCGTCGTGTACCGCCGCGCAAATCTCGGCGATATCGTGCTCGTACACGCCGTGGGTAGACGGATAGGTGATCATCAGCGCCGCTAGCCGGTCCGCATGCTCGGCCACCTTGGCGCGTAGATCGTCGAGGTCGACGTCGCCGTTGTCGCGGCAGGCCACCACGGCCACCCGCAGCCCGGCCAACGCTGCCGACGCGGCGTTGGTGCCGTGCGCACTGGACGGGATCAGGCAGATATCGCGGTGTGGCTCGCCCCGGCTGGCGTGGTAGTCGTGGATCGCCAACAGCCCGGCATACTCGCCCTGCGAGCCGGCGTTGGGTTGCAGCGAGACGGCGTCGTAGCCGGTGATCTGCACCAGCCAGCTCTCCAGGTCGGCGATGAGACGGCGCAGTCCGACGGTGTCGGATGCCGGGGCGAACGGGTGCTGGCGGGCGAATTCCGGCCAGGTGATGGGTTCCATCTCGGCGGCGGCGTTGAGCTTCATCGTGCAGGAGCCGAGCGGAATCATGCTGCGGTCCAAGGCAATATCCTTGTCGGCCAGCATGCGCAGGTAGCGCATCATCGCCGTTTCGGTGCGGTATTGGGTGAACGCGGGATGGGTCAGGAACTTCGATGTGCGCGTCGCGATGTCGACCCGGCCCGGTTTGGTGGGCGCCACGCCGAACGCGTCGATGACCGCCGCCACGTGGTCGTCAGTGGTGGCTTCGTCGCAGGCCACCGAGACGTGGTCGTCGTCCACCTGCCACAGGTTGATGCCCTTCGTCTTGGCCGCGGCCACCACCTCGCGCGCGCGCCCCGGCACGTGGGCCAACACGGTGTCGAAATACCTGTCGTGCACCACCGCGTCGCCCAATGCGGCGGCGACGGTCTCGGCGTGGGAGTGCACGCGGCGGGCGATTGCGGTAAGCCCGTCGGCGCCGTGGTAGCCGGCGTACATCGCGGCCATCACCGCCAGCAGCACCTGCGCGGTGCAGATGTTGCTGGTCGCCTTGTCGCGACGGATGTGCTGCTCGCGGGTCTGCAGCGCCAACCGGTAGGCGGGCGAACCGTCGGCATCCAGCGACACGCCGACCAGCCGTCCCGGCAACTGACGGGCGTGCTTGGTGTGCACCGCCAGGTAGCCGGCGTGCGGGCCGCCGAATCCCATTGGTACACCGAATCTTTGGGTGGTGCCGAAGGCGACGTCGGCGCCAATGTCACCGGGCGGTGCGATCAGCGTCAGGGCCAACAGGTCGGCGCCGATGGCGACCAGGGCGCCCCGGTCGTGCGCCTGCCCCACCAAGGCGGCCCAGTCGGTGAGCCGGCCGCTCGCGCCGGGCAGCTGGGTGATGACGCCGAAGAAGTCACCGTCCGGCAGGCCGTCTCGAAAGTCAGCGGTGACGATCTCGATGCCCAAGGGCTTGGCCCGCGTGGCTAGTACGGCCGCGGTCTGGCCGAATACGTCGGTGTCCACGGCGAGCCGGTTCGTCGTGCCACGAGCTGCACGGTGCATCAGCGTCATCGCCTCGGCGGCGGCGGTGCCCTCGTCGAGCATCGACGCGTTGGCGACCTCGAGGCCGGTGAGGTCGGCCACCATCGTCTGAAAATTCAGCAGCGCTTCCAGCCGGCCCTGGCTGATCTCGGGTTGGTAGGGCGTGTATGCGGTGTACCAGGCGGGGTTCTCCATGATGTTGCGCAACAACACCGGGGGCGTGAGCGTGTCGTAGTAGCCCTGCCCGATCATCGACACGGCGACGGTGTTGGCGTCGGCCAGCGCCCGCAGCTCGGCCAGCGCCTCGGTCTCGCCGGCGGCCGGCGGCAACTTGTCCAGACCCGGCGCGGCGTCGCCGTTGGCGCGCTTGTCGAGGATCCCAGTCGGGACCGCCTTGGATGCGAGCTCCTCGAACGAGTCGATGCCGATGACCGCAAGCATGGCCGCCACGGCCTGGCTGTCGGGGCCGATGTGCCGGGCCGCGAAGGTTGATTGGTCGGTCACTGGCGAACTCCTGAGGTCGAGGGACTAGCGGCCCTCTCCCTCTGTCTTCACCCGTTCGCCAGGCGCCTGAGAGATTCGGCGCCGGGTGCTGTCTCGGCGCCTTTCCCCATCGGCGGGTGTGGACCGTTACCGATCTCCACCGCTTTCCAGAGGCATCGTTATCTCGCGCGGTCCGGGTGCCTGAGAGGTTGACGGAGAGGTGTTGCTCCTTCGGCGTCCGTGACTGGCGGTCACGGAA
>Ga0310915_10000197_pt1 | contig 28642 bp, 30 predicted proteins | sample GREbulkMGAN111_FD_202508 | JGI IMG/M metagenome (GOLD analysis project Ga0310915, IMG submission 202508) | Lab enrichment of tropical soil microbial communities from Luquillo Experimental Forest, Puerto Rico - GRE.bulkMG.AN111 | ecosystem: Environmental > Terrestrial > Soil > Tropical forest >...
ACGTGGCCAATCTCAAATGTTAACTCGGAGGCAGGGTCCGCGGACATTGGAACGGTCAGCTTCTACCTTTATCCAGTTTAGCTCTCTTAACGAGCCCAAATCTGTTAATCCGCCGCTTTTACCGCTCAAGTTATCGCGATGAGGCCTAAGGAGACAAAGTTTGGTGGCTTCCGCTCCGGTGAGTGCTCGCGCGTCACTTTCGAATCGACCTGCGCTAGAGTATGAAAGAGCAAAAAGCTGAACGTGACTGATTGAGCGAAAATGAAAAGCGAATAGAACTGGTGATAGCGCTCGTTGCGTGTGATCGCGGCAACGGTCATCCCGATCAAATAAAGCAGCCAACTAATCACGTATTGCGGACCGAGGTCAAAAAAATGATGGACAACGTCCGCCGCGCACGCGCGTGGAGTCGTGCGGCAAGGACGGCCAAACCTTTCGCTTGCTGTCAGTAGATCGACGCGAATTTCCGACCTCCGGTTTTTTAGCTATCTTGTGCAACCACGAGACCGGCTGCATTTCGATTACCTTATAGAGGGCAGAGCGCATTTCTCTAAACGTCGAGGAAATCCTCGGCCGAGAGGTTTGACCTCCCCCGCAAAACAACAACCAAGAAGGGAAAAACAGATGCTGATTTTTGATTGCACATTATTGTCTGCTGCTCTGTGAAATTTCGACCCTTCTTTCAGTTCTTAAGCAGCGTGGCGATCATCATGCTCTGTTGCAGCTGCGAAGAACTTCCATCCTACGCGCGGAATCTGCGCGCTGGAATTTTCCCTTGGCAGACTGGTCGGTATGGTTATTGGAAGGGCGACGGCGTGCCTGGCTCACCCAAGATCATCGTCTATTTGAGGGAGCAGAAGGCTTATTTCTACAAAGGCACCCGGGTAGTCGGCGAATCGACTGTCTCCACGGGCAAACCTGGGTTCTCCACGCCCCCCGGGCACTATCACGTTATTTCCAAAGATAGGAACCATGTCTCAAGCGAGTTTGGCGATTACGTCGATGATTCTGGTAAGGTCGTGAAATCGAACATTGATGTGCGCAAGGATTCTCAGCCGTCCGGGACACATTTCGACGGCGCACGAATGCCCTATTGCATGCATTTCAACGGCGGCTACGCAATGCACGAGGGCTATGTCCCGCCCTATGCTGCGTCGCACGGTTGCATTCGCTTGCCTAAAGGAATGGCCGAGCACTTTTTCCACGCCAGTTCAGAAGGCACGCCGGTGATCGTGAAAGAGTAGAATTTGCCTCGGGAACTTGGACTCGCCTTTGTGCTCGTGCGTGTCGATCACGTTGCTCCTTGATGGTAAAAGCAGCTTGGGCCGAGATTTAGCTGCCTTAGCCGAAGAGGGATTCCAGCGGAACGCGAGGATTCAGGTGCTTTGTAGCGAGCCACTCGTTGTTATAAAGCGTCGACTCGTACTTGTGCCCTGAGTCGCAGAGAAGCGTGACAAGTGTCTGGCCTCGGCCACGCTCCTTCGCGAAACGGACGGCACCGGCGACGTTGATCCCGCTGGAAAGTCCGAGGAACAGACCTTCTTCGCGCAGAAGTTGGTAGACGATCGTTAAAGCGGCCTGGTCGTCGATGCGGTAAGCCTTATCAACGGTGATGCCTTCAATATTTTTCGTCACACGTCCTTGCCCGATGCCTTCAGCGATCGAGTCGCCGTCGTTTGTATCTGTGTTCCCATTGGTGAACCAGGACCACATGGCAGCGCCATAGGGATCGGGGCACACGGCGGCGACATTGGGATTTTTTTCCTTCAGGTAAAGTGAAGCGCCAGCCAGTGTACCACCGGTGCCGACAGCGGCAACAAAGGCGCTTACCTGGCCGTTGGTTTGCTTCCAGATTTCCGGGCCAGTGCTACGGTAATGGGCTTCACGATTAGCAGTGTTGTCGAACTGGTTCGCCCAGAACCAGCCACGCTCTTCGCCTAGCCGTCGCGCGATGTGATTGTAATTCTCCGGATCTCGATAAGGCTTTTCAGGCACGGCGATGACTTCTGCGCCGAGCGTGCGAAGCAGACTCAGTTTTTCAGGCGACTGAGTCTCGGGAATAACGATGACGATCTGGTAGCCTCTGGCGTGACCGATCATAGCAAGACCGATACCTGTGTTACCGGCAGTGCCCTCCACGATCGTGGCACCTGGCTTGAGCAAACCTCGCTGCTCGGCATCGGTGATGATCCCGTAGGCCGCACGATCCTTTACTGAGCCGCCGGGATTCATGAATTCCGCTTTTCCGAGAATCTCACAGCCTGTCAGTTCGGAGAGACGACGCAATCGGATCAACGGTGTGTTGCCAATGTTTCCATCAACACCTTTGTAGCCTGCAATGCTCATAACGCCCCGATAATATTTACCCTATTCGCTTGCCGCGTCGACATTCTGATCAACGGCTACGTCGTTGGCAACGCCAGCTTCACGTTGAACTGATAGATCGCTAGACGCCGTCGGCGACGATTCCCGTTTTTATTTTAATCTAGCCGCTTTTAAAGAGCCGAATCTGTTGAATCAGCCGTTCTTGCCGATCAGGTGACTGGGATCAGGCCTAACTAATCGCGCAGCTTACGCATTTCTCGTGTCCGAATTTGTCCGACTGCTTCACCCTCGTCGGCGTCACGAAAATCACGTAAAAGGCCGTGCAACGACTCCACTCACCCACCTCTAACCTCGGTCGCGCAGCTTGCCCTCACCGCAACCACGTCCAGTTTAGGAGGGAAAGCCGATTTCCTCAGTGAAATCGCGGATGATGGCAAAGAAACAGAACCAAGTCAGAACAACTATTTATGAGATCCGCCCTCGCGTGGACGGCGGGGGCTGTAACTTAGTCAGCGATGTGCTCCCATTGGGCCGCTTATGGTATGCCGGGCCAAACGGGATCGCCAACGCGATTAAGTTCGCAAAATTCTACAGCCGGTCGCACAACACTGTGATTCGCGTCTACGATGAAGCGGGTAACGTGATCGACAGGCACGTGCACGCAGGCGCCGAAAACCAACTTTAGCACCCAAAAGTAGACACTCTTGAAATCGGCGGGTTTGTCACCGAGACCCATGTTGGTCAGCGCGAGATATCCAATGTTCGATCCGCTGCGGAATGATCCGCGTTTCCAAAAACTCGCCGAGCAATTTCCTTTGCAAAACTCGAAGGGAATGGCCTCATTGCGAAAAGACTTCAACGGGTTTGCCACAACACCCTGCCGCGGCTTATCTCTTTCTCGTAGACCTCACCATGGTTTGTAGAACGCTTCCCTTACTTCTGTTACTTGCCCTTGCCGCGCTCCAGGCTCAAGCAGCTAAGCCGGAAGATGCGGTTCGTAAATTTGCCCAAGACTTCTACGGTTGGTATGTCCCAATTGCGGTAAAGGACAATAAGGAGCCCGCATCCGACATCGCCATCAAGCAACGGCCATCCTCTTTCAGCCCTCAGCTTCTGGAAGCGTTGCGGGATGATGCGGAGGCTCAAGCAAAGGCAATCGGTGAGCTCGTCGGTCTCGACTTCGATCCGTTCCTCAACTCCCAAGACCCTTCAAATCATTTTGTGATTGGGCAAATTAACCTAAAAAATGATGGGTATTGGGTGGACATCCACACTTCAAAGCCAGGTAAGGCGCATGCGAAACCCGATGTCATTGCCGTGGTCAATCAATCCGGTGGGCATTGGTTCTTTACTAATTTCCGTTTTCCAGACGGCGGTGACCTCCTGAAAACCCTACAACTCCTCAAACAGGAGCGGGAGCAATCTTCGCAATGATCAAGAATCCTTGAATGACAGCGTCCCGCATCACGCAATCATCAAGGGCCTAACCAATCGATGAAGCTAGCGGCCCCATTTTATGGACAGAAGCTACAAGGAAGACATTCCGAGCACGAGAAGAGTACTTGAGGAACTGAAGAAGGAGTTCTCAGGTGTCGCTTCAACAACAGACTGGGCGAAGCTGCGCATCGGACCGTTGCTTGACCACGTGAAGTCCCTCGAGCGATTGCTTCGATCGCCCAAGTTCGCACGGGAGACTGCACGGTTGAGAAGGGGAGTCGTGATGTTCCACTCCGACCTGGTTTACCTCCGGGTGAACGTCAAGGCGCTGAAGGAGATCCTAGAAGTTGAAAGGAGGTCTGACCGACGCCAGCCGGTGAGCCTAGCGCCAAGGTGCTAGGCTTTATGGAGAGCGTATGACAGCCGAGTTAAAGCTGCTTGCTGCGAGCGTTGTCCTCGGCTTAGTGCATTTGATCGCCAGCTCACATCTCATCAGTTGGCAGCGTGGCTATCGCTGGACTGCCAGCAGCCGTGAAGGACAGGCTCCGCCATTAAGCGGCGTCGCGAACCGCGTCGATCAAGCTACAACAAATTTTCTTGAGACATTTCCTTTCTTTGTCGATTGTTGTTCTCGCGCTCCTGTGAGACAAAACGAGTCCGGGGGAGACATGGGCTGGGGAATCGCGTCAACGGAATGAGAAAGAGCAGAGTAGGAATAAACCGCGCCCCCGCCGACGTCTGATTTTCCGGCAGTTTCTAGCAGATCGAGAAATGGAGCGCCAGTTATTTCTCTTTCAGAAACACTGTAAGGCTGCGGATCGCCTTCAAAAGCTCTTGTCTGCCGTCGTCGCCCTCTATGCTACCGGGTGTCATAACGACGATTCTATTCACCAAATGTTGCAGCTCTTGCCGGCGGTAGCTCACCTTGTTCGACGGAAATACTGGAAAGGCGATAAGAGAGGCCGAGAGTCGCATAACGAGAAACACGCGTCTTTGAAATGTTTGGGCGACGGTTTGGCGACATTCTGCTGTTCTGTGTCACCTCAACAGAGTTGGTCATCCTCGTTCTACTGACCCCCACCTTTGCGATCGCAGACTGGATCTACGTCCTGCAGCACCTCATCGTTCTTGGGATCGCCCTCACGCGACGTCACCCGAAGGTGTGGGATTACTCAATGACTTCCAGCATAGCGGTCGGGGCCGCTTATGTTTATCCCTATGCTCAGGTCATTTATCTACGCTGGTCACCTGGTGATGTGGCGTGGCCCGCAGGCGGGCTGGCCTTGGTCACGTTCGCGGCTGGTTTGAGTCTTGTTAGCCTTCTCGCGATGGGGAGACGGTTCGGAGTGCGTCCGGCTTTGAGAGATCTCGTGACGAGTGGCCCCTACAGATTCGTCCGCCACCCGATGTATCTCTCGTACATACTTGCAGACGTCGGCTACAACCTACAGGAATGGAATTTCGTCACAATTGTCCTGGTGTTGGTTGGTTGGGCGTCTCTCGTCTATCGCATCCACGCCGAGGAGCAAATACTCTCTCGACATGCCAAATGGCCAACTTACGTCGCCTTGGTTCGCTATCGCCTTTTCCCCGGTGTTTGGTGAAAGCACCGATGATAGCGACCTACAACGGAAATAGCGTCTTTCATATCATGAAATCAACGGGTTGTTGACTTGTCGCCGGGTCGATGTCGGTGTGCCAGTTCGTGTGAATTTCTTCCGCGGTACGCCTGAGCCGTTGAAAACGACCGTGAACATTTTCGGGCGGCCCCGCGCGGGCGCGTGGAGTTGGACCGCGCCGATCCCCTTCGACGCTCCCGTTACCACCGCAACTTTTCCGTTTAGTTTTCCGTTTTTCATTTTGCTCCTTTGATTCATGAGCGAGTTCTCAGTTTATGCTGCGATATAGCCTCCATCGACGACTAGTGACGTGCCGGTAGTGAATCTGGCGGCGTCGGAAGCGAGATAGAGAATCGCTGCCGCGATCTCTTCCGCGGCACCAACTCGCCCGAGCGGAGTAATCGCGGTAATTTGATCGCGCAATTCATCTCCTGCGAAACGGTCGAACATTTCCGTGGCGATTACGCCCGGAGCAACCGCATTGATGCGAATGTTCTGTCTCGCGAATTCAAGCGCGACCGATTTGGTCAGGCCCTTCGACAGCGTGCTTGGAAGCGACGGAAGCGACATAAACACGCTGATCTGCGGCAAGCCAATGTGTCCGGCCACGCTCGAAGTGTTGACGATGGCGCCGCCCCCGTTTTAGCATGACCGGAATTTCGTGACGCATTGAATTGAGAACGCCCCAGACATTGATGTCGAAGATGCGGCGATATTCGGCTTCGCTTGCCTGATCGAGCGGGCCTTTCCATTCAACGCCTGCGTTGTTAATTGCGATGTCGAGCCGGCCAAATTTCTCCACCGCGAAATCGACCATTGCTTTCACGTCGGCATCTTTCGCGACGTCCGCCCGCACGAACGCTGCATCGCCGCCGAGCTTTTTGATTTCGGCAGCGACCTGTGCGCCCTCTTTTTCGCGGCGACCGGTCAGCACGACCTTTGCGCCGGCGCGCGCGAGTTCGATCGCGGTGGCCTTGCCGATGCCGGACGTTCCTCCGGTTGCCAGTGCAACTTTGCCTGAGAATTCTTGATTGTTCATGTGTGTTCCTTTCTTTAGTTAGTGACTTGTATCGCAACGTCCGTTGGGGCCCGTGACGTTTCTGCTTGCCGCAGTGTCGCCTTCAATTTGATTTCGGTGGCGGCGAGAGCCTTTGACACCGGACAATTTTGTTTCGCGTCGGCGGCGAGCGCTTGGAACGTTGTCTCGTCGATGCCCGGAACATTGCCCGACGTTTCGAGCTCGATTCGCGTGATCTGAAAATTGTTGCCGACCTTCTCGAATGAACCTTTGGCGACAGTATCAAGCTCGCTCGGCATGAACCCGGCGCCGGACAATTGCGCCGCCAATGCCATGGTGAAACATCCGGCATGCGCTGCGCCGAGCAGCTCTTCCGGATTCGTTGCGGACTGGCCGTCCTCCAAACGCGATTTGAACGAATACGGAACGTCGATCGCGCCGCTGCCGACCGTGAGACGGCCGCTGCCTTGAACTAGATTCCCTCTCCACTTCGCTTCTGCTTTTCGGATTAACATCTTAATTCTTCTTTCTTGGGAATTATTTCACCCGCACACAGCCGTGGCCGGTTCGTAGGTTTGGTCGTGATTGAAACGATGCGGCGCGAAAAGATCTTCGTGCCTCGTATCAACTGGTCGGAGATTAAGATTCTCGATGTGCGCTTCGACCAGATCGGGAAGAAGCAAATGCGGGAACAACGTTAGGTTCCATGCTTTCGCCTCCTCCTCGTCCAAGACAAGGTGGATGATTTGGGCGAGTTCGGGATAAGCCTGCTCGTAATCGTGCTGGAGTTGCTGTTTCAAATTGTTCAGGGCGAGCGTGACCGTCTGAAGGAAAACTGTTGTTGTTGGCTCGTGTTGTTCAGCTTTCATGATGTTGAGTTTTTCCGTTTGAGTGGATTTATATTTGACTGGTCGTCTACAAAATCGGTAAAAAAATTCACGCTGACACAGTTTGGGTGCGTTTCGCGCCAAGAACATCTCTAGCCACTTGCTTAAATCCGCAGAGCAACTCGATGTCATTCTGAATTCGGGCCTGGGCCATCGTCCCCTGGTAGCAGGAAAACAGCGCTTTCGCTTTCGCGACAGGATCCGGCGCGTCAATCAATCCCTGTGCTGCCGCATCGCGCACCGCCGAGATAAAATAATTAATCTTTCGATTCATGATTCGATCAATCGTCTCGCGCACGATTTGATCCTGGGTGCTAACTTCACTGCCAACGCTGATGAAAGGACATCCCAGGATAGAACCGCATTTCCTTTGCACCTCCGCGAGCCGATCGTGAACAAAATCAAAATAGCGATCGAATCGTTCTAACGGGGGAATCGTTGGCGAGAAAATCGAATCCATCTCGGCTTTCTTTTTATCCCATTCCGCTGCTAACGCCGCGGCCGCGAGCTCCGACTTGGACTTGAAAAAATAATAAAAACTCCCCTTCTTCGCGCCCGCCCGCTCACAGATCGCGTCCACTGAGGTGGTGCCGTAACTGTTATGCCAGATAAGGTCCATCGCCGCCTCCATCAGGCGCTCCTTCATGTCACTTACTCTTGGCATATCGATCTTTAAGCTCTATAGACCGACCAGTCAACTATTTTGTTCAACTTTTTAAAGTGCTATTCCAACCATTCGCAAGATTCTCAAACACGAAGGCTGAACGTGAGATGCTTAGCGATCGAACTCGCCGCGGCGTTGTATTTATGAGATGACTTCTTGGTTTCCTTTATGCGCTTACGCACTGGCTTGGTTGCTCTCCTTCTTTTTGGCTCCGGTCTTTGCGCGCTGATCTACCAAACGACTTGGCTTCGTGAATTTCGTTTGGTTTTCGGAGCCTCCACCGCTGCTTCTGCCGCGGTTGTGGGCGTGTTTATGGCTGGGTTGGGATTTGGCGGCATTGTTCTTGGCCGGCGTTCGGAAACGGTAGGGCAACCGCTCGCGTTTTATGCAAAATTGGAGCTGTTCATCGCGGTCACTGCGGCCTTGTCCCCTCTACTAATTTTCGCAGGACGACATATCTACATCGTGCTTGGAGGAACCCAGGCTATGGGAATGCCATTTGGCACGCTAGTTCGCCTGATTTTGGCGGCATTAATTATGGCGCCGCCAACCTTCCTCATGGGCGGAACCTTGCCCGCCGCCTTACGGGCGGTTGTAGCGCGTGATGATCTCGCGCGTAACACGATCGGCAGGCTGTACGGCGCCAACGCGCTCGGTGCGGTCACGGGCGTAGCCGCAGGGACGTTTTATTGTTTCGAAAATCTTGGAAATCGCACAACGCTTTGGCTTGCTGCCGTGCTAAATGCCATGGTTGCTTTGGCTGGTTTTCGTCTTTCAAAGGCGACTGCCGGCTTCAGACAGAAGAAAGAGTTGGCTTCGAAGCCAGCGATTGATGAGAGACGGGCGCCAGCGAATTCGAAGTTTGTGTTGATCGCGGCTGGGATTGTTGGTTTCGCGTTTTTCTTGATGGAGCTTGTCTGGTATCGAATGTTGGGATCGCTCTTAGGTGGATCGACATTTTCTTTCGCATTGATTTTGGCAATCGCTCTGTTGGGAATCGGGCTTGGCGGTGTGGCTTATGCGTTCTTCGGGTCGCCACGCGCCGTTTCACTCCAATTTTTTGCAGTGACGTGCGCGGCGGAAGCTTTGTTCATCGCGTTGCCATACGCGCTTGGAGACCGCATTGCGATGGCAGCATTGCTTCTGCGGCCTTTAGGGACGATGGGATTTCACGGTCATATCATGGCGTGGACGGTCTTGTCTTCGCTCGTCGTTTTCCCTGCAGCGTTTATAGCTGGTTTCCAATTTCCGCTCTTAATCGCGCTTCTTGGCACAGGTAAGAAATTGGTCGGCTCCCAGACTGGCGCTGTCTATGCGTGGAACACAATCGGGGCGCTGGCTGGTTCGTTGGCTGGCGGTTTTGGATTTATACCCACGTTCTCAGCCCCGGGTGTGTGGAAGATCGCGGTCGTACTCCTCTGCACCTTATCGGCGGTCGCCGCGCTTCTCGCGCTGCCTCAGTGGTCACAATGGCCTCGAATGGCTGTGCCGTTTGTTACCGCATTGTGTGCAATCTCGATGTTGACCGCAACTGGTCCAACCGCGTTTTGGCGTCACAGCGAGATAGGTGTCGGTCGACTCGCACAATTCCAAGGTTCGCCAAACGATATGCGCGATCTGATGCAGAAAATCCGCCGCCGGACCACTTGGGAGACCGACGGGATCGAGAGCAGTCTCGCTTTATCGAACGCTGATGCACTCGCATTTGTTGTAAATGGCCGAACCGACGGAAATGCGAAACTCGACGCCGGGACGCAGGTAATGCTTGGACTCATCGGCGGGGCACTGCATCCGAATCCAACTAAGGCACTAGTGATCGGCCTGGGAACGGGTAGCACTGCGGGTTGGCTCGCCGCCATCCCGACTATTACGCAAGTGGATGTTGTCGAACTCGAACCTGCCGTTCTGAAAGTTGCCGAGCAATGCGCAGCGGTTAATCACAACGCTCTCGCTAATTCAAAGGTTCGCGTCACCATTGGAGATGCGCGAGAAGTGCTTCTCAGTGCGCACGAAAAATACGACCTGATCGTTTCCGAACCGTCTAATCCGTATCGGGCTGGAATCGCTGAGCTTTTTACCCGCGAATATTATCAATCAATTGAACGACGGTTACGGCCAGGCGGGATATTTCTTCAATGGGTGCAGGCCTACGACATCGACGATAGGACAATGCAAATAATTTATCGCACCCTGGGATCGGCTTTTTCGAATGTCGAATCATGGCAGACGGAGGCCGACGATGTTGCGCTCATGGCATCCAACTCACTTGAGCGTTACAACGTAGATACGGTGCGGCGGCGCCTTGCGGAGGAGCCGTTGAAGAGCGCTTTGCTAGCCGCGTGGCAAGCAGCCGGACTGGAAGAGTTTCTCGGCCACTATATCGGCAATAATGTCGTTGCCGAAACGCTACAGCAGCTGGTAGCGGGACCGCTGAACACGGACGATCGCACTTTGATTGAATACTCTTTTGCTCGAAACGTGAGCCGGGCGAATGGATTTCAAATCGCAAATCTTCGAGCGGGCGCACATGATGCGTTCGCCGATCGTCCGCAGTATGTCGATGGAGAGGTGGATTGGTCTCTGGTAGACGAGGCCCGTCTTTCCCTGTTCGGCCAGCTTAGTCGAGCCGAGCAAAGTCAAGCGATGTGGACGCCGCAGCAGAGAAGCCGCGCGGCGGCTTTCGCAAGTTACGCCGACGGCGAGCTGTCCGCCGCCTTGCGAGCTTGGCGAACGCAATCTCTGGAACCGAGAACCCTATCTCAAGTCGCGATGGTTGCTGAATGCCTGGCTGCCGAAGGCAACAGTGCTGCTCTTCCTTACATCGACAAACTGAGCGACCTGCTTCCGTGGAACGCATTGGCGGTTCGGGCTGAACTTTCTTGGAGAGAACAGAAGCCGCAGGACGCGGCCGATACACTGCAGAGGTTCTTTCGTGCTTTGCATGATGAACCATGGCCGAGCGCGGGGTTGATTAAGCGTTCACTCTCACGCGCTGAAGCACTCGCGAATTCAGATCGATCCGGAATGGTCGCCGATTTTTTCTATGACGCACTGCGCAGACCGTTTTCGATTTTCAGTAACGAAAGTGATCGGCTTGCGACAGCGTTAGCAATCGCCATCTATCTGGATCGCGATCGCCCCGGGGAGAACACGCTGGCGGCGCTCGAAGCCTACGAGCCGCATGTTCTCTGGCAGCGACAATTCCTCCAAGTGCGAAAAGATTGTTACAGTGCGTTGCATAATCCGCATGCGGAACAAGCGCGTCGCGACTTTGAAGACTTTATGAAAAGTGAACCTTTGACTACCGATGTGACGGCCCTCGCAAGCGAAATTAAGTCCCGCTCTACGAAGGTCGACCCAAGTACGGCGCCGACCCAAGCTCCAGCGCTCGAACCTCGCCCGTAAGTTGCGGCACATTCACCCGAACTCTTGTCGCCAGCTTTTTAGATTGACCCAGTCTGGGACCTGATCCGCAATCGTCCTGATTTTCAGCAGCTGCTTTCAGGTCCTGAGCAAATTGGACCTGGAAAGTAGCCTGCAATGAATCTCCGAAATTTCTTCGGCGGGGAAACGCATGTGTATTGCCTTTGCCGCATTGGAAAAGGTAACGCTGTTGTTACCATTCTGACGTGGCACTAAGGAAAGATCGCCTTTATATGATGAAACGTGGTTGAATTCCGAATTACAAATTTGAACCTACATGTACCAGGCGGGCTTCCAGTCATATGGCGCGGCTATAAGAGTTCCACTGGACCGCTGGACTTCGGTCTCGATGACTCGACCGGCACAAGTTGCGGCGTGATGAATTATGAACTTGGGGTCGTGTCGGCGGAGTTCCACGTGTTAGTCCGCTTCCATTGGTTTGCATCGCCGCTAAAAGCGCTGGGAATAGATGCGGAGCTCATGGCGCCGATACACGCTGTATTGAAAACGGAAGGTGAGATTTTGCCCGATCATAGCTTTATCGGTGGCCTCCGCGGCAGTTGCAAGGTCGAGTCTCACAAAATGTTCTCTAATCAGGATCTTCGAATCGAGGTTCTGCCAGGACTTTGACTTCCCCTTGGAGGCTTCCGGTCGGGAGCCGAGATCCGTGCTGAGTTCGAAGGTGGCTCGCCAGTTTCCTGGCGACTCAATCGCGATCAAACGCGTCTGCTGATAACTCTGCCGACCGATTTTGGAGGATGGGTCTCTGAAGTGGCGCTAGAGGGTGGCTACACGTTCACGCCGGCTTTGAGAGATGAAGGCCTAAGCGAGGCTTACAATTCCCATCGAACACTGCAGAGGCGCTGGTGAACTGTGCAAACGTACGCAACCTTCGGAGGGTTTGCGGTGTCTAACCCTTAGAACCCTAAAATCCCTATGAATATCAAACCCCTGCTTTATCTGAGTTCTCTTTTGACAGTGATGCTTACTCCCATGGCCGTTATTGCCGGGGGTCATCATGGTGGTGGCGGCCAGATGGCGCCGATGGCGATGCGCGGCGGCCAGCGACCGTTCGTCGGTGGTGGTATGGGCCAGTGGAACGCTCAACATTGGAACGGCCAGCATTTTGTTGGTCAACATTGGAATGGCCAGCACTGGAACGGTCAGCATTGGAATAACTGGAATTGGCATCATCATCGTCACGATCATGATGAAGATGTCATCTTCATCAATAGCTTCGGTTTCCCGTTCTGGGGTTGGTGGGGCTACCCGTACTGGGACTACCCGTATTATTACGGTTATTATCCGTATGGCTACTATCCATACGGCTACTACGGCTACGGTAACGGTTACGCCAACGACTATGTCGATCACGCAAAAGTAGCGGAGCTCCAGCGCAGACTTGCCCACGCCGGCTATTACCATGGCTCGGTCGACGGGATCTTCGGCCCGCGCACTCGCTACGCGTTGCGCGCGTATCGGCACGATCACGGAAATGGCGGCTACGGGACAAATAACGGTCATCAATATTCCTATCCGCAAACGACCCATCCCGTCGTGCCCACGGGGTAACGAGAATCACTGATAAGTTCCGCTGCAATACGCGAGCGCGCGTGGAGTTGTTCAGCAACCCACGCCCCCGTGCAAATGCCGGCACCCGCAAGCTGCTATGTAGGTGCGATCATGTATTGCGATGGCTGAAGATTCACCTCAGCTGACAGGTCCCGATTTCGAAAGAGGGATTCGAGTCGAGGATGTGGCTGACGGAACAATGTTGTCAGGTCATGCTTTCGGCGAAGCGGTCCTGGTGGCTCGGCGCGGCGCGGAGCTTTTCGCAATCGGCGCTACCTGCACGCATTACGGCGGACCGCTGGCGAAAGGTTTGATCGTGGATTGCACGGTGCGTTGCCCGTGGCACCACGCGCGTTTCGATCTGCGCACCGGCGAGGCGATCGCTGCGCCTGCGTTGAACGATGTCTCCTGCTGGAAAATCGAAAAACGCGGGGAACGTTTTTACGTCATCGGCAAGATCGACAATAAAGGAAGGCGAAAGCCTCCCGTCTCGCCAAGCAGCGTTGTGATTGTCGGCGCTGGCGCAGCAGGTGGCGCCGCGGCGGAAATGTTACGCCGCGAACGCTACAATGGTCCCATCACGTTGATCGGTAAGGACGAATCTCTTCCTTACGACCGACCGAATCTCTCCAAAGACTATCTAGCTGGTAATGCACCGGAAGAATGGATCCCACTTCACCCGGCCGATTTTTATCGCGAACACAACATTGATACGCTCACCGGAACTGAAGCGCGAACGATCGATTCAAAGGGAAAACAGGTAGCGCTCGCCAATGGCCGCTCGTTAGGCTACGGCGCGCTGCTTCTCGCCACAGGCGCCGAGGCAGTGCGCTTGGAAATTCCTGGCCACGATTTGCCGCACGTTTGTTATTTGCGAACGCTCGCGGACAGCCGGCGCATCATCGACAAAGCGAAAAACGCTAGGCGCGCGGTGGTAATCGGCGCAAGCTTCATCGGATTAGAAGTGGCGTGGTCTTTACGGGAGCGCAAACTTGAAGTCGCCGTAGTCGGAAAATATTCACTGCCGCTCGAAAAAATTCTCGGACGCGAACTGGGCTACTTGGTTCAAAAAACCCACGAGGCGAACGGCGTAAAGTTTCATCTCGGGCGAGTGGCCGCAAAAATTCAAGAAGGCAACGTGCAACTGGATGACGGAACACAATTGGACTGCGATTTGGTTGTCGCCGGAATCGGTGTGCGGCCAAACACGACACTGGCTGAAAGCGCAGGCATAGCTACGAACGACGGCGTTTTGGTAAACGAATTTTTGGAAACTAACGTATCGGGAATTTTCGCTGCCGGGGACATTGCGCGGTGGCCCGATCCTCGTGCTGGGCGCATTCGCGTGGAGCACTGGGTCGTGGCACAACGCCAGGGTCAGACTGCCGCGAGAAATATTTTGGGCGCACGAGAACCGTTTGTCGCACCGCCGTTCTTCTGGAGCAATCATTTCGATCTGCACATCCACTACGTCGGTCACGGCAGCGGCGGCGATCGAGCGAGCGTGTCGGGCGATTTGAAAGTGAAAGAAGCCTCCGTGATTTTCCGGGCCGACAAAAAAGTCACGGCCGTCGCGAGCATCGGCCGCGACATTGAAAATCTCAAAGCCGAATTGGCGCTCGAACGCGGCGATGAATTCCACGCATCATGATCTTAGCATCATCGGCATATGGCGCGTCGGGAAGTCACGCGCGCGTGGAATCGGTCGGAGCGCTGGAGGCGTCACATGCGCAGCATGATCGTCGTTCGCGCGTCAGCCAAAAGAACATCGTCCGCTAAGGCGCGGCATTCATAGACCGCATTGGCAGAATCACTGAACAAGCGGTACGCGCAAATCTGGAGTGGCGCAGCAATATCATCCAGTCGCACGACGTGCAAACGCGCATCGCGTAGGGCGGCCAGGTAGCCTGGCGGTGCCGTGACGCCTGCTGAGCGTGCTCGCAATCCGCCGTGCACCGCCACAGCTTGGGCACCGTATTCGAAGGCGTGCAAAGCCGACAACCGTCCGTTACGCCTCAACGGATTGGCCGGATCGCGATGCGTATTACTGATGCAGACAATCGACCGATCGTCCCATTCAGTAACAAGATCTAAAAGGCACATCAGACCCGAGTGTGGGATAAGTTTGCGGATTTCTACTTTGTTAATCGGACTTTTGTTCAATTTTTTTGCTCTTCCAGCAGAGTGGTCGTTAATCCCAAAACGGATAGAAGTTAAACCAGTTGTAAGGTGCAAGCCGCGCATAATGCTCCAACCGCTCAACGTAGTGTTGCATCCAGTGCTGGATGTCCTCAGTACGGTGATCACGGCTCAAAATTATTCGCTCAGCAAAAGGCTCGAAGTGGATTTCGTAACGATTCCTGCCTCGATAGAGGCCGAAAAACAAGATGACAGGGCAATGCATGCTTGCGGCAAGGAGGATCGGACCGGCCGGGAAGGTGGCCGGCGCACCTAGGAATTGACATCGCGCCGTCCTACCGTCGCTCGAGGCGCGGTCGCCTAACATGCCGATGAAGAAGCCCGCATCCAAGCTCTCCTTGACTTTCAGCAAAGTGTCCGGTCGGTCCGCCACAATCACTGTGTCAGCGATCTTCTCGTTAATCGCATCAAAAAAACGAGTAATATTTTCGTTGTGCACAATGTTCATCAACACCTTGAGCGGAAGGTCCCGCTGCGTTACTCCGAGCGTGCGCAATACCTCGAAGCTACCCAGATGCGAGCCTAAGAGGATACAACCCTTCCTGTTTTCAATTTGCCGGTTCAGGATTCCCTTCCCATAAAACGTTACGTCATAGTGCTCGAACGCGCCCTTAAGCAGATAAATCCGATCTAAGATCGTAGCCGCGAAAAAATAAAGATGGCGGAATACATGCCACCAGTGCGCTGGGCGGCCGCGCACGCGCTGTAGGTATTGTTGCGATACTCGCCGGATCGCATTTCCACAGATCAGGAAATACAGAGTGATAGGATATAGGAGCAGCCTTGCCGTCCACCGTCCGCCATAAATGGCGATCCAACCAATCAGTCGCAGCAGGCCAGGCGCGCCACGCTCCGGAAAGTCCACCCAGCGGTGCGCGCGCAAGGAACTGGCCCCAAAAGCTTTCGGGGTCGTTTTTGTAATGGTGGCGCTTTGTCCGCAAATCGCACCAGTGAAGAAATGCGGATATAACTCGCGAATATTATCAAGGTTCGGTGCGATCTCGACACGCTCAAATTCTGCACGTCTGAATGCTTGACGCCATTGGTCTGCAGTCAGAAAACCGGGGTTTGGGCGAATTTCTACGTCTGTGTGAACTTCAGTGAAACTCTCCATAATCAGAAAGATTAGTTCAGGGTAGATCGGTTGATAAATATACGGGCGCAGACATTCGCCGATTACAAGCCAGCCATCGTCCACCAAAGCGGAGCGCGCCTGATTTAAGCTAAAGAAAAGATCTTTGGCGATATGCATCACGTTTACGGCGTATACGAGATCAAACTCGCCCAGGGCGATGCCTTGACTATCCCATGGCAAATTGATGTCGAGCGTGCCCCATTGCAGTGGTAAATTGGAATACTGTTTTGACAGCTCGCGTTCAGCGCGCCGACGGAAGAATGCGCTCGGCTCTGTAATAAGATAACGCTCTATATGTCCTAGGTTCCCGCGTTCGCCAAAACAACACAGCAAGGCTTCGCTGGCGCTGCCGGCGCCCGCGCCGACTTCTAGAATCCGCAGGTTAGATCGAATGGATAGACGATCAACGGCTGGGACTGCACCGGCCCAGTTATTTACCGCGTAAGTTAGATTGTTGTTGTGAAAAAAATTCAGCCATATGGGTACTCCCTGCAGTCCCACCATAGCCTGATCGCCGCTCTGTTCGCAGCGTGCGATAGTTGGATAGACACTCGCTGCGTAATCTAACAAATCCAAGGTCGCTGCGTTGCTCGGGTCAATATTAAGCCCTGCTCTGCGCAAGCGTGCAAGCTCCGGCTGCCACGGTGCATGTTGCAAACGATATGAGCGCGCGTTGGGGTTGGTTCGCGCCTCCGTGCAGCCAGTCTCGACTAGGCGTTCCAATAGCCAACCTAAAGCGAACTGGAAGCGCGGTTGAAAAGAAAGCGCGTGACAAAGCTCACTCGCCGATCGCCACTCACCGAGTTGATCAAGCACGTCGAGCTGGCGCAGGAGATCGATAGCCAAGTCGATGCTGTAACGCTCCATCAGTTCGATGCTTTGATGCAAGCGTTCGCTCCCCAGCCACGCGGGGTAATTCTTGAGCCAACGCGCCAAGCGAGGATTGAGTGGCGCAGTGGTGAACGCAGGCGCTGCAGATGATGCCGCGTTCACGAGATCAGCTTACGCCGCAATAGACTTGAAAATCGACCTTCAACTATCACGCGATCCTTGACACGACAGCAAAAATCAACTTCGCCCTTAGAGTCTTTATCCGCGGAAAGACAAATAGTGAACGGCTGTTCCGGCTTTAAGGGAGCGAGAAACTTGGCTGTGCGCACGACGTTGACGCGAGAATCCTCGCGCCATTCGGCGAAAGCGTCGAGAATTTCATCTAGGATCACGACCCCAGGCACGATGGGCGCGCCAGGGAAATGCCCTGGTAAGCTGGGATGATTGGCGCTAATCGTGCGGAGAACTTCAAAGCTCACGTGGTGGAATTTCAGTCATCGCACCAGATCAAGCAACTCAGCAGGGCAGCCAAATATCGAATTTCTGCTGCTATACTCGCGCGCGTGCGGAGTTGTTCAGGTGCGATGGACTCTGCCGGTGTTCGGTGGAAGCGGTTTGGGAAACAGGGGGAGTTGGTCCGCGATCTCATCCGGAGTTAGGAAGCGTGCACCGTACTCACCGAATCGTTGCGCCGCTTGCTTCAAATAAATCGTTGAATACGTGGGCGCTTCAGTCGGAAGGTCCAGATTTTGGGCAAGCGAACTTTCGCTGCGGAAGGCTCCTTCCAACCCTCCGGGGCTGACCAAAATGAGCACGCGACCCCGAGGCGAGCGGATAGCAAATGCGTGCGGTTTCAATTTAGGACAAAAGGTACATTCCCCCATTTCCACTTTAAAAGCTTCCTTTCCTACATGGGGAGGCGACTCAGTTCCGGGTACTGCAGTTGCCTCCATCAGAAAAAAGACTTCGTCGGTATCTTTGCTTTCCGCGAGGTTGGTCATCAACATCCCCATATACCACCTGGAAAGCCCCAGAGATGGACCTCGCTTGAACGCCTTCAATTGCGGTGATCTGTTGTTCACCAGTTCCTTTCCTTTTTCGCTCTCTTAGGCTACTTGCCGTAGTCTTCGTCGCCACGAAAAAATCAATCTACATTTTTCGGACCAATTCGGACATGGAAACCGCGTAATTCGCTATAGCCATAATAAGAGAGCCGGTCTGGATGGTCCGCATTCCCCTTCGCGCGCGTGGAATGGAGCCAATATACGCTCGACGGGCCCGGCCACATTGTCCACGCTTACACTCTTGACGCGCATGCGTAAGATTTGCTCACAAAGTTTCGTGGCCGGCAAAAACGAAATCTTAACTGTGCAATCACCTTTACAGACACGCAAAAGCCCGCTTACTCGGCGCAGGTTGTTCATTTCTTCGATGGAAATCGCGCATTATCCCTCACGAAAAGATCGCTTAATCCCGCGCTTGGACTAAACTTCTCGTAGAAAAGTCGTTGGCGATGACACAAGCCGTTCTTACCGCTACTCTGACGCTGATTGGCGCCGGCTTTTTGTTCTTGTTTTCACAATTTATTTCCGAAGGTATCATCAAACCATATGTTGAATACCGTAAAGTTCTCGCCGAGATCACTTATACACTGATCTATCATGCGAACGTCATTGCTAGCACGCCAGCAGGCGCCAAGCGCGACGAACAGGTGGAGATATCGGGAAAGCTCCGGAGCCTTTCTGCTCAGTTACGCTCGGCTATAACGGCATTGCCATTTCAAGATCTGCTTCGTTTGCTACAATTAATCCCACCGCAACAGCGCATATACGATGCTGCAGGTCGACTAATTCGGATCTCAATCCGGTTGTTGGACGTGGAACAGAAGAAGCACGATGAGATCTACAGCGATATGAATGCAGTCGGAGAGCTTTTGCAAATCGACGTTGCGAGGGACTAATGGGGCAAAAGGCAATTGATGAAGTCAATCGTATATGCAAGCTAACTCTAGCGTATTTGCCACGACACCCTGTCCCGCCAAGCAAATTTAGATTTATACTTTAACAGTGAGTAAACGGAAACCGCTACAGAGCAAGTCTTCTCCTGTGAAGAAGCTATCAATAGAGCGATTTGCTCACCTAACCGATGAGCAGATTGCGTTGTTATCTTATTTGCTATTTCTTACCGGAAGCGGCTCTCCTTCTTGCCGCCCACCGCGCTTTCATTAGCTGGGAGAGCCGTTTCCGCCCAGCTGGTGTAATCCCTCCACGACGTCGTCCACGTTTCTTTGCGCTTTTTGCTTGCCCCGCTCTGACCCGCGCCCAACGAGCACGTGCCGCGGCAGCAATCTTCGCACGGGCGGCTGCTGACAACTTATGGCGGCCAGCCCTACGCCTTGGCGGGGTGGCCACTCCAACGCCCCAGCCAACAGCACTTACCAAACTCACAAGCCGTCGTTGCAGTGTATCGATTTGGCGACGAAGTGATAGTGCTCGTTCCAACTGCCATGTCGAAAGATTCATGGGAAGTTTGGATAGAGTAAGGAGCCTACAATTGCAAGAGTAACTTGCGCCCACCAAGGTTGTAGCTGAGGCTCCGTCATAAACGTCATTGTTGCTATCATCGGATGGACAATCGTGGTGGAGAGTCTGCTTGGCATTGCACGGCCACACCTATTGCTCGACGCAGTCCATAGTTGGTCGGCCGATGTTCAACTCTATGTGGCGGTGGGTGCCAGGATTGTTATTGGTCTACTTTTATTTGTTGCGGCACCGAGCTGTGGTCTACCACGTTTCACCCGTGTACTTGGCGTCATTGTCTTTTTAGTCGGAATTGTTTTCGCCTTCATCGGAGCCAGCCGCCTTGAATCAATGGTTCAATGCGTGTCTGCGCAGCCGAACTGGACAATCCAGCTATTGTACGCATTGGCTACCATTTTGGGAGCAATCTTGGCCTATTCGGGATCGTCCCACAGAACAAAGAGTGACGCCTGAGGGCTTGCCTTGGTAGACTTCGGATTGAGCAGCCCGCGCCAAAATCTTAGATCGAATGCCAGCAAGTCCGTGGAGAAACTTTCGACGCACTGAACCGGAGGTGGAATATTTGGTGCAACTTTCCTATCTCCCACTTGTGCGCTATTCCGGCCTAGCAAAGTTTGCACGCTGGCTATTGGCAATCCAACGTCAGCTTGGCCAAACAGCTGGTATCATCGGTTATTCCTTGCTGGCGCATCCATTCCAGCGTGACTTCTGGACACACCTTCGACTTGGTTGGATAAGGCATCTTATACAGTTTCGTCCGCTCAGCTCCACACGCCGAAGCGATGAAAGCATTGCGGGCACACATGGGGCAGACTCGCTTCATAGAATGGACCCTAAACGGCTCAGCTGTTCCTCCCAGTTGAGACGATGCCCTGAACCGCTTTTATGGATCAGCCCTATACTAGAGCTTCGCGAGATTTTGGGCGACAAGATCGTGCGCGAAATTACTCTGAAATAGTTCTGTCTTCTTATGGTTACGCCGTGGTTCGTCGACGACAACCGTGACAACGGCTATCAAACAGCTCACCTTAACCAAGCCGCAACATCCGCCACAGCCGCAACATTCCCTCGATCGTGTGTGGCGACTGTTGCACTTGCTGCGGCTGTTTCGCAGGAAGGTGGAAGGTATCGTTTCCAAGCCTCCTCAAAGTCACTCCGGTGAAAGCCTTTTGGGGTCTCACCATCAATTCTGATGGTGCGTTGTTTAAGTTACTGATATAGAGAATATAAGGCTGGGTAGCTCAGTTGGCAGAGCAGTGGACTGAAAATCCACGTGTCGGCGGTTCGATTCCGCCCCCAGCCATCTCTTTAGAAATCAGACGTTAGAAGCCAGCGGTTACTTAAGATCTTATTCCGTGCGCAAGGCAGTGATCGGATTCACGTAAGTTGCGCGACGCGCTGGCAGGAAACAGGCGAGGAGCGCTGCTGCGGCGAGCATAAAACTTGAACTGATGAGCGAAAGCGGATCGCTCGGGCTCACGCCGTAGAGGATTTGCGAGAGAACGCGGCCGGCGGCTAGGGAAAGAAGAAGTCCAACCGCAACCGCGAGCGCGGTTTGCAACGCGCCCTGGCGCATGATCAGCGCAAAGACATCTTTGCGATGCGCGCCGAGCGCCATTCGAATTCCGATCTCGCGTGTGCGACATGCAACCGCGTAGGCTTTTACGCCGTAAACGCCAACGACAGCAAGCAGCAAAGCGATGCAGCCGAACGCGCCGAAAAGCATCGCGCCAAGTTTGACGATCCAGAGATTGGGCGATTTCTCGATCAAATCGGTATACGGCGTCATCTGTAGCAGGGGCAGATCAGGATCAATCTCGCGCAGCGCCTGACGAAGCGTTGGCATCATCGCGACCACGGCATGCCGATCCTGGGTGTTGAGCCGAACATGCAGGTAAGTCTGGCCACTGTAACCCTGAGCTAAGGGCACGAATAGGCGCGTGATTATCGAGTCGTTCTGCACGTCGTGGCGATGCTTGCTGACGATGCCGACGATTTCCAAGTCGTTAGACGCGCCGTCCTTTGGTGGTTGCGTGTAGCGAATGTGCTCACCGATCGCGTCTTCGCTCGGGAAAAGTTTGTTCGCCATCTCTTCGTCGATGATCGCGACGCGGCGGCCGTTTTTGTCCTCACATTCGGCCTGAGTGAAATCGCGGCCGCGAAGGAGTTTCACGCCCAGCGCGTTGAAATACCCGGTGGTGACTGCGGTGTAGAGTGAATTCAGACTGGGATCGGGCGCTTTCGGATCAGTCGGCATTGCGTCTTTCATTCGAATGACTCGCCGGGTGTTGGTGAAATCGGCGTAGGGCAGCATCGTCGCCGTGGCAGCTGCCGCAACTCTAGGCAACTGGCGTGTGCGGTCGGTGATGGCAAAGATCAACCGGCGCGACTCGGCCGGTTCCTTTTTGATCAATGTGAAATCGAATTCTGTGATCAGATCGCCTGCCGCGTTGAATCCCGGATAAAGTCCCGCGGCTTTGAGCGCGCCCCGGAAAAACAATCCGGCCGCGAAGAGCAACATTAGTGAAAGCGCGATTTGCACCATGACCGAAATATGCCGCGGCGCGAAGAAACGACTGAAGCGGCCGACGCGCGCTGGCTCGCCAACTTGTTGTTTGAGATCGTTCACCAGATCGGCCTTCGTGGCTTTTAACGCTGGGCCGAGGCTGAAAAGCGTGGTTGCGAGAAGGCAAAATAAAAATGTGACCACGAGGACGGTAATGTCGGGGCGCAGCTTCACGACGAAAGAGAAATTCACCGACGCGAGCAGGCTGCGCAGTTGCTGAAGCAGCACGTCATTGCCCCAGGCACTCAAGACCAGGCCGATTGCGCCGCCGCAAAGCGCGAGCAGAAACCCTTCGCAAAGCAGTTGCCGGACGATTCGCCACCGGGATGCGCCTACCGCTAGTCGCACCGCGATTTCTTTCGAACGCGCAGTGCCGCGCGCGAGCAGCATGTTCGCGAGATTTAAACAGGCGATCAACAACACGGCACCGGCCATGAACATCAGCAACGTCGCGATCAGGGTGATCGGGCCGTCGTCTTCAGGTTGGGTGCTCAAACTGAATCGCGACGGCTTTTGAATTTGTAATTCGCGCGCGCCTTCGACATCGCCCGGCTGGATTGCGGTCAAACGCTGCGCGAGCACAGGTAAGCGCGCCTTCGCCGTTTCAATTGTCAAACCGGGCCGCATGCGCGCGGTAAGATTGAACGCATAATTCTTCGGATTCGTTAGGTCATGCATCGTCTCGGAATCGCCGAATGCGGAGCCGAGCTGCGAACGAACACCGATCGGTACCCACAAATCCGGCGCGATGAGAACGTTCGCACCGCTAAATCCGTCGGGCGCGATCCCGATCACGGTGTAGGGTTGTCCGTTAACCTGAAGCGTGCTGCCGACGAAATCGTTGCGGCCACCCTGGCGTTTCCAAAATCCGTAGCTGGCGACCACGACTGCGATATTCGCGTTAGGTTTACATTCTTCGGCGGTGTAAAAGCGACCCCGAAACGCCTGGACACCCATCATCGAGAAATAGTTTTCCGAAGTCAGGAAGGCGAAGCTACGCCGCATCTCGTGATCCCGTCCAATGCCGGCCACGGCAAACTCGAGCGCGGCAACATCGACAAAAACTTCGCCGCCATTATCGCGTAATTCGCGGTATTCGTTGTAAGAAAACTGGCGGTAGTCGTGACTCGCGTTTTGCCGTGCCGTGAAAACGTTCACGACCTCGTTCGGGCGGACCGGCACAACCGGGTGTAGGACCACGCCATTGACCATCGCAAAGATTGCGGAATTAACGCCGATCGCCATGGCGAGCGTCATTACGGCGACGCTCGTGAATCCCGGCGACTTGAGAAGCTGACGGAACGAAAACTTGAAATCCTGGATCATGAGAAGCCTCGGGTTGTTTCCCGTGAGATGCAGTCGGCGGCTGCTTTGGATTTAAGAATCTCATCCGGGCCGAAAATATTTCTCGTCAGGTGAAAGATTTTCCCTTCGATTCCGCATTCTCGCCGAACCCTTTGGCCTATGACTGAAGCCTCCATCACAACCCCGCCGCCTCTGCCCAAGTCGCAGCTAATCAGGTTCGTCCAAGCACGCCCACCATACACAAAATACACATACGCCGACTCCACGAGCAACCAAAGCGGCCATGAATCAAAGCACGTTATCAGCACGGTTCATGCCCGGCGAGGCGCACTCCGTAAACCCGCAATTGTTTCTTCTGTCGCGCGATTTTACCTGAAATCCAAACAGTGCGCGAACGAATCGGAGCGGATGCTATTTTCCAAGCGCATGCCGCAGCTCTTTCTTGGCTGATTCCACTTCGCGATCCGTTTGATTGCAAAGCAGAATCGCGCGTAACTTGTCGCCTTGATAGTAGTGGGCGATGAATTTCTTCTTCGCGTAAGCGCCGCGCAAATCAACGCGCGTCGGCTGCATGCTGAAGTCTCCGACAAAATGCAATCTCAAATCGAACATCTCTGTCCAGAAGTAGGGGATTTGCTCGTACCGAATTCGCTTTTTCCCGGTCATGTTGGCGCCCGCGACCAGTCCTTGCGTGCGCGCATTCTCCCAGTGCGTTTGCCGGCGCACTCCGCCCATGATTCGGTCTGGATAAAATGCAAGGTCGCCGACCGCAAAGATTCCTTTCTCTTCTGTCTCTAAGTATTCTGTGACCGGTGATCCGTGCGGTCCGGATAGTGGCGTGTTGCGTACGAGATCTAGATTTGGCTCCGCGCCACAGCAGACTACGGCGAGTCCGGCCGGAACGCGGTTGCCACTCTTGGTTTGAATATTTCGCAGGACCGTCTTGCCTTCGAAACCGTTCAAGCTTTCCTCGATCAACATCGTCGTACCGTGCTTCGCATAGTAATCGGTGAGCCAGGGGCCGGTTTGTGAATCGAGGTAGCGATTCAGCAGATACGAATTCCGGTGTATCATACTCACTTTCAGTTTCATCATCCGCAAACTCGCGGCCGCTTCGCATGCCAGTAATCCGCCACCGACGACCATCACTGTCTTTTCGACGTTTGCCATTTCGCGCAGCGCGAGCGCATCGCGAACCGTCCGCAAGTAGATTACATTTCCGAGATTAATTCCTGCAACCTGCGGCCGGATTGGCCGGCTGCCCATTGCTAGACATGCTTTGGTGAATTCGATACTCTCGCCGTTTCCGAGCACCGCCAGGCGCCGCTCAATGTTGAATTGCTTCACGATCGTGGCAAAGCGAGTCTCGATTTTGTGCAAATCGAACCAGCGTTGATCGAAGCAGGCGAGTTTTTTGAACGGCGGCGTTTTCTCGCGCAAAAATTCCTTCGACAGCATCCAGCGATTGTACGGCGGCATGATCTCGGCCCCGACAATCGTGACTGAGCCGCGTTTGTCGTGTTTGCGAACCCCTTCGCAGGCGCTCGCGCCGCCGATACCGGTACCAATAATCAAATAATCACGCTGGATCATTCGGAGAAAATTCGACGATAAGAATTCGCTCGCTCGATGGCGAGGGAAAAATGATATCAAGCGGGCGGATTTCGATCAAACACGCGCTACCGAAGCCGTTGCTGCAGCGGAACTTACAGTGCAGCGCGACAGATAATTACTGAGGCAACTACGCCGGTCGAGTCCGCCAGCAGGCCGGCCGGGATCGCGTGCCTGGTCTAATTGATCGGGACCGATCCAAAAACTACGCCTAGCGACTACCAGTCGATTTATGATTGCATTGTCAATCCAGACTTTCACACACTGACTCGCTCGCATTCTTGTTTTCCTGCTGGCGTACGGCGACTTTGCAAACGGGAGCCCCGGTTTCAAACATCTCGCCGGCTACGAGGAATCGTCTGCGGCTTCTCCGCTATCTACACCGGCCTCGCCCAAGTGCTGAACGAAAGCTGTACGGCAAGGTGATTCTGCCGCTCGGGTGGGTGAAGTAACAGCTATTTTCTTTTCAGCAGACTCGCCGCGAGCTGGAGAGCGGACTCGCTTTTGCCGCCGAGCATACGCGCGATTTCTTCCTGACGCACTTTGGCAGTAACTTCGTGTAAGCTGGAGAACGTCCGGCCGCGCACCACGTCTTTCGTCACGACGAAATGTGATGACGCGCAGGCTGCCACCGGCGCCAGATGTGTGATGCAGATCAACTGATGCTCGTCGGACAGCGTTTGCATCTTTGCGCCGACTGCGTGGGCGATTTCGCCCCCAACGTTGGTGTCGATCTCGTCGAAGATCAGCAACGGAATCGAATCGTGCGCGGCAAGTGCAGATTTGATCGCCAACATCAAGCGCGAGATTTCGCCACTTGACGCGATCGCGCGCAGCGGCTTTAACGGTTCGCCCGGATTCGGGGAAAAAAGCAATTCCACGGAATCAAAACCGCTCGCGCGCGGTTCGTCCAACGCGCTGAGCTTCGCCTCGAATTCGGATTGTTTGAACCCGAGATCGCACAAATTCTTTCGAATGGTCGCGGACAATTTTGGTACAGCTTTCGCTCGCAGTCTGCGCAGCGCGTCGCCGGCGCGATTCATTTGCGAGCGAACTTTTTCGATTTCCTTCGTGAGTCGCTCGAGTTCTTCGTCGCGCCCTTCGATTTTACGCATCCGCTCGGCGGCGCGCTCGCCGAAGGCAATTACCTCGGCAATCGAGCCGCCGTATTTGCGCTTCAAAGTTTCGAACAACGAAAGACGCTGTTCGAGTGCGGCAAGCTGTTCCGGATCGAGATTGAGTTTTTCCGCGTAATCGGAAAGCGACTGCGCGATCTCGGAAAGCTGTACCACGGCCGCGGCATGTTCCGAAGCGAGTTGGGACGTGGAGGCGTCGATCTTGTCCAATTCGCGCAGCAGCCTTTGCGTCTCGGCAAGTTGAGATACGATCGAGTCGTCTGCTTCCGAGAGTTTGTTGGCGACCGCGCTCGCCAGCTCGACCAAACGTTTGCTGCTGCTGCTCAGCTTGTAGCGCTTCTCGATTTCTTCTTCTTCACCGGCGATGAGATTGGCGGAGTTGATCTCGGCGATTTGATGACGCAGCAAATCGAGCTCCTGTTCGCGTACCGTTTCTGCAGTGTTGAGTGTGGTGAGGTCAACGGTCAGCACCTGCAATTTCCGAAAATGCTTTTCATATTCGGCGAGGTGCTCTTCCACGTGCGCGAAGGAATCGAGGAGGTCGAGCTGTTTGTCCGGTGAGAGCAGCGATTGGTGATCGTGCGGTCCGTGAAGATCGACCAACGCGTCGCCGATGTTCTTCAAGACCGACAACGTTGTCGGTGAGCCGTTGATAAACTGTCGATTTGCTCCGGTGACGGATAGCGTTCGCTTAATAATGAGATCCTCTACTGAGGGCTCAACGCCGGCTTCGATGAGTTGCGGACTTAGCTTTTGCAGTTCTTTCCCGGTAAAAATCGCTTCCGCGATGCAGATATCGGCACCGGTCCGAATAAGCGATTTGTCGGCGCGCTCGCCGAGCAAAAGTTGAAGGGCGCCGATGATGATCGATTTTCCCGCACCGGTTTCACCTGTAATCGCAGTGAAGCCGGGCGCGATCTGCCATTCCAACTCCTCCACGAGCGCGAGGTTTTTGATTCGCAGTAAATTCAGAACGGCGGACATTTTGAAAAGGTTGAGGGATGAGGGATGAAGGTTGAAAGTGCGATCTTCAAAGCTTGCCAACTCGACCGCCAACGCTCAACTCTCAACTCGCGCGCACTACTTCATCGCGCTGATTAGTTTGCTCTTGCTCGCGCCTGCGGTGCGTGCCGAGCAACCGCTTGCGACATCGACCATCGCTGTTTACCAGGCCGCGCGCCGCGCGCGCAATTGTCCGATGCTCGAAGATCTCGGATTGATGGAATTCGCCGATGGAAATTTCGCGGCGCGACCAACTATCTAAGCCAGGCGCACAGTTGTTATTCGACGCGCGACAATATTCTCCGCGTGATTTTGGAGGAATCGGCTGCATGGAATAAGCTGAAGAAACCGAAATGCGGTTTCGATCTGTTGTGCCACCGCACTGCGCATCAGTGGCGATGCGTCGGCTGCGCCGCTGTTGCGCAACATGGAACGAGAAGTTCGTGGCGTAGGCGACGCCGACTCCGGGTCCGAACGCGACGCCACGCGTGCGCATGCGATTTTGACCAGACCTAATGAATAATGCCGCGCTCGGTTTTCTCGATGAACTCGACGATCTCTCGCACTTCGTCGCTTTGCAGCAGTTCCTTCCGCAATGCGTCCAACGCCTGCTTGGTATTATATTTAGAGCGGTATATCAGCCGGAACGCTTCCTTGATTAACTTCACCTTGTCGGCAGGATAATCATTTCGCTCAAGGCCGACCAGATTAACGCCGCGGATTTCCGCTGGATTTCCGTCGGCAATCATAAACGGTGGAACATCCTGAACAATTTTTGAGCAGCCACCGGTTATCGCGAACCGCCCGATCCGGCAAAACTGATGCACGGCAGTTAGGCCGCCCATCACCGCGTTGTCGCCAACCTGCACGTGGCCCGCGAGCGTGCCGTTATTGGAAAAGATAACTTCGTTTCCAACCGTGCAATCGTGACCGATATGGCTGTAGGCGAGAAAGTTTCCGTGGCTGCCGACGCATGTTTTTCCATCTTTCGCCGTGCTCCGGTTAACGGTCACGAATTCGCGAAACGTGTTTTCGTCGCCGATCTCCAAATAGGTCGGCTCGCCCGCGTACTTAAGGTCCTGCGTCTGCTGCCCGATGGAGCAGTAAGCGTAGAATTTGTTTTTCGCACCAGCTCGCATCGGCCCTTGCAGCGTGACGTGATGTTGCAGCCAGCAATTTTCCGCGAGAACCACGTTTGCGGAGATCACGCAATACGGTCCAACGATTGTTCCCGCACCAAGCTCCGCGCCAGGGTCGACAATCGCCGTCGGATGAATCTGCACGTCGCTCATTTATCGAGAAACGTGAACATCAACTCGCCTTCCGACACGATCGCGTCGTTTACCACGCAACGGCATTTCGCTTTCGCCAA
>Ga0310915_10000202_pt1 | contig 28328 bp, 26 predicted proteins | sample GREbulkMGAN111_FD_202508 | JGI IMG/M metagenome (GOLD analysis project Ga0310915, IMG submission 202508) | Lab enrichment of tropical soil microbial communities from Luquillo Experimental Forest, Puerto Rico - GRE.bulkMG.AN111 | ecosystem: Environmental > Terrestrial > Soil > Tropical forest >...
GCCCGTACCCGCCCGGACAACCGCCGCGTGGACCGCGCTCGAAGGCGCCGTGGCTGATCCTCGCTGGGATCGCGGTGCTGGGCGTCATCGTGCTGGTGGTCATCCTGGTGATCGGCCTCAGCAGCGGAAACAAGTCGACCAAGCCCTCACCCTCGGCTGCACCATCTTCGACAGGCGCGCCGACGTCGCAGCCGACCAATTCCGACCAGACGGCGACTGGCTGCACGCCCAATGTGTCCGGGGGTGAGAAGCCCCTCACCGGCGGCCCGATCACCGCGGGCAAGCTGTCATTCCCGACCAACGCGACGCCGCCCGGATGGACCCCTTTTTCCGACGACCAGAGCCCGAACCTGATCGGCGCGGTGGGCGTCGGGCAAGAAGTGCCCAACGCCAAGGGGTGGATGATGCTCGCTGAGATCGCCGAGACCAACTTCGTCACCAGCATGGACGTCGCTGCGCAAGCGTCGAAGTTAATGGACTGCGTGGCGAACGGCGCCGGCTACGCTCAAGCGCAGCCAACCCTGGGCCCGAAGAAGACGTCGTCGACCACGGTCGACGGGGTCAAGGCCGCCCGAGTGGACGCCGAGATCACGATCGCCGACAAGTCAATCGGCGTGAAGGGCGACTCCGTCATCATCATCGCGGTCAACACGCAGCCGGTCACCATCTTCATGGGCGCATCACCCATTGGCGATGCCAAGTCGGCGGCCCTCATCAACGGGGTCATTGCGGCGCTGAAGGTCGGGTCGTAGTCGAACCCGCCGGCGCGGAGACCTGGGTGGCTTCGGAGCGCCCGCGCAGGACGGTGGAATAGCATTCGGCCCATTGCGCCCGCTCGGCGTCGTCGGCCCGGTCAATGGCCGCCGCCGAGCACAGGATTCGCCGGTCGGCGGTCTTGGCAAGGTCCGCCAGCCGCGCCGCCTCATTGACCGCGTCACCGATTACCGTGTATTCATAGCGGTTTTCGGCACCGATGTTGCCGGCAAAGACCCGGCCCGCCGAGACGCCGATGCCGAAATCGACCGGTAACCGGCGCAGCTGGGTGGCCAGCGCACGTGCCGTTGCCAGCGCCGCCGACGCCGGTTGGCTCGTGCGCAACGGCGCTCCGAAGACGGCCAGTGCGGCGTCGCCCGCGAACTTGTTGATCAGGCCGCGACGTTCGTCGACGGCGTCGACGACGATCCGAAAGAAGTCGTTGAGCACCTCGGCAACCTCTTGTGGGGGACGGCTTTCGGCGAGCTGCGTCGAACCCACCAGGTCGATGAAAAGAACCGCCGCCTCGACGACATCCCCGGACAGCGACGCACCCTCTTCAATCGCGCGGTGCGCGACGTCCGCTCCGACGTGGCGTCCGAACAGGTCCCGCAACCGATCCCGCTCGGCGAGCCCGGCGACCATACGGTTGAATCCCGTTTGCAGACGTCCGATTTGGGAACGTTCGTACGCGCCGACGTATGTTCCGATGCGGCCGTGTTCGACCTCCGCCATCGCGTCGACGACCTCGCCCAACGGATCGGAAATGGATCGCGATGTCAGGATCATCGTCGGCAGCCCGAGCACCAGCGCCGCCAGCGAAACCACCAGAACGGGCACTTCCAACGATGCGGACTTTTGAATGAGCCAGCCGTGTGAGCGTAGAACGACCAGGGTCGCAATCACCCCGATGGGCACTGCGCTGCATAGGAACCACAGCAGAACCAGACGCGCGAACACACCGGGTACCAGAAGCCGAGGCTCGGAACCCAGAGTGGCGGCGCCCATGATGGGGCGCAGGGTGCGTTGCGCAAGCAGCATTCCGGTGCCCGCAGCAGCCGGTCCGCCGAGCAGCACACCAAGCAGAATCGGCAACAGCAGCGCGGCCCCGCCGTTGCGATTGAGCAGCATGAGAATTGCGCCGGCCAGCCCCCAGGCCGAAAACAGGAGCACCGATTGGCGGCCGACGAGTTTCATTGCTGCTTCGCGTTGCTGCTGATTCGGTTCCCGGCCGGCGGTAAACCAGCGCAGCGAGGGAGCCAGGCTCAGGACACCCCCCACCGCGACGCTGATGGTTCCCAGCACAATCAGCACCGCCACCGTCGGGGTGTTCTTCTCCGCGAAGCCAACCGACGTGTGGCCCCTCAGCGGGATCAAAATGGCGGTCGCGCTGACGACGGCGACTACATAGGAGCCGGCAAGGTCGATCGCATATCGAATCGACAACCTGCGGGCGCTCTTTCGCGGCTCTCCACCGGTTGCCGGGCTTGTCCTAGGCACCGTTGTTTGGTCCGCCCGAGTTCTGGCCCGGGATGTCGGTGATCGGGAAGTTGGGCATCGGCTTGGGCGAGGGGGTGTTGGGCAGCGTCGGGATCTCGCTGGCCGGGATGTCGTGAAGTGCGTTCGCGGGCGGACCGTTGTCGCGGCGGCCATAGCTGCTGCCGGGCGCTCGCGACCCCAGCAGTTCGGTCACCGTCACCAAGCGGTAGCCGTTGGCCTTGAGCACCGGGATGAACTGGTACACCAGGTCGACGGTGCTCGAGTAGGTGTCATGGAACAACACCACCGAGCCGGGCTTGATGTATGTCATCAGCATGTACCGCGTGGCGGCCGTGTTGGAGTCGTTGATCCAGTCGAACGGTATTACGTCCCATAGGATTTCGGCCAGCCCGAACCGACCCGCGGTCTGGCGCACCATGTCGTCGGACAGTCCACCGGCGGGACGCCACAGCGACGGCGCCCGTCCGGTCGCGGCGGTGATCGCGTCGTTGGACCTAGAGAACTGACCGGCGATGTCCTCGGGGGGGAGCGTCGTCATGTTGGGGTGTTCCCAGGTGTGGTTGCCGATTTCCATGCCGGCGTCGGCGATGCGCTTGGCGCCCGCCGGGTTGGCGGCGACCTTGTTGCCGATCAGGAAGAACGTGGCCTTGGCGTCGTTATCCTTCAGGATTTGCAGCAGCCGGTCGGTGTAGGGCCCGGGCCCGTCGTCGAACGTCAGCGCGACGCACTTGACCACCGAGCAGCTGAGGTTGTCGGCTCGCGTCACGTGACCGGTGAGGCCCCCGATCAACAGCACCGCGGCGGCCGCGACCACACCGAAAACGGTCCGCCAATAGCGCCAGGCCTGGCTGTCGGGTCGTTTCGGCACCCAGGAAGTTTATCGAACGTCGAGCGCGGGACCTCGGCGTCGAGTGTGCACTGAGGGCTTTCAGTGTGCGGACGTGGCGGTATTCGCGCGATTTTCCCGCCCTCTACGCACGCTCAACGCCGAGGAAGCACACTCACTGCGGTCCGGCGATCTCCTCGAGCATCTCGGTGACCAGCGCGGCGATCGGCGACCGCTCGCTGCGCAGCAGCGTGATGTGGGCGAACAGCGGATGGCCTTTGAGCTTCTCGATCACCGCCGCAACCCCGTCGTGGCGCCCGACCCGCAAGTTGTCGCGCTGGGCGATGTCATGGGTCAGCACCACCCGCGATCCGGTACCCAACCTCGACAGCACGGTCAGCAGGACGTTGCGCTCCAGCGACTGCGCCTCGTCGACGATGACGAACGAGTCGTGCAACGAGCGGCCCCGGATATGGGTCAGCGGCAACACCTCGAGCATGCCCCGGGAAAGTACCTCCTCGAGCACCGCCGGGCTCGCCAGGCCCTCGAGGGTGTCGAAGACCGCCTGCGCCCACGGGCCCATCTTTTCGCTCTCGCTACCGGGCAGGTAGCCCAGCTCCTGGCCGCCGACGGCGTACAGCGGGCGAAAGACAACGACCTTGCGGTGGGTCCGCCGCTCCAGCACCGCCTCGAGACCCGCGCACAACGCCAGCGCCGACTTTCCGGTGCCGGCTTTGCCGCCCAGCGACACGATGCCGACCGACTCGTCCAGCAGCAGGTCGAGTGCCACGCGCTGTTCGGCGGAACGACCACGCAGCCCGAAAACCTCACGGTCGCCGCGAACCAGCTGGACGCGTTTGGCGGGAGTGACCCGGCCCAGTGCGTGGGAGCCGCCGCCCAGCAGGCGAATGCCGGTGTGGCACGGCAGTTCCCGGGCTTCGGCGAGATCGATCTCACCGTCGGCGAACAGGGCGTCGATATCCTCGGTAGCGGTCTCGATCTCGTGCATCCCCGACCACCCGGAGACCACGACATCCTGCGCGTGGTACTCGTCGGCGGCCACGCCGACCGCGGCGGCCTTAACCCGAAGCGGAATGTCCTTGCTGACCAACGTGACTCGCTTGCCTTCGGCGGCGAGGTTGGCGGCGCAGCTCAAGATCCGGGAGTCGTTGCTGTCGGTGCGGAAGCCCGCGGGCAGCACCGCCGGATCCGTGTGATTGAGTTCGACGTGAAGCGTGCCGCCTTGTGTCCCAACGGAAATGGGCTGATCTAGCCGTCCGTGCTCGAGCCGAAGATCATCGAAGAGACGCAACGCCTGACGGGCGAACCACCCCAGCTCGTGGTGGTGGCGTTTGGCCTCCAGTTCGCTGATCACCACCAGCGGAACAACCACCTCGTGTTCGGCGAACCGGCTGCAGGCCCACGGATCGGACAGCAGCACGGAGGTGTCGAGCACATAGGTCCGCATTTCGGTCACGAAGCGCTCCTCGAGCGGGTAAGCCCGCGCGGACCCGCACGGGCATTTCGGCGGGAGTCGCAGCACCAGGACCGGGGCCGGTCCTGCCGTTGTAGTTACGGGTGCCGCCCTGGCAGCAGAGCATGTCGCTGGCCATCGAGAACGACGCTACTCTGGTGGCCGCTCAGCCGCTGTGCAGGCGCGCCGAGACTAGCGCGCGAGGGTCGGTCTAGCCGGTGACGAAGTGCCGAAGCGCAGGTTCTTCGGCCACTCCCCATTCGGTGATGCGGTCGGAGATCGCCTGGCGCAGATGGGCAGCATCGAAAATGCCGGCGTCGGCGACGTTGCGAACCTTGTCCTGGTAGGCGTCGATGTCGGCGCCGACGACTCGGAGGTCCGCCGCACGGGCGGCTATCGCCGCGATCGTCTCGTCGCGGGTGTACTCCAGGCAGTGCGCGACGAGGCTGGAGAACATCTGCTCGTGACGCGCTTCGTCCCTGGCGATGCGGTCGACGAGTCCGGCCAAGACGGGCTCCTCGACCAACGCGGCCAGGTTGCGGCAGAAAACGGCGTGGGTGCGCTCGGTCAGCGCCATGTACACCAGGGTTTCGACCTGCGTGTAGGTGTCGCCGCGGTAGCCCTTCATCACGTGCTGGACCCGCGCCTCCTCGTTGGCGGTCGGGTCGACCTCCCGGGTCACGACCAGGTATTCCCGCAGCGCGATGGCGTGCAGGTGCTCCTCGGCGGTCCACCGGCCCAGCCAGCGGCCCCACCACTCCTCGAGAATGAAGTGCTCGACGAGCTCGCGGTGATGTCCGGCGAGGTTGTCCTTGAGTAGCAGCAGGATCTCGCAGGCGTCGGTGATGGTCCTGGGCAGCGTCATCTGGGACGGGTCCCAGTCGCGACCGCCGAGGAATGCGAAGTTCTCGCCCCGGTCGAACGGCACGTAATCGTGGGCGAACCAGATGTCGTCGGTGTCGAGGTAGCGATCCATCAGCCGTTCGACGACCGGCTCGAGTTCCAGGGTCAGCGCGTTAGGTACAGGTTTCTGTGCCATGCGGTAACTGTAACCCCCATACACAGGTTTCGTTAAACGGGTGGCCCGTGTCGCGACCAAATGGTGACTTTGGTCCCCGGCCCGACTAGCGGTCGACCAGCGTCCAGTCTTCGATTCCCTCATAGAGCGGGAAGTCCCTGGCCAGCCGCGTCACCCGCTGCCGCAGCGCGGCCACATCCACTCCCGGGCCGGTCCCGCCGCCGCTTGCCAACGCCGTGGCGATGATGTCGGCGACCTCGGTGAATTCGGCGTCCCCGAAGCCGCGGGTCGCCAGTGCCGGCGTTCCGACGCGCAAGCCCGACGTCACCATCGGCGGCCGCGGGTCATTGGGCACGGCGTTGCGGTTGACGGTGATGCCGATGTGGTGCAGCAGGTCCTCGGCGGCCTGGCCGTCGAGTGGCGAGTCGCGCAGGTCGACCAGCACCAGGTGCACGTCGGTTCCGCCGCTGACCACCGAAACGCCGGCCTTGGAGACGTCGGCCGCCAGCAGGCGGTCGGCGACGATGCGCGCCCCGGAGAGTGTGCGTTGCTGCCGGTCGGCGAATTCGGGGGTGGTGGCGATCTTGAGCGCGACCGCCTTGCCCGCGATGACGTGCATGAGCGGCCCGCCCTGCTGGCCCGGGAACACCGCCGAGTTGATGGCCTTGGCGTACTGCTGCTTGCCCAGGATCATGCCGGAACGGGCGCCGCCGAGCGTCTTGTGCACGGTCGTGGACACCACGTCCGCGTGCGGCAGCGGCGATGGGTGCAGGCCGACGGCGACCAGCCCCGCGAAGTGCGCCATGTCCACCCACAGCTTGGCGTCGACCTCGTCGGCGATCGATCGGAACGCCGCGAAGTCGAGAATCCGCGGATAGGCCGACCAGCCCGCGATGATCACCTTGGGGCGGAACTCCAGCGCCTTGGCCCGCACCGCGTCCATGTCGACCAGATGCGTCTTCGGGTCGACGCTGTAGAAACCGGCGTCGTACAGCTTGCCGGAGAAGTTCAGCTTCATGCCGTGCGTCAGGTGGCCCCCGTTGGCCAGGTCCATACCCAGCAGATGCTCCCCCGGCGACATCAGCGCGTGCAGCACCGCGGCGTTGGCCTGGGCACCCGAATGCGGCTGGACATTGGCGAACTCGGCACCGAAGAGCGCCTTGGCCCGGTCGCGGGCGATATTCTCCACGACGTCGACGTGCTCGCACCCGCCGTAGTAGCGCCGGCCGGGCAGGCCCTCGGCGTACTTGTTGGTCAGGACGCTGCCCTGGGCCTGCAGCACCGAGCGCGGCACGAAGTTCTCCGAAGCGATCATCTCCAGGGTGTCCCGTTGCCGGTGCAGTTCCTTGTCCAGCAACTCCGCGATGTCGGGGTCGACCTCGGCAAGCGGGGCCGACATCACGGAAGAAGAGGTGCGGGCGTCAGGTGCAGCAGTCACGGGCGCCAGTCTATCCAGCGGCGCGTCTACCCGGCCCAGCCGTCGGGCGCGCGTCCGTCCCTGCGACACTGGCACTATGCCGCGGCTTAGCGAGCCGAGCCCCTACGTGGAGTTCGACCGAAAGCAATGGCGTGCGCTTCGTATGTCGACCCCCCTGGCCCTCACCGAAGAGGAACTGATCGGCCTGCGCGGTCTGGGTGAGCAGATCGACCTGCTGGAGGTCGAAGAGGTCTACCTGCCGCTGGCCCGGCTGATTCACCTGCAGGTCGCCGCCCGCCAGCGGCTGTTCGCCGCGACCGCGGAATTCCTCGGCGAGCCGCACCAAAATCCGGACCGGCCGGTGCCGTTCATCATCGGCGTCGCCGGCAGCGTCGCGGTCGGCAAGTCAACGACCGCCCGCGTGCTGCAGGCGCTGCTGGCTCGCTGGGATCATCACCCCCGGGTGGACCTGGTGACCACCGACGGGTTCCTGTACCCGAATGCGGAGCTAGATCGGCGAAACCTGATGCACCGCAAGGGATTTCCGGAGAGCTATCACCGTCGGGCGCTGATGCGGTTTGTGACCTCGGTCAAATCGGGTTCCGATTACGCGTGTGCGCCGGTGTATTCGCATCTGAAATACGACATCATCCCCGGGGCCAAGCACGTGGTCCGCCATCCCGACATCCTGATCCTGGAGGGCCTCAACGTGTTGCAGACCGGCCCGACCCTGATGGTGTCGGACCTGTTCGACTTCTCGCTGTATGTGGACGCCCGGATCGAGGACATCGAGCAGTGGTACGTGTCGCGGTTCTTGTCCCTGCGCGGCACGGCGTTCGCGGACCCGGAATCGCACTTCCACCACTACTCGGCCCTCAACGACACGAAGGCGATCGCCGCCGCGCGCGAGATCTGGCGGTCGATCAACCGGCCCAACCTGGTCGAGAACATTCTGCCGACCCGGCCCCGCGCCACCCTGGTGCTGCGCAAAGACGCCGACCACGCCATCAACCGGCTGCGCCTACGCAAGCTCTAAGGGGGCCGGGCGGGGCCGCGCTCCACGGGGGAGGCGCCCCGCACCGGCCATGCGCCGGGAGGCGCGGACAAGTTAAGCCGCGAGGCGACGCACTCCCAGGTACTGCAGTCCGGCGAACGCCGCGGTGTACACCCCTGTGGCCAGCGTCGCGGCGACTCCGGTCGCGGTCATCGGTACCAATTCGGCGGCCGCGACGGCGGCCAGGGTGTACGCGATGTTGGCCGCGATGACGCCGATCCCCACACGGCGCAGGTTCGGCACAGCCGCGAGGCCAAAGACCACCAGGCCGTAGAGCACGAAGAAGGCGCCCAAGGCGTATTCCTGGCCGGACGTCAAGCCGGTCAGGGACGAGATCGGGTCGGCGAAGAAGGCGACGGCCAGGCCGCACAATCCCGTCAACGTGGCATCGGCACGCATGGCGAAACGCAGCAACGAGTCGGTCGAGTCGTACAGGGGCCTGGTTGGCATACCAGATACAGCGGTCATGTGATTACTCCTCGCGATGGCGGATTGGGTCGAACAGGTTTGAGCGTGCCGTCGAAGCACTGCCAGATCGACGCGTGGCACTGCCAACCACTGCCACGAATACAACGACCAGGTAGTTCGTCCGGCTATTCCCGCCGCCGGGCCTGAATTTAGGACTAAATCGCGGTCGCTTCGACGACGCTGAACGGTCCCGCCAGTTCGACCACCCTCTTCATGTCAAAGCCCGCGCGCTTCAGCAGTTCGCCGTATTCGGCGGCGGTCCGCTCGCGCGCGGACAGTGAAGCCAGCATTTCCAGGTCCACCCATTTGCCCGCAAACTCACGATTGTGCCCGGGGACCACCCCTTCGACGAGCAACACGTTCTTGCCCGCGGCCGCCGCTTTCCGCACATTGCCCAGGATGCGCACGGCATCCTCGTCGGGCCAATCGTGAATCACGTTCTTGAGAACGTAGGCGTCGCCGCCTTCGGGCACGGCGTCGAAAAACGACCCTTCGGCAACCCGGACCCGGTCAGCGACGTGATGTTCCTCGAGTATGGCCGAGGCTCCCGCCACCACCTGGGGCTGGTCGAACAGGATGCCGCGCGCACGAGGGGTCGCACCGAGGATCGCGGCCAGCAACCGGCCGTGCCCGCCGCCGACGTCGACGATCGTCGTATAGGGACTGAAGTCGTATCCGGCGATCAGCGCCGCGATCGCGAGTTCGGAGATGCTCGTCATGGCGTCGTTGAAGATTTCGGCGAGTTCCGGTTCGCCGTCCAGGTATTCGAAGAACGGTTTGCCACGTAACGCGGGAATGACGGCCCGGCCGGTCCGGACTGCCTCCGTAAGGTGGCTCCAATGCTCGCGGTGCTGGGGCGAACCCAGAAACCGGGCGAACGCGGCCATTGACACGTCGGCGTCGCTACGCAGCGTGTCCGCCAGCGGGGTGAGGTCGTAGCGGCCGTCGCGGCGTTGGCGGAAAATGCCTCGCGTGATCAGGGCCCTCAACAGTCGACTGAGAGCGTCGGCGTCGGCGTTGATGGCACTCGCCAGCTCATCGGCTGACAGCGGCCCTTTGGCCAGGGCGTCCGCAATGCCGAGGTCCGCCGCCGCCGTGATCGCCTGTGTCGCCCAGACGTCGCTGATCATTTCCAGCATGGCAATCGGAGGCGGCACCATGCGCCGGTGCAGCTGACTGAGGTGATGCCGGACCATTTCGATGGCCCGCACGACTCGTGCGGGCGGAAGCTTCGACCCCATAAGCCCGCAAGCCTAGTCGCTGGGAACCGGAACGCGCCCGCGCAGGTCGGCGGCGATGAGGCGGGCCGCGGCGTTTTGCCAGTTGTGCAGGGAGCGCTGCGGGACTTCGGTGACCAACCATTGCCAGGCTTGCCGGGCGGTGGGATCCAGTCCGGCGGCGGTGGCGTTCTGCGCGTACGCGCGCACACCGACGACGTAGGGGAAATACAGCGAGTTGTAGTAACGCCAGTGCTCGGTGGTGCCGAAATCGCCGCCATCGCGCGGTTTGAGCCGCGCGATGCCGTCGGCCAGGACGGCTTTGAGTTCGTTGGCCCGCTCCACCGGATGATCGGGCGCACCGCGCGCGGCCAGTCGCTCGTCGATCACCGGCAACGCGGTCAGCGGGCTGGCGACCAGCTTGGTCAGGTCGCCGTAGTGACCCAGCGCCCGGCGGGTGAGCCTGGCGAAGGTCTCGTCGTCGATGTCTTGAAGATCTCGGAGGGGGTCGACCGAGCGCAGCGGCAGCGCCGCCCCGGCATGCCGCAGCGCGGCCCTGTCTGCCCGCAGTGTGGGCGATTTCGAGAACGCCATCCGGTCAAAAACCCCGGCCAACGGGTCGGCCAACACCTGCACCGCGATCGCGATCGCCAGGGTGGTGAACAGCAGCACCGTCAGCGCGGTCTGCGCGCTCGGCTCATTGCGGGTGACCGCCAACCCGATTAGCGCCTGGCCGCCGAACAGCAAGGCCACCACGGAACAGCCGGCGAACGAACGCAGCATGTCGGCGCGCAGGGCCTGGCCCTCGTCGAAGGCATCCCACAGCGCCACCGCCACACCCAGCGCCAGCACATCGAAACCCGTCGATGCCAAGGCCAGCCAGCTGGGCACCAAGCCCAGCGGAATGATCAGGATGGCGTTGCTCAATGCGAAGAAAAGCGTCGCGACAACGACCACGCCGGCCACCCGTACCGGCTGTTTGGGCCGCCGCACCGCGGCGACCATACCGCCGAGGGTGGACAGCGAGATCACCGCGAACATCAGCAGGTGACCGGCGCGCAGCGGTCCGGCCACGCTGCCGGCCAGCATCGCGCCGAACAGGGTCAGCGCGCCGACACCGCCGACCAGCAACAGCTCCCGGGTGCGCGCCCGCCAGCTATCGCACGGCCGGGCCAGCTCGACGAGGACCGCGAACCACGCCACGCTGGGCACGGCAACCAGGTAGATCTCGAGCCGGCTGAGCAGGTGGTCATGCGTGACGCTGGTGATGCGCACCGCGTCGAGCGCCACCACCAGCGCGAAACCGCACAGGCCGAGCGCGGCCAACGCGAGCACCGGCTTACGCGGATCGCGGGCCAGCAGGTACAACCCCAGCCACCCGCTCAGCGTGAACACCACCACCGACAGCGCAGCCATGCATCCAGTGTGGCACGCCCCCGACCCGCCGCTAAGTCTCCCGCTACTTGCCGTACCGGCGATGGCGCTGGCTGTAGTCACGCAGCGCGCGCAGAAAATCGACCCGGCGGAACGCGGGCCAGTGCGCCTCGGTGAACCACATCTCCGAGTACGCGCTTTGCCACAGCAGGAACCCCGACAGGCGCTGCTCCCCCGAGGTGCGGATCACCAGGTCGGGGTCGGGTTGCCCGGAGGTGTAAAGGTTTTCGGAGATCGCTTCGGGGGTCACCGCGTCGACGAGCTCCTCGGCGGCGGCGCCGTTGGCGAGTTCCTTGCTCAACAACGCCCGCACCGCGTCGACGATCTCGCGGCGGCCGCCATAGCCGACGGCGACGTTGACGTGGAAAGGTGCCACGGCCGGGGTGGACTCCACCGCGTCGCGCAGGCGGCGGGCCGGTTCCTCCCCGATGAGCCCGAGATCCCCGACGGTGCGCACGCTCCAGCGATTGGCGGGTGCGCAGATCTCCTCGACCACATCGGTGATGATTTCGATGAGCCCGGCCAGCTCGTCGGGATCGCGTTGCAGGTTTTCGGTGGACAGCAGGTAGACGGTGGTCATTTCGATGCCGGCTTCCTGGCACCACCGCAGCATCTCGGCGATCTTGGCGGCACCCATCCGGTAGCCGTAGCTGACGTCGTCGTAACCGGCATTGCGCGCCCAACGCCGATTGCCGTCGCACATGATCGCGATGTGACGGGGGAGTTCGGATTTCGAGGCGGCCAGACCCTGCTTGAGCCGCAGCTCGTAGACGCGATACAACGGCTCCTTGAGCCGCGGAGGGATAATCTCCACAAAGGTCCACCCTACTGTGACCGGCAACATATTCCGGCCGGCATTTCCGGCATGTCACCGCGCGTGTGACAGCGTGTCGTAACCGTTCCCGACTACTCTTGTTCGATACCAGCCCGGCGATTCCGCGACCCGCAAGGCAACAGGAGACATGAGCAGCCAAACGAGCACGGTTGACCACACCGAGTCCGAATCGCACGGGCCGGCGGCCAATGCCGCCCACCAGCTCGTCGACGGCGTCGCCCGGGTACTGACAAAGCCACGCTTCCGTGGCTGGATCCACGTGTATTCCGCCGGGGCCGCCGTGGCCGCGGGGGCGTCGCTGATCGCGGTGTCGTGGGCGGTCTCGTCGACCCGCGCCGGGCTTGCGACGTTCGCCTACACCGCCGCCACCGTGGTGATGTTCACCGTCAGCGCCACCTACCACCGGGTCAACTGGAAATCGGCGACCGCGCGGAAATGGATGAAGCGGGCGGATCATTCGATGATCTTCGTCTTCATCGCCGGCAGCTACACCCCGTTCGCCCTGCTCGCGATGCCGCCCGATGCCGGGCGAGTGGTGTTGTCCATCGTATGGGGCGGCGCGCTGGCCGGAATTCTGCTCAAGATGTGCTGGCCGTCGGCGCCTCGCTGGGTGGGCGTGCCGCTCTATCTGCTGTTGGGCTGGGTCGCGGTCTGGTACACCAGCACGATCCTGCACAACGCCGGGGTGGCCGCGATGGTGCTGCTCTTCGTCGGCGGCGCCCTGTACAGCATCGGCGGCATCCTCTACGCGTTGCGCTGGCCCGACCCGTGGCCGTCGACGTTCGGCTTCCACGAGTTCTTCCACGCCTGCACCGCGGTAGCGGCGACCTGCCACTACATCGCGATGTGGTTCGTGGTCTTCTAAAGCCGCGTGACGTCGGCCGGCGACCAGTAAGCCTTCATGGCGGCGATCTTGCCGCGGTCGTCGAAGACCATCACGTCGATCGGCTCGATCACCATCCGGTGCTCACCCGCGGTCACCGTCAGCCGGAACTGAAAAGCCGCCTCGTTGCCGGCCACGCGCAACGACACGAGCTCGCATTCGCGCTGCACGTCGTTGACGGCGGAGTAGAAGCCGTGGATCGCCCGACGACCGATGTGCACCCCGCCCCCGACCGGGTCCTCGACGGTGGCGTCATCGGCGTACAACTCGACCAAGTCGTCGGCGCTGCCCTTGGCGACCAGTTGGATGTAGCGGTTGACCGTGTCGGTCATCGCTTGGACCTTGTCGGCATTCGGCATGGAAGAACGGTAGCTCCGGGCCACTACCCGGGCACGCCCAGGGCGGCCGCCAGCTCCGTTGCCCGGGTTACCGGAAGGTCGCACAACCGGCCACGGCAGACGTACGCGGCGTCGGCGCCGGCCACCCGGTCGCGGCCGACAAGCAGCGCCGACGAGTCCCTCTCACCGCCCACGACGATCGCCCCGCCGGGCGCCAGCCGGCGCGCGTCGGCCAGCAACTCCGACCGGGACGGGTCACACGCGACCGCGATCTGCAGCGGTCCGCGGACCGCGGATTCGGCGACGGCCAACCAATGCCCGGCCGAGCGCGGCGCGCGCTCGAGCAGCACCGAATGCGCGCCGAGCGCGTCGGCCGCCGCCCGCAGGTACCGCTCCGCGCGGTCACCGTCGACCAGGTGCGCCGCAGTCAGCAACGCTTCGGTGATCGACGACGCGCCCGACGGCGTCGCGCCGTCCAGCGGGTCGCCGGGGCGAAGCATCAACTGCTCGGCGTCGTCGGCCGTGTCGAACCAGCGACCGGGCCGCTGCGGGTCGGCGAAGTGTGCCAGGGCGATGTCGAGTAGCCCCGTGGCCCTCGTCAGCCAGGCGTCATCGGCGGTCAGCTGGTACAGCACGAGCAGGCCGGTGGCCAGCATCGCGTAGTCCTCCAGGATGGCTGCGCTGTCGCCGACCACCCCGCCAAGGCTGGCGCGCCGCAGCCGGCCGTCGACGACGTGCAGGTCCAGCAGCGCCTCCGCGCAATCCCGCGCGGCGCGCGCCAACCCGGGGTCTCCCAAGGCCACACTGGCCTCGGCCAGCGCGGTGATCGCCAGCCCGTTCCAGGACGTGACGACCTTGTCGTCGCGCCCGGGCTGGGGCCGGGTGAGCCGGGCGGCCAGCAGCGCGGGCCGCACGCGGTCCACCCGTTGCGGATCGTCGGGATCGGTGGGGAACTGCAGCACCGAGGTCCCGTGTTCGAACGTGCCGGACTCGGTGACCGCGAAAACCTCTGCCGCCCAAGGACCGTCGTCGGCTCCGAGCAGCTCCGTCAGCTGCGCCCGTGTCCACACATAGGTCGAACCCTCCCGGCCGTCGGCGTCGGCGTCCAGGGACGACGTGAACATGGCGCCGTCGGCCAGCTCGTCGAGCAGGAACCCCGCCGTCTGGGCGGCGACCCGGCGGGCCAACGGATCTCCGGTGCGCCGGGCCCAGTGCGCGTATGCGCGCAGCAGCAGCGCGTTGTCGTAGAGCATCTTCTCGAAATGCGGTACCACCCAAGCGTTGTCGACGCTGTACCGGGCGAAGCCGCCGGCGAGTTGGTCGTAAATGCCGCCGCGGGCCATCGCGTTGCCGGTGCGCGCGACCGCCTCCAGCGCCGCCGGCGACCCGGTGCGCTCGTAATTGCGCAGCAGCGCCTCGAGAATGGCCGACGGCGGGAACTTGGGCGCGCCGCCGAACCCGCCGTGCACCGCGTCCTGGTCGCCGAGCACGACCGCGATGGCGTGGTCGCACAGCGCCGGCGCCACATCCGGCCCGCCGCCGGGCAGTCCGGCCGCCATCTGGCGCAGCTCGCCGGCGATCCGGCCCGACGCCTCCTCGACCTCCCCGCGGCGGTCTCGCCAGGTGGCGGAGATGGCCGAAAGCAGTTGCAGGAAAGCGTCTTTCGGGTAGTACGTGCCGCAGAAGAAGGGCCGGCCGTCGGGCGTGAGGAAACATGTCATCGGCCAACCGCCCTGTCCGGTGAGCGCGACGGTGGCGTTCATATAGACCGCGTCGATGTCCGGCCGTTCCTCGCGGTCAACCTTGATGCACACGAACCCCGCGTTCATCACGGCGGCCACCACATCGTCTTCGAACGACTCGTGGGCCATGACGTGACACCAGTGGCAGGCGGCGTAGCCAACGGAGAGCAGGATCGGCACATCGCGCGCGGCCGCGTCGGCGAGCGCCTGCGGCGTCCACTGCCGCCAATGCACCGGGTTGTCGGCATGCTGGCGCAGATACGGGCTGGTGGCCAGCCCGAGCGTGTTCGCTCCGGCCGGCTCAGCCGAGCTCATCGCGGGGTCCTGGTTGGTCGGGGTTCTCGCCAAGTGTGTCGGTGCCCTCGTCGGCGGCCTGATCGGGCTCGGGATGTTCGGGGTCGAACGATTTCGGGACCTTCTTCAGTTGTTTGTTCATCGATCGCAACAGCAAAAGCGTCGCGATCACCAGCAGCACGATAATCAGCAGCCCCACCGGGCTGGCCTTGCCGAAATCGGGCCCGTGGTTGTGGGGTGCGTCGGCGATCACCGCGAAAAGGTAGTGCTTCACCCCGCGCTCGCGATTCCGGCGAATAGATCGTCCTCGGGCAGTTTGACCGGGACCCGGGAGTCGGCCAGCTCATATTCCTCAGTCGGCCATAGTCGCTGCTGCCATTCGATTGGTGCCGCGAAGAAGTCGTGGTTCGGGTCGATCTGCGTGGCGTGCGCGCGCAGCGCATCGTCGCGCTGGCTGAAGTAGGCCGAGCACTCGACGCGCGTCGTCACCCGGGACTCGAACGGGTCGTGCTCGGGATCCCAGTGCTCAAGCCACTGCTGAAACGGGGGTTCTTGGTCATGTTTGACGGCTTCGTCGTGCAGCAGCTGCATCCGCGCGCGCAGGAAGCCGTGGTTGTAGTACAGCTTGGACACCGTCCACGGCTCGCCGGCGTCCCCAAAGCGGGCGCTGTCGCCGGCGGCCTCGAACGCGCCGACCGAAACCTGGTGGCAGCGAATGTGATCGGGATGGGGGTAGCCGCCGTTCTCGTCGTAGGTGGTCATCACGTGCGGCCGGAACTCGCGGACCACGCGCACCAGCGCCTCGATGGACTCCTCCAGCGGCGCCAGCGCGAAGCAGCCCTCGGGCAGTGGTGGCGGCGGGTCGCCCATGGGCAATCCGGAGTCGACGAAGCCCAGCCAGGTGTGCTCCACACCGAGGATCTCTGCCGCCTTCGCCATTTCGTCGCGGCGGATTTCCGCGATGTGCTCCAGCACGTCGGGCAGGTCCATCGCCGGGTTGAGAATCTCGCCGCGCTCGCCCCCGGTCAACGTCACCACCAGGATCCGATGGCCCTCGTCGGCGTAGCGAGCGAGGGTGGCCGCACCCTTACTCGACTCGTCGTCGGGGTGGGCGTGCACCGCCATCAACCGCAGCTTGCTCACGTGCCCCCTTTTCGGTCCGCCGGTCGCCCCGAAGGGCTAGAAGCGACCTTATAATTCCAGTTCCGATCGTTGCATCCTGTCGGCCCGCGTCCGGCAGCCCACCCGTCCAGGCATACCCAGGCATGACCCAAACTCCCATCCCACGTCCCGAGACCCGCTACGGGCGTTCGCGCCTGTCGCGCGTGTCACGACGTCGTGTGGTCATCGGCCTGGCCGTGCTGGTCGTTGCCGCCGGCGTCGTCGTCGCGGTGGTCGGCTACCAAAGGCTCGGCAGAAGTGACGTCGCCGGCTCGTTGGTCGGTTATCAGGTGATCGACAATGAGACCGCATCGGTAACGATCAGCGTGACGCGATCGAACCCGTCGCGACCGGTGGACTGCATCGTGCGGGTTCGGGCCAAAGACGGCAGCGAGACGGGCAGGCGAGAGGTGCTGGTACCGCCGTCCGATCAGGCCACGGTGCAGGTGACCACCACGGTGAAATCCTCCCGGCCGCCGGTGATGGCCGACATCTACGGCTGCGGCACGGACGTGCCCGGCTATCTGCGACCGTCCTGACACACGACAAAGCCGAACTGCGGATATGGGGGTCATCAAGTGTTTGCATGGTGGTAACATGGGTGAATGCACGGTTCCTGCTGGGACCGTGTATTGCTGCATTAATGGCCGTGAGCAGAACGGTCGGCGGGTTGGCCGCGGACACGCCCGGGAGCGGCGTTCAGGAGCTTGCGCGGGTACGCGGAACGACAATATGAGGAGCACGACGAGATGACGGATACTCAGGTGACCTGGCTGACCCAGGAATCACATGACCGGCTCAAGGCCGAGCTCGATCACTTGATCGCGAATCGTCCGGTCATCGCCGCGGAAATCAACGACCGCCGCGAAGAGGGAGACCTCCGCGAGAACGGCGGCTACCACGCCGCCCGCGAAGAGCAAGGCCAGCAGGAGGCCCGCATCCGCCAATTGCAGGACCTGCTCAACAACGCCAAGGTCGGCGAGGCGCCCAAGCAGTCCGGCGTCGCGCTGCCGGGTTCGGTGGTGAAGGTCTACTACAACGGCGACAAATCCGACACGGAGACTTTCCTGATCGCCACCCGCCAGGAGGGCGTCAACGAAGGCAAGCTCGAGGTGTATTCGCCGAATTCACCGTTGGGGGGCGCCCTGATCGATGCAAAAGTGGGTGACACGCGCAGCTACACGGTGCCCAATGGCAACACCGTCGAGGTGACGTTGCTCAGCGCGGAGCCCTACCACTCCTAGCCCTTTCGCGTCGAGTGTGAATCCAGCGACGCCTCAACGGCGTGCTGCGTCGTGAAATTCACTCTCGGCGTGGGCCATTGGCCCTAGTCCAGGGCTTGTTCGAGATCGGCCAGCAGGTCGGCGACATCCTCGATGCCCACCGAGAGCCGCACCAGGTCGTCGGGCACTTCCAATTGCGAACCGGCCGTCGACGCGTGCGTCATGGCGCTGGGATGCTCGATCAGCGACTCGACCCCGCCCAGCGATTCGGCAAGGATGAACACCCTGGTGCGGGCACACAGATCCTCGGCGGCTGCACGGCCGCCGCGCATGCGCAACGAAACCATGCCGCCAAAGCCGCCCATCTGCCGCGCGGCCATTTCATGCCCGGGATGGGTGGGCAGACCCGGATACAGCACCGTACTCACCGAGGGATGCCCAGCCAGGAATTGCGCTACGGCCGAGGCGTTTTCGCTGTGTCGCTGCATCCGCAGCACCAAGGTCTTCAGGCCGCGCATCGTCAGGTAGGCGTCGAACGGGCCCGGTACCGCGCCGGCCCCGTTCTGCAGGAACGCGAAGGCGCCGTCGAGCTCCTCGTCGTTGGTGACCAATGCGCCGCCCACCACGTCGGAGTGGCCACCGATGTACTTGGTGGTCGAGTGCAGCACGACATCGGCGCCCAGCGTCAACGGCCGCTGTAATGCGGGCGACGCAAAGGTGTTGTCCACCAATACTTTTGCGGAGTTCTCGTTGCCAAGTTCAGCAATGGCCGCGATATCGGCGATGGCCAGCAACGGATTGGTCGGCGTTTCCACCCAGATCAGCCGCGTCTGCGGCGTGATGGCGGCCCGAACGGCGTCCACGTCGGACAGCTCCGCCGGCGTGTACGTCACGTCCCACTGCGTGAATACCTTGTCGATCAGCCGAAAGGTGCCGCCGTAGGCGTCATTCGGGATGACCAGATGGTCGCCCGGCCGCAGCATTGCCCGCAGGGCACAGTCGGTGGCGGCCATCCCCGAACTGAACGCCCGCCCGTAAGCGCCCTCTTCGACGGCCGCCAACGAGGCCTCCAGCGCGGCCCGGGTCGGGTTGCCGGTGCGTGCGTAGTCGAATCCGCCGCGCAGGCCACCGACACCGTCCTGGGCGAAGGTGCTGCTGGCGTAGATAGGGGCGTTCACCGCCCCGGTCGCCGGATCCGGACGGTAGCCGGCGTGAATGGCTTTGGTGGCCAATCCGGTAAACGGGGGGTGTCCCTTGCGGTCGTCGCTCATCGGCAATCAGCCTAGTGGCGACGGCCGCGCCACCCCCCCGCCGACCAAATCAGTCGCCGTTCAGGTCTATGCGATCGGCAGGCACACCGTCGTCATAATCTTGTCAGCGATCGTTTGCCGCTTGGAATCCCACAGCGGGAACAGGTAACCGACGTAGCAGGGGATGGCGTCGACGATGTGCGCGAACATGCGCGCGACGGACATGCCGAAACCGATCGGCTGCCCGGTCTTCTCGCTGATCACCTTGAACTTCATCATGCCCTTACCGATGCTCGAGCCGGTAATGCCTTGTTTGTAGCCCCAGTTCCAGATGGAGTAGGCGAACGCCGCCCCATACGCTATCCACATCACCAGCAGGCCGATCGTGGACGGCTGGCTGGTGCAGACGCTGTAGCCGTAGGTTTCGGTACACGACTTCTCTATCGTGACCATCTGGACCACATACCCGATGCCAACGATGATGACCACCGGGATCGAGTCGATGAGGTATGCCAGCACCCGGGTCAACCACGGTGTGTAGGCATCCTGTGGCAGTGCCTGCCCGGGCGGTGGTGGCACGGACCCACCGGTGGACGGAGGAGGCGGAGGGTAACCCCCACCGGGGGGAGGGGGCGGAGGTTGATGGGTCATGCTCATCCTTCCACTCAGAACTTGCTGAACTGGGCGGATTTAAAGTACCTGATGGTTGGCGGCGGGGCGAGAGCTACGCCACATTCCGATCGGCGACCCCGGCTACCGTCGCGGCGCGCCTTCCGACAGGAAGCCCAACAAGTCGTACCGGGTAATGACCCCAACCGGTTTACCCTCTTCCACCACCATCAACGCGTCCCAGTCGCGCAACGCCTTGCCGGCCGCGGTGATGAGCTCGCCGGCGCCGATCATCGGCAGCGGCGGGCTCATGTGCTCCGAGACGGCGTCGGCCAATTTGGCCCGACCCTCGAAGACGGCCGAGAGCAGTTCGCGTTCGGACACGCTGCCGGCTACCTCACCGGCCATCACCGGCGGCTCGGCGCCGACCACGGGCATCTGGGACACCCCGTACTCCCGCAGAATGCCGATGGCGTCGCGCACCGTCTCGGACGGATGGGTGTGCACCAGGTCTGGCAGCGCACCTGACTTGCGGCGCAACACATCTCCGACCGTGGACTGCTCGGTGGAGCCGTCGAGGCGACTGCGCAAGAACCCGTACGACGACATCCATGCGTCGTTGAAGATCTTCGACATATAGCCCCGTCCGCCGTCGGGCAGCAAGACCACGATCAGCGCGTCCGGCCCGGCTTCCTCCGCGACCTTCACCGCGGCGACGACCGCCATCCCGCACGAGCCACCGACCAGCATCGCCTCTTCGCGGGCCAGCCGCCTGGTCATGTTGAACGAGTCGGAGTCGGAAACCGCGATGATCTGGTCGGGCACCGTGCGGTCGTACGCGTCCGGCCAGAAGTCCTCGCCGACACCCTCCACCAGGTAGGGCCGGCCACTGCCCCCGGAATACACCGAGCCTTCGGGGTCGGCGCCGATGACGCGCACTCCCCCGCCGGAAACCTCTTTGAGGTAGCGGCCCGCGCCGGTGATCGTTCCGCCGGTGCCGATGCCGGCCACGAAATGGGTCACCTTGCCGTCCGTATCGGCCCAAATTTCCGGACCGGTCGTTGCGTAGTGGCTGGCCGGCCCCTCCGGGTTGGCGTACTGGTCGGGCTTCCAGGCGCCGTCGATCTCTCTGACGAGCCTGTCGGAGACGCTGTAGTAACTGTCCGGATGGTCCGGCGGCACTGCCGTCGGGCACACGACGACTTCCGCGCCGTAGGCGAGCAGCACGTTGCGCTTGTCCTCACTGACCTTGTCGGGACAGACGAACACACACTTGTAACCGCGGTGCTGCGCAACCAGGGCGAGGCCGACGCCGGTATTGCCCGAGGTGGGTTCGACGATGGTGCCACCGGGCCTTAGCTGCCCGCTCGCCTCGGCGGCGTCGATCATCCTCACCGCGATCCGGTCCTTGGCGCTGCCACCGGGGTTGAGGTATTCAATCTTCGCCACAACCGTGCCGACGCCGTCGGGGACAACGGAATTCAACCGAACCAGCGGCGTGCCGCCGATGAGGTCACTGATGTGCCGCGCGATCCGCATGCGTTCATATTCTCAGGCCGTTTCGGGCCGTGCACACCCATGCCCAGGCCGGGGAACCGGCACGCTACCCGGTGGCTTCGCGGATGTACTCGCCGATCTGGCGCAGGGAGCGGATCGCCTCCGGCAGCAGCGGCGCGGCCACCTGGAAGTCGTGTACCTGACCGGGCCAGACCCGCACCTCGGCCGGCACACCGACCGCCGCCAGCCTGGTTGCAGCCAACTGCGCGTCGTGCAGCAACACCTCGGATCCGGAAACGTGGATCAGTGTTCGCGGCAGGCCGGGTTTGATGTGCTCCAAGGGCTCGTAAATCTCTTCGGGTTTGCCGTCGATTTTGTTCTTTTCGGCCGCTCTAGCAACTAGCTCGATGAGTGCGTCGAACGCCTTTGCGGGGAACATCGCGTCGGTCTTGATGTTGGGGTGCGCCTGCTTGCATTCCTTTGCTAGCTGGAGCAGTGGCGAGATCGCTACCAGCGCCGCCGGCTCCTCACCCTCCTCCTGCAGACGTTGCGCCAACGCGAGTGCGAGATAACCACCCGCGGAGTCACCGGCGAGCACGATCTGATCCGGCCCGTAACCGCGCTCGCGCAGCCAAAGGTAGGCGTCGTGACAGTCATTGAGCGCCATTCCGACCGAGTGCTTTGGCAACAGCCGATAATTGACCACCAAAACGGGTGAATCAGCAAACTTCGACAGGGCCTCGACGAGGCGGCCGTGGGAGTTTGCTCCGCACGTCAAGAACGCACCGCCGTGCAAGTACACGACGACGCGGCGGGTGCCGTCCGCGGGCAGCACTCCGGGCGCGCGTACCAATTGCGCTGAAGCATTGGGCAGGTTCACCGTCTCGCGGACGGTGGCCGACACCGGGAGCAGGGCCCGGGCGGCGAGGTCGATGAGACCCCAGGGCCAGGGCAGGTTAGGTGCGTAGCTGCCGACGGCCAGAACCGGCCGGATCGTCAGTCGTGACGCCAGGCTAGCTACTCGCGCAGCGACGCTGGGCCCGGATTCGAGGACCTCGACCGGTGCGCCGTCGCTGATGGCAAATCTGCGAGCCTCAACTCTACGTGCTTTGAGGACGTCGTGTACGCGAATGGGATATCGGGGCGAACCGGATACCTTGCTCGGTGCCGTCATGCTCAACACTTTCTACGTCTTTGTAGTCCGATACAGCATGTGACGAGGCAGCCAAGCGTCTGGTTCAGCCGGATCTCCAGGGCGTTCAGCCAACCCGTTGAACTTAGCTTGACAGTCGTCGCTATGTAGAACGTGTGAAGAGTCTGATTTGATACCACATTTGATTCGCAACGTGATCACTTTGTTCATCAGCCGTCCGCGCAAACACCGAAGCCGATCTAAACTGATCTGGTGACCATACGGGTGCCGCGTCGTTCGACGATCGCCCTGGCCACGGCGGGCGCGCTCGCCTCGACAGGCACGGCCTATCTGGGCGCACGCAACCTGCTGGTCGGCCAGGCGTCGCACGCGCGCACCGTCATTCCGAAGTCCTGGGATATTCCGCCGCGCGCCGACGGTGTGTACGCGCCGGGCGGCGGACCGGTTCAGCGGTGGCACCGCGGCATGCCCGTGGACCTGCACCTGATGATCTTCGGGGACTCGACGGCCACCGGTTACGGCTGCATCACTGCCGAAGAAGTGCCGGGCGTGCAGATCGCACGCGGACTGGCCGAGCGGGCCGGCAAGCTTGTCCGGCTGAGCACCAAGGCCATCGTCGGCGCCACGTCCAGAGGTGTGTGCGGCCAAGTCGATGCGATGTTCGTGGCCGGCCCGCCGCCGGACGCGGCGGTGATGATGCTCGGCGCCAACGACGTGACGGCCCTCAACGGCATCAGCCAGTCCGCGCAGCGGCTGGCCTTGGCCGTTCGCAAGTTACGTGCGCGGGGCGCCGTCGTGGTCGTCGGCACCTGCCCGGATCTGGGCATGATCAGCGCCATCCCGCAGCCGCTTCGCTCGCTGGCACATGCGCGAACTTCGCAGCTTGCCCGCGCCCAGGCCGCTTCGGTGCGGGCGGCCGGCGGTGTGCCGGTCCCACTGGCGCAGCTGCTGGCGCACGAATTCCGGGCCGCGCCGGCGGCGATGTTCTCCGCCGACGGTTTTCATCCCTCGGCGATCGCATATGCGCTGGCCGCCGAAGCGCTGCTGCTCGCGCTGTGCGAAGCGCTGGGCGTAAACGTCGAGACGACGCTGCCCGACGAGGTGCCGGCACCCGCCGATGCGCCGGTGCACGGCCAGGGCCACGCGCGCCTTTCCGGGATGTCGCGGCTGTGGCGACGCCCGGAACCGGGATTGCCTGCCCCGTCTTCGTCGCAACCGGTTGCCGCCGACTAGATTTGTTCTAGCCCGTCGGGGTGGACGTTCCACCCGCCAACGAAGCGAGCGCGCATCCGATCGGAAGGGATCTGAAGGGGACCGTCATGCCTGAAGCCGTCATCGTCTCAACCGCTCGCTCGCCGATCGGCCGCGCCATGAAGGGGTCGCTGGTCAGCATTCGCCCCGACGACCTGGCCGTCCAGATGGTGCGGGCCGCGCTCGACAAGGTCCCCGCGCTGAACCCGCACCAGATCGACGACCTCATCCTCGGCTGCGGCCTGCCCGGAGGCGAGCAGGGCTTCAACTTGGCACGCGTGGTCGCCGTCGAGCTCGGGTACGACTTCCTGTCGGGCACCACCGTCAACCGGTATTGCTCGTCGTCGCTGCAAACCACGCGGATGGCATTCCACGCGATCAAGGCGGGCGAGGGCGACGCGTTCATCTCGGCGGGCGTGGAGACTGTGTCCCGGTTCGGCAAAGGCAACTCCGACTCTTGGCCGGACACCAAGAACCCGGTGTTCGACCAGGCCCAGGAGCGTTCGGCGGCCGCCGCCGCGGGCGCCGACGAATGGCATGATCCGCGCGCCGACGGGAACCTGCCCGACGTCTACATTGCAATGGGCCAGACCGCCGAAAACGTCGCCATCCTGACCGGGATCAGCCGCGAAGACCAGGACCGCTTTGGCGTGCGCAGCCAGAACCGTGCGGAGGAGGCGATCAAGAACGGGTTCTTCGAACGCGAGATCACTCCGGTGACCCTGCCCGACGGCACCACCGTGAGCACCGACGACGGTCCCCGCGCGGGCACCACGTACGAGAAGGTTTCCGAGCTCAAACCGGTGTTCCGGCCCAACGGCACCGTGACGGCGGGCAACGCCTGCCCGCTCAACGACGGCGCCGCCGCGTTGGTGATCACCAGTGACAAGAAGGCCAAGGAACTCGGCCTGACGCCGCTGGCCCGTATCGTGTCCACCGGAGTCAGCGGCCTCTCGCCGGAGATCATGGGCCTGGGCCCGATCGAGGCGTCCAAGAGGGCGCTGGAACGGGCCGGCATGTCGATCAGCGACATCGACCTGGTCGAGATCAACGAGGCCTTCGCCGTGCAGGTGCTGGGCTCGGCCCGCGAGTTGGGCATCGACGAGGACAAGCTGAACGTGTCGGGTGGAGCGATTGCGCTGGGCCACCCCTTCGGCATGACCGGCGCGCGCATCGCCACCACGCTGCTGAACAACCTTGAGACGCTCGACAAGACGATTGGTCTGGAGACCATGTGTGTCGGCGGCGGCCAGGGCATGGCGATGGTGATCGAGCGGCTGAGTTAAGGCCGACTCGCCCTCGAGTGAGCGTCCCGGGCGTTCGGTGTGCGCCCAGGGCGGCGACACCGCCGGGCGGCGCCGCCGTGGCTTCACGCTCTCAGTGCCGCACGAAAAAACCGGCACGCCAGTTGGCGTGCCGGTTTTCCCGTCAAACCAGCTAGTCGTTCTGGAAGTAGCTGAGCAGACGCAGGATCTCGAGGTAGAGCCAGACGAGGGTAACGGTCAGGCCCAGCGCGATACCCCACGCCGCCTTCTCCGGCGCTCCGGCGCGGATCATCTGGTCGGCGGCGTCGAAGTCGATCAGGAAGGTGAACGCCGCGATGCCGATCATCACCAGCGAGAAGATGATCGCGATTGGTCCGCCGCTGCGCAGGCCCAGGCCGGTCCCGCCGCCGACACCGAACATCGCCAGCAGGAAATTGCCGAGCATCAGGAACAGCGCGCCGAACAGGGCGGCAACCACCATGCGGGTGAACTTGGGGGTAACCCGGATGGCTCCGGTCTTGTAGACGAAGAGCATGCCGAAGAAGACACCCAGGGTGCCAAGAATGGCCTCGCCGATCAGCGCGCCGGCATTGGCGTGCCGGACCTGGAAGTTGGCCAAGACGAACGACACGGCGCCGAGGAATAGTCCCTCGAGGACGGCGTAGCTGAGCACGATCGGCGGGCTGTCCTGCTTGCGGGCGAAGGTCGCCACCAGCACCAATCCAAGGCCACCGAATGCGCCGATGAGCGTCAGCGGCAAGGCCAATGCGATGTTGGAGGCCACCATGAAGTAGGAGACGACCGCCGCCGCGGTCAACACGCCCAGCGTGATGCCGGTCTTGGTGACGACGTCGTCGATGGTCAGCGGGCGGGTGGCCTTGACCTCGCGGCCCTCCTGGTAGGGGGCGTAGTAGGGGTCGGCCTGGTAATACCCCTGCTGCATCGGGGCCGCGCCAGAGCCGAATTGCGCGTATCCGCCACTCTGCTTAGGCAGCGAGCGAAATACCGGGTTACTTGTCTCCCGCACCGTTGGATCCTCTCTTATGGCTGTGGCTTCGAGCCGTGCGAACACCTGCTCAACGATCAGCGATCCGCCCGGGTTCCCAACGGAGCTGCTGCTTTCCTCGGTATTTACGGCCCTTTAACGAACTCGGATTTTGTCGTCCGGTCAAACATAAACCTTACCCGCGGGTGCCGCCTGACCGTCAACGATCTAGATTGCTGGTCGAGGCTGAACGGCGGTGTGGGCAGCATTTTCCGGACACGAATTCCGGCGATGGGAGGCTAGGGCGTGACTGCGGCCGTGACTGGCGAATCCGATGAGGTCCTGACCCGCGTCGACGGCGGCATCGGCCTCATCACGCTCAACCGCCCCAAGGCGATCAACTCGCTGAATCAAACGATGGTGGACCTGCTCAGCGCCGTGCTCATCCGCTGGGAACGCGACGACGCGGTGCGTGCGGTGGTGGTGTCGGGCGCCGGGGAGCGCGGGCTGTGCGCCGGCGGCGACTTGGTGCCGCTCTACCACAGCATGCGCAAGGACGGAGTCGAGGCGCGGCGGTTCTGGCGCGACGAGTATCTGCTCAACGGCCAGATCGGCCGGTTCGCAAAGCCGTACGTCGCGTTGATGGACGGCATCGTGATGGGCGGCGGCGTCGGCGTCAGTGCACACGGGAGCGTCCGGGTGGTGACCGACACCTCGAAGGTCGCCATGCCCGAGGTCGGCATCGGCTTCATCCCCGAGGTCGGTCAGATGCACTTGCTGTCGCGGGCGCCCGGCGCCCTGGGCATGCACGCCGCGCTGACCGGGGCTCCGTTCACCGGCGCCGACGCAATCGCGCTGGGTTTCGCCGACCACTACGTGCCGCACAGCGAACTCGACGCGTTCACCCGGGCGGTCGTCGCCGACGGCATCGAAAGCGCGCTGGCCCACCACGCGATCGAACCCCCACCGAGTGAGCTTGCCGCACAACGGGAATGGATCGATGAGTGCTATTCCAAGGACACCGTGATCGATGTCGTCGCGGCGCTGCGGGGGCATGACGCGGGAGCGCCCAATGACGCCGCGGACCTGATCGGCACCCGCTCGCCCATCGCGGTGTCGGTGGCGTTCGAGGCGATGCGTCGCGCGGCCAAAATGGAAACGCTGGAAGATGTTCTGACCCAGGACTATCGGATGTCGTCGGCATCGTCGCGTTCACACGACTTCGTGGAGGGAATTCGCGCGCAGATCATCGACAAGGATCGCAATCCGAAATGGTCACCGGCCTCGCTCGCCGAGGTCACCGTGACCGACGTCGCAGCGTATTTCGCGCCCGTCGACGACGACCTGACGTTCTAGGAAGGTAACCATGGCCGACAACAACTACGAAACCATTCTGGTCGAGCGCGATCAGCGGGTCGGCATCATCACGCTGAACCGGCCGCAGGCACTGAACGCGCTCAACAGCCAGGTGATGAACGAAGTCACCAGCGCTGCAACTGAATTGGACAACGACCCGGACATAGGAGCGATCGTCATCACCGGTTCTGGTGGCAAGGCCTTCGCGGCGGGCGCCGATATCAAGGAAATGGCCGGGCTGAGCTTCGCCGACGCGTTCGGCGCCGACTTCTTCGCTCGGTGGGGCAAGCTGGCCGCCGTCCGCACCCCGACGATCGCCGCGGTGGCCGGATACGCGCTTGGTGGCGGCTGTGAGCTGGCGATGATGTGCGACCTGCTGATCGCCGCTGACACAGCAAAATTCGGCCAGCCGGAGATCAAACTCGGTGTGCTGCCAGGCATGGGCGGATCGCAGCGCCTGACCCGGGCCATCGGCAAGGCCAAGGCCATGGATCTCATCCTGACCGGGCGCACCATCGACGCCGCCGAAGCCGAACGGAGCGGCCTGGTTTCGCGAGTGGTGCCGGCCGACGACTTGCTGACCGAGGCCAAGGCCGTCGCCACCACCATTTCGCAATTGTCGCGGTCGGCGACCCGGATGGCCAAAGAAGCCGTGAACCGCGCTTTCGAATCCACGCTGTCCGAGGGACTTCTCTACGAACGCCGGCTATTCCATTCGACTTTCGCGACCGAGGACCAGTCCGAAGGAATGGCCGCATTCATCGAGAAGCGCCCACCCAATTTCACCCATCGGTAGGGAGCCCCCATGAGCGAGCCGGGCGCTGTGACTAACAAGGACGTCAGCGACGAATCAGCCGTCCAGACCGATGAGTCCGCCGGCCCCGAAGCCAGTCCCGACACCAGCCGCGCCCCCGAGACGCAACCGGCCCACAGGCCTTGGTGGGTTCGCCGTTACACCTTCACCGGCACCGCTGGTGGCCTGATATTCATCTGGTTTTCCATGACCCCGTCGCTGCTGCCGCGCACCGCGCTGTTCCAGGGCCTGGTCAGCGGCGTCTCGGGTGCCATCGGCTATGGCCTGGGCGTCTTCACCGTCTGGCTGGTGCGTTACATGCGCTCGAAGGATTCCAGCCCGCCGCCACCGGTTTGGGCCTGGAAGGCGCTGATCCCGATCGGCGTGGTCGGCATGGTCGTCATGGCCATCCGGTTCCATGTCTGGCAGGACGACGTGCGCGACCTGATGGGAGTCAAGCACCTGGAATGGTACGACTACCCGGAGGCCGCGATCCTCTCGCTGGTGGTGCTGTTCACGCTGGTTGAATTCG
>Ga0310915_10000217_pt1 | contig 27462 bp, 26 predicted proteins | sample GREbulkMGAN111_FD_202508 | JGI IMG/M metagenome (GOLD analysis project Ga0310915, IMG submission 202508) | Lab enrichment of tropical soil microbial communities from Luquillo Experimental Forest, Puerto Rico - GRE.bulkMG.AN111 | ecosystem: Environmental > Terrestrial > Soil > Tropical forest >...
TGAAGGGGTTGGCGCTGCAACTGGCGGTGCTGGACGAAAAAGGGATTGTCGTCGACAGCTCGCTGGGCAAGCCGACCTCGGTGGTCGATCTGTCGACGCGCGAGCATTTCCGCGTGCATGTCGGCACTGGCGAGGATCGTTTGTTCATCAGCAAGCCGGTGCTGGGCAAGGTGTCGCGGCAATGGTCGGTGCAGTTCACCCGGCCGCTGCATCATCCCGATGGCAGCTTTGCCGGGGTGATGGTGCTTTCGGTCGATCCCTTCGCGCTGTCGGCCTTCTATTCCACCATCGATCTGGGGCAAGCCGGGCTGGTGGCGGTCTATGGCGCCGACGGCTATGTGCGTGCCCGCTCGAAGCTGGACGAGAAGGTGGTGGAGACCAATCTGCGGGAGTCGCGGCTGTTCCAGGAACAGCGGGAACGTCTCTCTGGCAGCTATATGACCACCAGCTCGCTGGATGGGGTGCGGCGTCTGAACTCCTATCGCACCTTGAGCGAATGGCCGCTGATCCTATTGGTGGGCGAAGGTGCTGACGATCTGCTGGCCAGTGTCAAAACGGTGGCCTGGCGCGCCGGCTTGCTGGGGGGCGGCGTGACCTTGCTGGTGCTGTGGCTGACTTCGACGGTGCTGCGCCGCTTCCGCCAGAATGGCCAGAATATGACCGGGCTGATCCATGCGCTGGAACGCCAGACCGTGGCCGCCGAGGCCGCCAGCCGCGCCAAATCGGAATTCCTGGCGACCATGAGCCACGAGATCCGCACCCCGATGAACGGCATCATCGGCATGACCAGCCTGCTGATGGATACGAAGCTGTCGGACGAACAGCAGCGCTGCGCCGGCACGGTCCACAGCTCGGCGGAAGGCTTGCTGACCATCATCAACGATATCCTCGATTTCTCGAAGATCGAGTCGGGGCAGATGGTGTTCGAGGAGCAGCCCTTCGATCTTTGCGGTCTGGTGGAAGGGGTGGCGGGTATTCTGCAGCCCAGGCTGGCCGAGAAACGGCTGGATCTGACCCTGGTCATCAAGCCCGAGGTCAAGGGCGCCTATCTGGGCGATGCGGGGCGCATCCGTCAGGTGCTGCTCAATCTGGCGGCCAATGCCGTGAAGTTCACCGAGCAAGGGCTGGTGGCCATCACCGTCGAACCGGCCGAGGGCCGCGACGGCAAGGCGGGCTTGCGCTTCATCGTCACCGACAGCGGCATCGGTATTCCCGAAGAGGCGCGGGAACGGCTGTTCACCATGTTCACCCAGGTGGATGCCTCGACCTCGCGGCGCTATGGCGGCTCGGGGCTGGGGCTGGCGATCTCGCGCCGGCTGGTGGAACAGATGGGCGGGGCCATCGGCTACGACAGTACGGTCGGCATGGGCAGCCGCTTCTGGTTCACCCTTTCCCTGCCGCGCACGGAGATGAGCCCGGCCGATATCGTGCGGGCTGGCGAGTCTTTGGAGATGGCGGTCAAGCCGGGGCGGCCCTTGCGGCTGCTGGTGGTGGATGACAATGCCATCAATCTGGATGTTGCGATTGGGCTGCTGGAGAAGCTGGGCCATCAGGTCACTACCGCCGGCGACGGCATCGAGGCGGTCAAGAAAGTCGCCGAAGGGGCGTTCGATCTGGTGCTGATGGATGTGCAGATGCCCGGCATGGACGGCATCGCCGCTACCAAGGCGATCCGCGCTTTGCCGTCCGCGAAGGCCAAGCTGCCGGTGGTAGCGATGACCGCCAATGTCATGCCTGGCGATCGCGAGACATTCCTGGCGGCCGGTATGGACGACTACATCGCCAAGCCGATCACCCGTAAGGGCTTAAGTCGGCTGCTGGAAGGTTGGGGGCGCAAGATCGATATCGCCAGCGCGGCTCCGACCGCCGATGACGGTGCCGTCCGGCTGGTGGACGAGGAAGCGCAAGCCGATCTGCTGGACAGTCTGGGGGCCGAGACCTTCGAGAGGCTGGTGACCAAGCTGTTCAGCGAATCCGCGCGGCAACTGGCCGATCTGAATGTCGCCGTCGCGTCTCATGATTGGGATCAGGTCGCCAGGACCGCCCATTCGCTGAAGGGCACGTCTGGCAATCTCGGCTATGTCGGCATCGCCAAGGCGGCGGCGGCGGTCGAGCAGGCGGCCAAAGATGGCTGGGCCGACACGGCTGGCGTCGCGGCTTTGACGCAGGCCCTGTCCGCCAGTCGAACGGTGAAGGTGCCGGTGGCATGACATCGCCCGACTCCTCGATCGAGATCACCGAGCCCAAGCCCGGCACCTTCCAACTGGTGGTGCATTACGATGGCCGGCGCTTCGACTGCGGCAATTATATCAGCCGGCTGGCGGCGATGACCGCCGGCAAGCTGCTCATCCAGCGTAAGGAAGGTGAGCAAGGCGGGCGCAAGAAGAAGGCGCGGGGAAAGGGCTAAGGTCGGGCATAGCCGGTAAAAAAGAACACCCCCAGCCCGATGGTGAAGACGAAGCAACCATAAAGGGCATGCTCGATGCTGGCCCATTTCAATGAGCGATGACGGGAAAAGCCATAAGCGAAGATCAGCCCGCCCAGGGTGGTGAAGGCCGGGGCGATCCAGTTGTTCAAGATCAGATGCGACAGTCCGAAGCAAAGGCCGCTCATGATCACCAGCAGGCTGCGGCTGGGGAACAGGCTTTGATAGCGGGTCATGAAGAAGCTGCGGAAGATCAATTCCTGCGGCAATACCGACAGGATGGGATAGAGCAGCATCACCAGAACCCAGACCACGGGCCGCTGGCGGGGCAGGGCGAACAGCCGGTCGGGCACGGTTAGCACCGTCAGGGCGGTCAAGACGGCGGCGCAGAGCAGGAACAGCAGAAAGGCCCGTTTGCGCTCGGTGGGTTCCCACCCCTCGCCATGCCAGAGCTCGGACCAGGAAAAGCCGGGCGTTCGCCAGGACTGGACCAAGGCGTAAAGAGTGGTGATCAGCAGCATGGCGTAGATGATCGCCCGCGTCTCGGCAAAGAAATACATCCCCACCGGCCCCAACAGGAACAGCAGGGTGAATTCGACGGCCAGCAGGGTGCGGGACGGCATGGCGGGCGACCTTGGTGAAATACAAAGGGCGGCGGCCTGATGAGACCGCCGCCCTTTGATGTAATCCGATTTCCTGCTTTGTCGATGGCGGGAGTTACCGTCCAGCCATTGCCTCGACGGCTTCGGGGTAACGCTCGCCCTGCACCTGAATGCGGTCGGCGGCGGCGGTGATCTCGGCCAGTTCCTGGGCCGTGAGCACCAGCGAGGCGGCGGCCAGATTCTCCTCCAGCCGCGACAGCTTGGTGGTGCCGGGAATCGGTACGATCCAGGGCTTCTGCGCCAGCAGCCAAGCCAGCGCCACTTGGGCGGCGGTGGCGTTCTTGGCGGCTGCGGTGTCTTTCAGCAAATCGACCAAGGCCTGATTGGCCTTCATCGCCTCGGGGGTGAAGCGGGGCAGGTTGGCGCGGAAATCGCCCTCGCCAAAGGTGGCGTCGGGGGAAATAGTGCCGGTCAGGAAACCCCGGCCCAGCGGGCTATAGGGCACGAAGCCGATTCCCAATTCCTCGATGGTGGGAAGGATTTTCTCTTCATGCCGGCGGAACCACAGGGAATATTCGCTCTGCAAAGCCGTCACCGGCTGCACCGCATGGGCGCGGCGGATGGTGGCGACGCCGGCTTCCGACAGGCCGAAATGCTTGACCTTGCCGGCCTGAATCAGGTCTTTGACGGCGCCGGCCACATCCTCGATCGGCACTTCCGGATCGACCCGGTGCTGATAGAACAGATCGATGCAATCGATCTTGAGCCGCTTCAGCGACGCTTCGGCGACGGCGCGGATGTTTTCCGGGCGGCTGTCCAGGCCGGTCCAGCGTTCCTTGCCGGTGGGGTCCAGCTTGAAGCCGAACTTGGTGGCGATCACCAGCTTGTCCTTATGGGGAGACAGGGCCTCGCCCAGCAGTTCCTCGTTGATGAAGGGGCCATAGACCTCGGCGGTGTCGAAGAAGGTCACGCCCCGCTCGACGGCGGCATGCAGCAGGGCGGTCATCTCGCCCTTATCCTTCGGCGGGCCATAGGAAAAGCTCATGCCCATGCAGCCCAGCCCGATGGCCGAGACCGACAGGCCGCTGCGGCCCAGTTCGCGTTTTTGCATTCTGATCACTCCGGGGGAAAGCCGCGAGAGGGCGGCCATCGCATGAGCAAGACTGTACGCTCTGCCATTGCCGGTGATTAGATGGTAAGACTGGCATGCAATCATGAACGGAATTCATCAATGCCGCGCGAGAATCTGAACGACCTCACCGCCTTTCTGGCGGTCGCCCGCGAACGCAGCTTCACCCGCGCCGCCGCCCGGCTGGGGGTGTCGCAATCGGCCTTGAGCCATACCTTGCGGGGGCTGGAGGCGCGGCTGGGGGTGCGGCTGCTGAACCGCTCGACCCGCAGCGTCTCGCCGACCCAGGCGGGGGAGCGGCTCTATCAGTCTTTAAGCCCGAAGTTCGAGGAGATCGACGCCGAACTGGCGGCCTTGAGCGAATTCCGCGAAAAGCCGGCGGGCATGGTGCGGCTGACCACGGCGGATCATGCGGCCCAGACGATCCTCTGGCCGAAGCTGTCGCCGCTGCTGGAGCTATATCCCGACATCCAACTGGAGCTGTCGATCGACTATGCCCTGACCGACATCGTGGCGGAGCGGTTCGACGCCGGCGTCCGTCTCGGCGAAATGGTGGCCAAAGACATGATCGCCGTGCCCATCAGCGGGCCGCAACGCATCGCCGTGACCGCCGCGCCCGCCTATCTGCAAGGCCGTTCGATCCCGCAACAGCCGCAGGATTTGCTGGGTCATAACTGCATCAATCTGCGCCTGCCGACCCACGGCAATTACCTGCCCTGGGAGTTCGAGAAGGACGGCAAGGAATTGAAGGTGCATGTCGAGGGGCAATTATCCTTCAACATGGCGAGCCTGATCCTGCAAGCCTGCCTGGAAGGCCATGGCATCGCCTATCTGCCCGAGGATATTCTGCTGCCGATGATCCGCCAGGGGCGGCTGGTAAGGCTGCTTGAGGATTGGTGTGCGCCGTATGACGGCTATCACCTATACTATCCCAGCCGCCGCCAGCCTTCGCCGGCCTTCCATCTGCTGGTCGAGACCTTGCGCTATCGGGGGGATAAAAAAACGCCGCCGGTACCGGGGAGCGATGGTACCGGCGGCGTATAAAACCCCTTACTCGGCGATCGCCATCACGCCGACTTCAGAGGGGATGATCAGGCTCGCCTCGGTGGCGGCCACGACTTGCTCGACGGTCACGCCCGGCGCGGTCTCGCGCAGGACCAGACCTTCTTCGGTCGGCTCGATGACCGCCAGTTCGGTGACAACCAGATCGACCCGGCGAACCGAGGTCAGAGGCAGGTTGCACTTCTTCAGGATCTTGGCCTCGCCCTTGGCGGTGTGGGTCATGGCGACGATCACCTTGCGAGCACCACTCACCAGATCCATGGCGCCGCCCATGCCGGGGACCATCTTGCCGGGAACCATCCAGTTGGCCAGCTGACCGGCCTCGTCCACCTGCAGGCCGCCCAGAACGGTGACGTCCAGATGGCCGCCGCGGATCAGGCCGAACGACATGGCGCTGTCGAAGGCCGCCGCACCGGCAAAGGCGCCGATGGGGCTGCCGCCGGCATCGGACAGGCTGTCGTTTTCCATACCCGCCGCCGGCACCGTGGTCATGCCGATGATGCCGTTTTCGGACTGGAAGAACACATTGACGCCCGCCGGCAGATATTTGGCGACGGTGGTGGGCAGGCCGATGCCCAGATTGGCCAGATTGCCGCTCTTCATTTCCAGGGCGACGCGTTTGGCGATGACGACTTTATCATCCATGATGGAGCACTCCCTCGACGACATGATCCACCAGCACATGCGGGGTCACCACCGCATCGGGGGGGATGACGCCCAGCGGCACCACCATGTCGGGTTCGGCGATGACGGTATCGGCCGCCATGGCCATCAGCGGGTTGAAGTTGCGGGCAGTCAGCGAGTAATCGAGATTGCCGTAGTAATCGGCGCGGTGGCAGCCGACCAGGGCGAAGTCGGCGCGGACCGGCTTCTCCAGCAGGAAGGTCTTGCCGTCCACTTCGACGGTGGGCTTGCCCTCGGCGACCACGGTGCCGACCCCGGTGGGGGTCAGCACGCCGCCCAGACCGAAGCCGGCGGCGCGGATGCGCTCGGCCAGGGTGCCCTGGGGCACCAACTCGACCTGGATTTCGCCGGCGATCATCTGACGCTGGGTCTCGGGGTTCGTGCCGATATGGGTGGCGATCAGGCGGCTGACCGCCTTGGCGTCGATCAGCTTGCCGATGCCCACATTCGGGCGGGCGGTGTCGTTGCAGATCACCGTCAGATTCTTGCGGCCCAAGGCCACCAGTTCGGCGATCAGACGATGGGGCGAGCCCACCCCCATGAAGCCGCCGATCATGACCACGGCTCCATCGGGAATGAGGGCCGCCGCAGCCGCCGTTGTTTTTGCTTTGGTTGTCATTTGACCTCTCCCTTGAGGCAAGGGCTGTTGTTGGAACTTGTTGATTCGGCGTTAGAAAATCATCGCTGCGCCGAAGATGAAGAACGAGAACAGAAGCGCTGTGACGCAATAGCCCATGATGTCGCGCACCCCCAGCCCGGCGATCGCCAGGGCCGGCAGCGCCCAGAAGGGCTGAGCCATGTTCATCCAGGCTTCGCCATAGGCGATGGCCATCGCGGCCTTGCCCAGATCGACGCCCAACGCCTTGGCCGCCGGCATCACGAACGGACCCTGCACCACCCAATGGCCGCCGCCCGAAGGTACGGCGAAGTTGATGATCCCCGAGCTGACGAAGGCCAGGAACGGGAAGGTGTCGTGGTTGGCGACGGTGACGAAGGCGTTGGTGATGATGCCGCCCAGGCCGGAGGAATCCATCATCAGCTGGATGCCGGCATAGAACGGGAACTGGATCATGATGCCGGCGGTGCCCTTGGCGGCGGCAGTCACCGCGCGGGCATAGGCCATGGGGGTCTTGTGCAGCAGGATGCCGGCGCCCATGAACATCAGATTGACGGTGTTGACGTCGATGTTGAAGCCCTTGGCGTAGAAGCGCGCCCCCAGATAAGCCACGATCATCAAAGCGACGATCAGGGACAGGATGCGGCTTTCCTCCATGCGCTCGGCCGGGGTGGCGTTGGCCGGCAGCTGACGCTGGGTCGAAGTGGTGTCTTCGGCCAACAGCTTGGGATCAACCGCCACCACTTCGCCTTCCTTCGGCGACATCAGATAGGCGACGATCGGGATCATGGCGATCAGCGCCAGGGTGACGAAGATGTTGTAGCCGGTGAAAATGGTGTCGGACAGCGGGATCAGACCCACGGTCTTTTCCATCGGATTGCCCTTGGTGGCGGCCACCAGCGGCACCGAGCCGGACAGGCCGCCATGCCAGGTCAGGAAGCCCATATAGGCGGTGGCGATCAGCAGGCGATAATCGGTCTTGGGAATGCGCCGGGCCACTTCGCGGGCGAACATGGCGCCGACCACCAGGCCGAAGCCCCAGTTGATGGCGCAACAGACCGCCGAGACGAAGCCCACCAGCATGACGCCCTGGCCGGGAGTCTTGGCGATGGCGGCCATGGTCTGCAGGCCCTTCTTGACGGGGGGCGAGCTGGCCAGGGCATGGCCGGTGACCAGGATCAGGGCCATCTGCATCGAGAAGGCCAGCAGGTTCCAGAAACCGTCGCCCCACAGGCCGATCATATCCAGCGGCGTCTTCGGAGTCAGGGCCAGGCCCAGGACGAAGACCAGCAGCGTCAGGAAAATGGCGAAGATCAGCGGGTCGGGCAGGAAACGGTGAACGATGTTGGTGAAAAAGCGGGAAATTGCCTTGATCATTTGGGGAACTCCCATTCTTGGGCGGGGCTGGGCCTAGCGGGCCAGCCAGCCGCCGTCTACCGGCAGGGTGGTGCCGGTGATGTTCGACGCCGCATCCGAACTGAGGAAAACCGTGACGCCGCCCAGCTGATCGACGGTGGTGAAGCGGCCCGAAGGCTGCTTTTCCATCAACAGATCACGCTCGGCCTGAGCGACCGGAATGCCTTCGTTCTTGGCGCGGGCTTCGATCTGGGCCTGCACCAGCGGGGTCAGGACCCAGCCGGGGCAGATGGCGTTGCAGGTGACCGGGGTCTCGGCGTTTTCCAACGCGACGACCTTGGTCAAACCGATGATGCCGTGTTTGGCGGCGACGTAAGCCGACTTGTTGACCGAGGCGACCAGACCATGCACCGAGGCGATGTTGATCAGCCGGCCCCAGCCGCGTTCCTTCATGCCCGGCAGAGCGGCGCGGATGGTGTGGAAGGCGGAAGACAGATTGACGGCGATCACCGCGTCCCAGCGCTCGACCGGGAAGTTTTCGACCGGCGAGACATGCTGGATGCCGGCATTGTTGACCAGGATGTCGACGCCGCCCAGGCGGGCTTCGGCGTCGCGCACCAGGCCTTCGCACTGATCGGCCTTGGACAGATCGGCGCCGTTGAACAGCACTTCGACGCCGAATTCGGCGGCCAGATTGGCGCGGATGGTCTCGATGGCGGCGGCCTCGCCGAAACCGTTCAGCATCAGCGAAGCCCCCTGCGCGGCCAGTGACCGGGCGATGCCCAGGCCAATGCCGCTGGTCGAACCGGTGACGACGGCTCTGCGTCCTTTGAGCATGATATTTCCTCTTATGTCAGTCGAGGCGGCGCGGAGAGAACTCTCCGCGCCGGAACGGAGGGCGAAAGATCAGACCAGACCGGTGGTGTAGTAGAGGGCGATGATGAAGAACACCGCCAAGGTCTTGATGCAGGTGATGGCGAAGATGTCCTTGTAGGACTGAACATGGGTCAGGCCGGTGACCGCCAGCAGGGTGATCACCGCGCCGTTATGGGGCAGGGTGTCCATACCGCCCGACGCCATGGCGGCGACGCGGTGCAGGACTTCGAGGGGGATGCCGGCGGCATTGGCGGCGGCGGTGAACTGATCGGCCATGGCCGCCAGGGCGATGCTCATGCCGCCAGAGGCCGAACCGGTGACGCCGGCCAGAGTGGTGACGGTGATGGCTTCATTGACCAGCGGGTTGGGGATCGAGGTCAGAGCCGACTTGATCACCAGGAAGCCGGGCAGGGCGGCGATGACGGCGCCGAAGCCATATTCGGAAGCGGTGTTCAGCGAAGCCAGCAGCGAACCGGCGATGGCGGCCTTGCTGCCTTCGGCGAAGCGGGCGCTGATGGGTTTCCAGGCGAAGATCAGCACGGTGACGATGCCCAGGATCAGGGCCAGCTCAACCGACCAGATGCCGAGGAACTTCGACACCGGCTGCACGATTTCCTTGCCGCCGGGGGCAAGGGTGATCTTGCTGGTGTCGCCCCACATCATCGGACCGATCCACTGGGTGATGGCCATGTTCGACAGGCCGACTACGAACAGGGGCAGAATGGCGATGATCGGGTTGGCGGTGACGCCGTGCTCGATCAGTTCCGGCTCGTTCAGATGGCCGGTGCCATAGCCTTCGCCGGCGGCCTGAGCGGTGCGGCGACGCCAGTTCAGATAGGTGATGCCGACGATCAGGATGAAGACGCCGCCCAAGGTGCCCAGGGTGGGCGCGGCCAGGCCGGTGGTCTTGAAGAAGGTGGTGGGGATGATGTTCTGAATCTGCGGGGTGCCGGGCAGGCTATCCATGGTGAAGGTGAAGGCGCCCAGGGCAATGGTGCCGGGGATCAGACGCTTGGGGATATTGCCCTGGCGGAACATCTCGGCGGCGAAGGGATAGACGGCGAACACCACCACGAACAGCGACACGCCGCCATAGGTCAGCAGCGCGCCCACCAGAACGATGGACAGCATGGCGCGCTCGGCGCCCACCACCTTGATGACCGACGAGACGATGGAACGGGCGAAGCCCGATTGCTCGATGACCTTGCCGAACAGAGCGCCAAGCATGAAGACCGGGAAGTAGTTCTTCACGAACCCGACCATGTTTTCCATGAACAGGCCGCTATAGATCGGCAGGACCGCCTGAGGATCGGTGAGGAGGACTGCCGCCAGCGCGGCGATGGGCGCGAACAGAATGACGCTGTAGCCGCGATAGGCTACGAACATCAAAAAGGCCAGCGCCCCGATGCAGATCAGGAAACTCATGGATGGAACCCTCCCATTGCGGCCTTGGAAAATTCGGCCGCGGCTTGCTTGGACGTGCCGGGCGCCGACTTTGGGTCGCCCTGATTTTGCCCTAATCATGGCAATTGCCGTGCCATCCGCCGAATGGCGCGGAAATCCGCCTTTTGCTGCGCTGCACAGGAAAACGATCCTGGCGCCACTGTCTGGATGACAAGACAGTTTCACCTATTTTCCATGACTATCGAGCTGTTGCGGCTGTCTGGAAAAGCAGACATGATAGCTTTCAGCAGACAGGAGTAACCGCCTTGCCGGAGGGTGCGGAATGAACAAGGTGATGAGCGCGGAACATATCCGCGACCGGGCCGCAGACTCCTGGTTCGACGATCTTGTGGCCTCGTGCGAGGGCACGGTGGCGGTGGACCGTCAGGCCCGCATCGTCTGGATCGACGACAAGTACAAGGCCTTGCTGGAGATCAAGGGCGACGTTACCGGCCATCCCATCGAGGAAGTGATCCCCCATAGCGAGTTGCGTCAGGTGGTGAAGACCGGCAAGCCGCGCCTGCTCGACATCATGGATTATGGCGGGCGCTCGTTCGTGGTGATCCGTCTGCCCATCCGCGACGAGAACGGCGAGGTGGCCGGAGCCATCGGTTTCGTACTGTATGAAAAGGCAGACTATCTGCAGCCGCTGTTCGCCAAGTTCTCGCAGCTGCAAGAGGATTTGCGCCGCACCAAGAAGGAGCTGGCCGGCGAGCGACGGGCGAAATACACCTTCTCTCAGTTCCTCGGGGTGTCCGAGGTGGTGCGCGAGGTCAAGCGGCTGGCGCGGCGGGCGGCGCAGACCGACAGCACCGTGCTGCTGCTGGGCGAGACCGGCACCGGCAAAGAGCTGCTGGCCCATTCCATCCATGCCGCCAGCGCCCGGGCCGGCAAGAAGATGGTGGGCATCAATGTCGCCGCCATTCCCGAAACCCTGCTGGAGGGCGAGCTGTTCGGCGCCGCTCCCGGCGCTTATACCGGCGCCGACCGCAAGGGGCGCGAGGGCAAGTTCCAACTGGCCGACGGCGGCACTCTGTTCCTGGACGAGATCGGCGATATGCCGTTCTCGATGCAGAGCAAGCTGCTGCGTGTCTTGCAGGAGCGGGAAGTCGAGCCGCTGGGCAGCAACAAAGTGGTGCGGGTGGATGTGCGCATCATCGCCGCCACCAGCCGCGATCTGGCGGCGCTGGTGCGCTCGGGCCAGTTTCGCCCCGATCTTTATTACCGGCTGAACGTGGTGCCGATCACCCTGCCGCCGCTGAAACGCCGCGCCGAGGATATCGAGGTGCTGGCCGAAAGCATCCTGGATCGCCTGCGCCTGCAAGAGGGTGGCAGCCCGCGTGAGCTGGATGCCTCGGCCCTGCAGGTGATGGAGGCCTATGACTGGCCGGGCAATGTGCGCGAGCTGCATAACGTGCTGGAGCGGGTCTGCACCCTGACCGAAGCGCCGGTGCTCAATGCCCAGCATTTCCTGACGATCTTGCCGATGCCCGAGGGGATGGAGGCGGTAATGGGGGGCGAGGACGAACCGATGCCTCTATCCTTTACGGTGGCCCAGGCCGAACGCGCCGCGATCGAGCAGGCCATCCGCCATTCCCGCGGCAACAAGTCGGCGGCGGCCAAGGTTCTGGGGATTTCCCGAGCTTCGCTGTATGAGCGCATGGCCGCGCTGAAGATGGCCTGATGACAGCCGCTGCCGATCCTTTGGCCTCGGCGCTGGGGCTGCATCAGCAAGGGCGTTTGTCCGAGGCTGAGGCGCTTTATCGCTCGGTTCTGTCGGAACAGCCGGGCCATGCCGATGCCTTGCATCTGCTGGGGGTGCTGGCCTGCCAGCGGGGCAACTATGTCGAGGCGGCGGACCTGATCCAGGAAGCGGTGGCGAAGAAGCCCGAGGCCGCACCCTTCCAGTCCAATCTGGGCGTCGCCCTGCGTGAGCTGAAGCGGATCGAGGAAGCCGAAGCCGCCTTTCGCCGCGCTACCGAGCTGTCACCCGGCTATGCCGAGGCCTGGGCCAATCTGGGCACGGCGCTGGAGGAGCTGGGTCGCTTCATCGAATCGGAAGAAGCCTGTCGCCGCGCTTTGGCCCTGAAACCCGATTATGCCGAGGCGCATCTCAATCTCGGTTCGGCCCTGGTGGGGCAGGGAAGGCATGCCGAGGCGGCGGATAGTTACCGCGCCGCTCTGGCTCTGTCGCCCAATTATGCCAAGGCCCATTGCTCGCTGGGGGTCGCCTTGCGCGAGCTGGGCGAGGCGGAAGAGGCCATGCGGGCCTATGGCCGTGCCTTGATGATCGACCCCCATTACCCGGAAGCGCATCTCAATCTGTCGAACCTGTTGCGGGCCCATGGCCGCTATGAGGAGGCGCTGGGGGCCGCCGAGGAAACCGTGCGCCTGAAGCCGGATTCACCCTTGGCGCTGCTCTGCCGGGGCAATGCCCTGGATGCTCTGGGGCGCTATGAGGAAGCATCGGACAGTTTCCGCGCCGCCATCGCCTTGAAACCCGACTTCGCCGAAGCCTATTCCAATCTGGGCAACAGCCTGAAGGAACAGGGCCGCTTCGAGGAGGCCGATGCCTCCTGCCGCACCGCCATCGCCTTGAAGCCCGACAATGCCCGCGCTCATTCCAATCTTGGCAATGTGTACAAGGAGCAGAACCAGCTGGCCGAAGCTCTGGCTTGCTACGAGACCGCGGTGGCGCAGGAGCCCGACTATGCCCAGGGCCGGCTTAATCTGGGGATCACCCGTCTGCTGATGGGCGATTATGCCCGGGGCTGGCCGGACTATGAATGGCGTTGGAAGTTCGAGGATTGGCCGCAGAAGCCCCGCTATGTCGGCCATCCCCTTTGGCAAGGCGAACCGGCGAACGGACGCACTATTCTGGTCTGGCCGGAACAGGGGATGGGCGATCAGATCAATTTCTGCCGCTATGTGCCTAAGCTGGCCGAGGCCGGCTGGCAGGTGCTGCTGGAGGCTCCGACGGCGCTGCGCCGGCTGTTCTCCCGCCTGCCCGGTGTGGCCGAGGTCGTGCCCTTCGGCGGGCAGTTGCCGCATTTCGACTGCCAATGCCCGATGATGAGCCTGGCCGCTCCCTTCGGCACGGCGATGGTCGAGACGCCTTATCTGTCGGCTGATCCCGAAGCGGTGCTGAGCTGGAAGGCCAAGCTGGACGCGCTGCCGGGTTTGAAGGTGGGATTGGCCTGGCGCGGCAATCCCAAGATGCGCCGCGACCGCAACCGTTCGCTGCCCGCCGAAGCTTTTGCCTGGGTCGGGCGGACGCCGGGGTTGGTGCCGGTGATCCTGCAAAAGGATGTGCGGGAGGACGAACTACAGGCCTTGGACCTGCATGGGCCGCATCTGGTCCCAGGGCCGGAGCTGGGAGATTTCGCCGATACCGCCGCCCTGATGGCCGGCCTCGATCTGGTGATCAGTGTCGATACCTCGGTCTGCCATTTGGCGGGAGCCCTGGGGATTCCAGTATGGCTGCTGCTGGAATTCGCTCCCGACTGGCGTTGGGGGTTGGAGCGCGAGAGCAGCCCCTGGTACGCCAGTATGCGTCTGTTTCGCCAGAAGTTGACGGGAGATTGGCGGGAGCCTCTGGACAGAGTGCGTCAGGCTGCCAATCTTATCCTTGTGGACCAATCCTTTAGCTGACTGTATCGCGATCCTGGCTTGATCTAGGATATTTCCGCGGGCAGGGGGATATGAAAGCAAGGAGGGTGGGATAGCAGGCATCTCTTTCATCCGCAGCAGACCATTCCTGGCGGGCCTGGCGGCTTTCGCCCTTCTGGCGGGGTTGTCTCATTTTGGCGTCGCCACAGAACGCTCGCGCCAGCAGCAGATTCTGCGCACCCATGTGGCGGAAGAAGCCTTGTCACGCCTGTCTCGGCTGGAAGCTGAACTGAACGCCGATATCTTCCTGGCCAATGGCATGGTCGCCTACATCATATCGCAGAACGGCATCGACCAATCGAGCGCCGGGGTCGCGGTGCAGGCCTTGCATCAGTTCGGCCGGCATGTGCGCAACATTGCGATTGCTCCGGGGAATCGAATCTCCCTGATCTATCCGCTGGCCAATAATCAGGCGGCGGTGGGGCTATATTACCCGGACGTGCCGGCCCAATGGGTGCCGATCCGTCGGGCCATCGAAAGCCGCGCCACCATTCTGGCAGGGCCGGTCGAGCTGCGCCAAGGCGGCGTCGGGCTGATCACCCGCACGCCGGTCTTCTTTCCCGATGGCCATTATTGGGGGCTGGTCAGTCTGGTGCTGGACGCCACCAGCCTGTTCCGTTCGGTCGGTCTGGACGGTGCCGACAGTAACGAAGGTGTTCGTTTCGCCATGCGCGGGGTTGATGGCTTGGGCAAGGACGGCGCGGTGTTCTATGGTGATGCAGCCATCTTCGATCAGAATGCCCTGACGATGGATGTGCATGTCCCCGGCGGTTCCTGGCAATTGGCGGCGCTGCCGGTCAAGGGCTGGGCGGGCGGCGGCTCTTCGCTGCTTTGGCTCGAACTGGCGGGGCTGCTGGTGTCGCTGGTCCTGTCCACCGGCGTCTGGATGGTCTTGCGCAACGGCGAGCGGGTGGCCGAAAGCGAGCGGCGGTTGCGGGCTTTCCTCGACACCACCCAGGATGGCGTGATCGTCATCGATGACAAGGGGGCGATTCAGGATTTCAATCCGGCGGCGGAAACCCTGTTCGGCTACGAGGCCCCGGAAATGCTGGGCCAGTCGGTGGGCTTGCTGATGCCGCGCAGCTTCGCCATGGTCCATGACCGCTATGTCGCCGCCCAAGATATGGACGATATCCGCCGCAATATGGGCCGGGGTCGCGACATCCGGGGCCGGCGCAAGGATGGCAGCGAATTTCCCATCGAGGTCTCGGTCGGGGCCACTCTGATCCATGGCCGGCGCATGCATGTGGGGGTGTTGCGCGATATCACCGAGCGCAAGGCCTATGAGCGCCGGCTGATGGAGCTGGCCACCACCGATCCCCTGACCGGCGTGCAGAACCGTCGCGCTTTCCTCGACGCGGCTCAGGAAATCTTCTCGCTGACCAAGCGCTACGAACATCCCTTGTCGCTGCTGATGATCGATGCCGACCATTTCAAGGCCATCAACGACAGTCATGGCCATGGGGTGGGCGATCAGGTGCTGATCCGCCTGGCCCAGGTGGCGAAAAGCTGTTTACGCAACACCGACCGCTTCGCCCGCTTCGGCGGTGAGGAGTTCGTGGCCTTGCTGCCCGAGACGGACCAGGACTATGCCATCGAGGTGACCGAGCGGCTGCTGACCGTCGTGCGCGCCCAACTGGTTCCCGACGGCAAAGGCGGCGACTTCCCCTTCACCGTCAGTATTGGCGTGGCCTCGTTGACCCCAGACATCGTCAGCTTCGAGGATCTGATCCGTGCCGCCGATATGGGGCTTTACGAGGCCAAGGGACAGGGGCGCGACCGCTGGAGCTTGCCCCCGGTGCTGTGAGCCGCCATCATGCCGGCCTGACCGTGACCGAGGATGACCCATGCCGCCGAAACCTCCCACCCTGGGGCGCGATGCCGCCGAAGCTCTGGCCTTGCAGGCGGTGGCGATGATCGCTGCCGACGAGGACCTGCTGCCCCGCTTCGTGGCCCTGACCGGTTGCGGTCAGGATGAGTTGCGCGCCCGGCTGGCCGAGCCGGAATTCCTGGGCGCCGTGCTGGATTTCGTGCTGGAGAATGACGAGACGGCTCTGCGGCTGGCGGAACTGGCAGGGCTGCCGCCCGAGAGTCTGGCGATGGCCCGCGCCAAGCTGCCCGGCGGACAGGTGGAGTGGTGAGTTCTCCCGATCTCGATAAGCTGAAATCCCGTCTTCAGGCCCTGCGCGCCAAGACGGTGGCGAACGGCTGCACCGAGGCGGAAGCCCTGGCGGCGGCGGCCAAGCTGGCGGAGCTGCTGGACCGCCATGACCTGTCCTTGAGCGATCTGGAACTGCGTCAGGCCGATTGCGTCCAGTCGGCGGTGGAGACCCGGCGCAAGCAGCGGCAGCCCATCTCGGCCTGCGTGCCGGCGATTGCCGAATTCTGCGACTGCAAGGTCTGGCGCGAGAAGGATGCCGACGGACGCATCCGCTATGTCTTCTTCGGCATGGCCGCCGGGGTCGAGACGGCCTTGAGCATCTATGAGGTGATTGCCTCGGCCCTGGACCGGGGCTGGCAGGATTATGCCAAGGCTCAGCGTTTCATCCGCCATGCCCAGGACGAGAAGGGCTCGTTCCTGTTCGGCATGGCGATTTCCCTGGCCGATAAGCTGATGAGTGCTAAGGCCGAACGCGACGACGAAACCCGCCGGGCCACGGGTCGCGATCTGGTGGTGTTACGCAAGGATGTGGTGGAAGCCGAGTTCGCCCGCCTGGACATGAATTTCCGCCAGGGCCGGGCTTCGGGCAAGAAAGTCTCGGCAGCCGCCTTCGAGGCTGGACATTCCGCCGGTCAGGCGCTCGACATTGCCTTTGGGGCCGAGCGCCTGAAGGGCTGATCAGTCGTCGGCGTAGGGGTTCTTGCGCTTGCGCAAGCCGAAGCGGATCGGCACGCCCGGCAGGTCGAAGCTTTCCCGCAGACCATTCACCAGATAGCGCACATAGCTTTCCGGCAGTTCGTCCGCCCGCTGGGTGAAGATGGCGAAGCTCGGCGGACGGGTGCGCACCTGGGTCATATAGCGCAGGCGGATGCGGCGACCGCCCGACACCGCCGGCGGCGGATGGCGTTCGGTCATCTCTTCCAGCCAGCGGTTCAGCTTGTTGGTCGAGACGCGCTTGTTCCAGATATCGTAGATGCCGACCACTTCGTTCATCAGTTGGTCGAGGCCACGGCCCAGCAGAGCCGAGATGGTCACGGTCGGCACGCCACGCACCTGCGGCAGCGAGGTGGACAGGCGATCCTGCAGACGCTGCAGCGACTCGGCGCGGCTCTCGGCGGCATCCCACTTGTTGACGGCGATCACCAGGGCGCGGCCCTCTTCCAGCACCATGCGGGCGATGGTCAGGTCCTGCTTGTCCAGCACGGCGTTGGCGTCCAGCATCAGCACCACCACATGCGCCATGCGCAGGGCGTCGATGGTATTGGAGGCGGACAGCTTTTCCACCGAATCATGGATGTTGGCGCGGCGGCGCAGGCCGGCGGTGTCCACCAGCCGGATGCTGCGGCCCTGCCACTGCCATTCCACCGAAATGGCGTCGCGGGTCAACCCGGCCTCGGGGCCGGTCAGCATGCGTTCTTCGCCCAGCAGGCGGTTGACCAGAGTGGACTTGCCGGCATTGGGGCGGCCGACGATGGTCAACTGGATCGGGCGGGCCGCCTCGACGGCTTCGGCCTCGGCGCGGACGTCGCCATCTTCGAGATCGTCCTCGTCGCCCAAGGGAGCGGCGGCAGTTTCCTCGAATTCCGGTTCGGGTTCGGGCATGCCGCCGTTCTTACGGGCGTAAGGCAGCAAGGCCTCGTAGAGATCGTCCAGGCCCTCGCCATGCTCGGCCGAGATGGGAATCGGCTCGCCCAGCCCCAGGCTATAGGATTCATACAGGCCCGGCGCACCGGCTTTGCCCTCGCATTTGTTGGCGCAGAGCAGAACCGGGGTGCGCACCTTGCGCAGATGGTCGGCGAAGAAGCTGTCCAGCGGTGTGACACCGGCACGGGCATCGATCAGGAACAGCACCACATGGGCGTCCTTGATCGCCTGCTCGGTCTGGGTGCGCATGCGGCCCTCGACCGAATTGTCGAAAGCGTCTTCCAAGCCCGCCGTGTCGATGACGGTGAAGTCCATGTCGGCGATGCCGCCGGCTGCCTCGCGGCGGTCGCGGGTGACGCCGGGCATGTCATGGACGATCGCCAGTCGGCGGCCGACCAGACGGTTGAAAAGGGTGGACTTGCCGACATTGGGGCGACCGATGATGGCGACCCGGAATGTCGGATTAGGCTTACGCATGTGTGAATAACCTTCGTTTTCCGGTGGGGTGCTTTGGCAACCCACCTTGTTGTCCCTCGCCGGGCGCGGGCATCCGCCCGCTTGGCCGCAGCCTCAACGGCCGCTGGCGAGACGATATCGCCGAGCCAAGGACGAGCTCATAGGCGAGGTCGTCCCAGATCGTTCAGCGGTAGGCCACCAGCTCGCCTTCCGTGGTGACGAACAGCAAGGTGCCGCTAGCGACGATCGGCGGAATGGTCACGCCGTCATCCAGGGTTTCCTTGCCCAGGATCTTGCCGGTGTAGGGCGAAATGGCCAGAGCCTGACCGTTGGAGGACACCACCACCAGACGGTCCGAGGCCAGCACCGGGCCGGTCCAGATCAGGTGGCCCGATTTGTCCTCGGGGTCTTCCCACTGCGGCAGTGCGGTGACCCAGCGGGCCTTGCCGGTCTTGGCCTCGAAGCAGACCACTTCCAGCTGGCTGGTCAGCAGGAACACGTAATCGCCGGCCACCCAGGGGGTCTGCACCGAAGCGACTTCGCGGTCCCAGACGCGGCGGCCCGAGCGCAGATCGATGGCGGCGGTCAGGTCGGAATTGCCGGCCACGAACACGCGGCCCTGATCGATCACCGGCAGGCCGGCGATATCGGTAATCGCGCCCGCCTGATCGGTGCGGCGCAGATTGCTGATGCCGTCGCTCCAGATCGGAGTGCCGTTCTCGATGCGCAGGGCGAACAGCTCGCCCGAGCTATAGGCCGACACCACCACATTGCCGTCCACCGCCGGGCTGGTGCCGCCCACCAGGGCCGCACCTTCGTTGATGCCGTCATGTTCCCACAGCTTATGGCCGTCTTCGGCGGAATAGGCGATGGTCTGGTTTTCCACGGTGATCACCATCACGCGTCCGGCACGGGCGGTGGGGGCTCCGCGCACCGGGGCCGGCAGCTGGATGCGCCAGAAGACGCGGCCCTTGGCCGGATCGAGGGCGATCAGTTCGGCGAAGCCGGTGGTGACGAACAGCTTGCCTTCGTCCACCGCCAGACCGCCGCCATAGGTGCCGTTGTCGGCCTTCTTCGGGGTCAGGTCGCGACCCCAGACCTTGCGGCCGCGCTTCAGGGTGAAGGCGGATAGCTGAGATTCGGAGTCCAAGGCATAGACCACGCCGCCGGCCACCACGGGAGCCGAGATGAAGGCGCGGCGCTTGTCGCCGCCGGTGCCGACATCGGCGCTCCAGGCCTTCTTGATGTGATCGGCCAGGGCCAGATGGAACATGGCATGGGGCGGATAGCCGCCGGCCTGCGGCCAATCGGGGACATTGTCGGGCGGAGGAAGCTCGATGGCCTCGGCGTCCGACGCGGCGTCGGGCTGCAAGGCCGTGGTCTTGGACAGGATCGAGATGCGCTTGCCCGGCAGCGGCGGCGGGGCATTGTCACCGAACCAGCTGTCATCGCCGCAGGCGGCGAGCATGCCGCAGGCGGCGAGCACGAGGGCGAAGCGGTGCAGGCGCATGTTCTTGAATCCCTATCCCTCTTTAACCCTTGGCCTGAGCCAAGGCGGCAAGCATTTCGGTGGCGCGGCCGCGCATGCCCTCGGGCGTGGTGGCGTCGTCGGAAAGCTTTTTGTAAAAATCGGTGGCTTTGGCCAGATCGCCCTTCTTGATGGCCTGCATCGCCAGAGTCTCGGTCGCCAGCGAATGCCAGGGGTTCGAGGCGTTGGCGATCTGGGCCAGACGCGGCTCGTAAGCCGAAGCATCGCCGGAATCGATGGTCAGCAGAGCCGCCTTGACCACCGCCAGATCGCGATAGACCGACGGAGCCGAGGACTTGGCCAGAGCCTCGTAAGCGGCAATGGCGCCAGCATTGTCGCCGCTTTGCTGCAGCAGCTGGGCACGGACCATCTGGGATTCCACGGTGACGCCGGCATGGCCGTCGGCGGCCAGCTTGGCGAAGGCATCCGAAGCTTCCTGGGTCTTGCCGGCGGCGGCCAGGGCGCGGGCGGCTTCGAAGGCCAGGGCATCCTTGTTGCGCTGGCTCTTGTCCCAGCCCTGATAGCCCTGATAGCCGGCGACGATCAGAACGATGGCCAGAGCAGCGGCGATGATCCAGTTGCCGTACTGCTTCCACAGCTTTTCGTATTGTTCCCGGCGCAGATCCTCGTCCACTTCCTGGATGAGAAGGTCGCTGGCGCGGTCTTGATCGTTGACGCTCAACTTGTGACTCCAATGGCAATCGAACGGGCCAACATAGCCTCAGCCAAGCCCGAAGGCAATTTCGATCAAAGGGAGTCTTCGCGGATGCGCTCGGCCAGCCGTTGCACGGCGGCCTCGATCGGCGGGGAAAGTCCGGTTCCCTGGGCGAAATCAAGGGCTTCGATGCCATAGAGGATCAGCGAGCCCGGCAACCGGCCCAGCAGCTTCGCCATCTCGACCGCCTCGGCCAGACCAAAACGATGGCTGAAAGCGGGGAAAACATCGCGGGGCAGGACCTCGGTCAGGGCATCGAAGCGGCGAATTTCGCCGGGCTCGGCTCCGCTTTTCATGGCGTCGGCGACCATCACCTGCTCTCGTCCGCTCCAGGCTTCCATCAGTTCGGTGCCCTCGCCGGGCAGGGTCAGGATGTCGAGGCCAGGGATGCCGGCCAGCAGTTCGGCCAGCGCCGGTCCCGCTCCGTCATCGCGGCGGAACGGGTTGCCGATGCAGATCAGCAAAGGGTTCACTCGCGGATCACCGTCAAATTCAAAAAGTGGGTGGCGCAGGAGATACAGGGATCGTAATTGCGGATCGCCTGCTCGCAGCGCCATTTCAAGGCTTCGTCCGCCAGCCCCATATTGGCTTCCACCACCTTCATCAGGTCGCTTTCGATGATGCGCTGGTTCTGCGCCGTCGGCGGGATGATGCGGGCCGACAGCACGGTGCCGGTCTGGTCGACCTCATAGGTGTGATAGCAAAGACCCCGCGGCGCTTCGGTGGCGCCATGGCCGCGCCCGGCCTTGACTTCGAAGGCAACGGCGGGGGCGTCGGGCTCGGCATAGTCCTGGACGATGCGCAAGGCATCCTCGCAGGCCTGGACCAGCTCGACGGCGCGCACGACGATGGATTGGAAGGGATTGCGCACCACCGCGCCCAGGCCGGCATCCTTGGCGGCTTGGCGGGCCAGCGGCGACAGCTTGTCGTGATTGAGGGCATAGCGGGCCAGGGGGCCGACCTTATAAGGACCGCTGCCATCCTTGATGACGCCGCGCAGGGCATTCGAATGGCGGACATGCTCTTCGTCAAAATGATCGAGATAGGCGGAGATGGGGAAATCCAAGCCGTGGTTCGAGATCACCCGGCCTTCATGGATGGCATATTCATCGTCATGGCGCAGGGCGACGAAATGATAATCCTGCTCCAGCGCCGGGAAGTCGAAACCACCCACCAGCCTGACGGTGTCGAGTGAGGCCTCGACAGCCCATTTCAGGTCTTCGGCCAGGGCCTTGATCTTCGCCTTGGGCGGAATCGAGAAGAAGCCCCCCACCTTCAGATTGACCGGATGCACGGCGCGCCCGCCGACCACTTCCAGAATATCGTTGCCGATCTTTTTCAGGCGCAGGGCTTTTTCCACCAGCGCCTTGTCGGCCTTGGCCAGCTCCAGCGCGTCGGGCAATCCTAGGAAGTCGGGGGCATGCAGCAGATAGACATGCAGCCCGTGGCTTTCGATCCATTCGCCGCAATAGATCAGCCGGCGCAGATCGCGGATCGGTTTGGGCACCGTGACGCCGAAGATTTGCTCCATCGCCTGGATCGATCCCATCTCATAGGCGATCGGGCAGATGCCGCAGATGCGGGCGGTGATGTCGGGCACCTCGGCGTAGGAGCGGCCTTCAAGGAAGGCCTCGAAGAAGCGCGGCGGCTCGAAGATGCCGAATTCCAGGTCTTTGACCTTGCCGTCCTTGATGCGGACCAGCAGCGATCCCTCGCCCTCGACGCGGGCCAGGGCGTCGACCTTAATGAGACGGGTCGTCATGGGCGTCACTCTCGGATCGGAAGGCCGGGGCATTGGCGTTGAAGGAACGGAAGGCGCGGAAGATGTCGCGGCTGTCCGCTCCATGCTTCGCCAGCAAGGCGGCCATGGAGGAGGTGTTGGGGCTTTCCATCGGGCCGAAGCAACCGAAGCAACCCCGCTGATGGGCAGGACACAATCCGCCGCAGCCGGCCTGCACCACCGGGCCTAGGCAGGCCTCGCCCTTGGCGACGGCGATGCAGGAAGTGCCGCGCAGCTTGCATTCGATGCATTCGGAATGTTTCGGCAGGTTGGGCTTGCGGCCATTGAGGAAGGCGTTCAGCACTTCCAGCAATTGGTACTTGTTGATCGGACAGCCGCGCAGCTCGAAATCCACCGGCACATGCTCGGCGATGCCGGTCGAGGTCTTCAGCGTCTCGATATAATCGGGGCGGGCATAGACCTTGCCGATGAAGTCCCGCACATCGGCGAAATTGCGCAAGGCCTGGATGCCGCCCGAGGTGGCGCAGGCGCCGATAGTCACCAGAACCTTGGACATCTTGCGCACATGGCGGATGGCCTCGATATCGTGGGGCGTGGTGATCGAGCCCTCGACCAGCGAGATATCGAACGGTCCTTTGGCCTGCTTGCGGGTGGCTTCCAGGAAATAGGCCAGTTCGACCGCTTCGGTCACCGCCAGCAGTTCCAACTCGCAATCAAGCAGAGACAACTGGCAGCCGTCGCAGGACGAGAACTTCCACACCGCCAGTTTCGGGCGCTTGCGTTCCGCCATGATCAGACCTCCCGGACCGAGAACAACGGCTCGATCTCGTCGAAGCGATAGACCGGCCCGTCCTTGCACATGAAGGTCGGGCCGAACTGGCAATGGCCGCACAGGCCGACGCCGCAGCGCATATTGCGTTCCAACGTCACCCAGATGCGGTCGCTGGTGACGCCCCGTTCATGCAGGGCATCCACCGCCGGCTTGGTCATGCTTTCCGATCGGCAGACGAAGGCGGTGGTGCTGTCGCCGGTGATCCGGGCCACCCGCACCGCCGCCGCCACGCTGCCCACCCGTCCGCGATAACCGGCGGGGGCGGAATGCACGGTGACATGCACATTGACGTCGAAACGCCCGCGCCAGTGATGCAGATCGTCTTCATAAAGGATGTCGCCGGTCCCGCGCGAGCCATAGCAGATCACCACCTTGCCGAACTGCTCGCGCTGATGCAGCACTTCATGGATCAGCGGGCGCAAGGGGGCCAGGCCGATGGTGCCGGTGACGAAGATGACGTCGGAACCATAGGCCGCTTCAATGGGCCAGGGCCGCCCGAAGGGGCCGCGCACGCCTACCACTTCGCCGGCCTTCATCTTGGCCATCACCTTGGTGACCGAGCCGGCGACGCGGATGGTATGGATCAGTTTCGAGCCGTCTCGGGGATCGCCGCTGATGCTGATGGGCACCTCGCCGACGCCGAAGACATAGAGCATGTTGAACTGCCCGGCCTGATAGGCGAAGCCGCCGCCGTCCAGCGGCGTCAGATGCCAGGTGAAGACGCCCGGCACCTCGGCCTTGACCTTGGCGATGCGGAACTGCCTGGGCAGCATGGGATCGGGGGGCAGGCCGTGAGAGAGCGGATGACCGTCCATGGCGGCTTACTCCCCGCCGCCGGGCTCGGTGGCCAGTTCGACGATGCGGATGCGGTTCTGCAACAGCCGCCGCGCCATGATCGGCATGAAACGCTTATAGATCTCGTAGCCCAGGGTGCGGTCGTTCTCCATCTTGGTGCGCAGGCAGGCGCCGTCGATGGAAATGGCCCGCACGGTGTCGGCGGCGCGGGCGTCGTTGCTCCATTTGAAGGGTGGAGTCAGCCAGCTCCAGCCGATGATCTCGCCGGCCTCGACAGTTTCCACCGCGATGGGAGGGCGTCCGGGAACATAAATCTCGATGGCCACCAGACCGTCGCGCACCAGATAGAATTTGTCCGCCGGCTCGCCCTGGCGATAGAGGTAAGCGCCGGGTTTGAACACCTCGTTGGCGCAGCAGCCGACGACGATCTCCAGGGCCGCCGGGTCCATGCCGGCGAAGAACGGATGTTCGGCCACCAACGGGCCCAGGCCTTCGATCTTCATGACGCCTCTCCCTTCTGCGGACCGCGATCTTCGGCGCGGATGGCCGCCACTTCCTCGGTGATGTCGATGCCCACCGGGCACCAGGCGATGCAGCGGCCGCAGCCGACGCAGCCCGAACTGCCGAACTGGCCGTGCCAGGTGGAAAGCTTGTGGGTGATCCATTGCCGATAGCGGGCCGAGGCCTCTTGCCGCAACGAGCCGCCGGCGATATGGGCGTAATCGATGGTGAAGCAGCTGTCCCAGCTGCGCCAGCGCTCGGCATGGGTGCCGGTCAGGTCGGTGACATCCTCGACCGTGGTGCAGAAGCAGGTGGGGCAGACCATGGTGCAATTGCCGCAAGTCAGGCAGCGCTCGGCCACCTTGCGCCAGCGCCCGCTTTCCAGATTGCGGGCCAGCAGGTCTTTGGCCTCGGGGTCGAGTTGTCGACTCTGCCCGGCCTTGGCGGCTTCGGCCTGCCCGGCGGCTTCGGCCAGTTCGGCCTTGTCGGGATCGCGCAAGATGAGATGGGCCAGCAGCACCAGCCCTTTCTCGCTGCCCGCCTCGGCCAGATAATCGCCCGAGGCCAGTTCGTTCAGCTTCAGATCGAAGCCGGCCTCGATCTCGGGGCCATCCGCTGAAGCGCAGAAACAGGTAGAGACGGCGCGGGAACATTCCACGGCGATGATCAAGGCTCCGCGTCGTCGTCCCAGATAGCCGGGCTCGGCGAACCCGTTCTGGCTGAACAGATGGTCCTGGATCGCAATTGCCCGCAACTCGCAGGACCGCACGCCCAGAAAGGCCATCGGGGCCTCTTTGTTTTTGGGTTCCACCACGCGAAAGCCGCTGCCGGCCCGCTCGGCGGAGAACAGTAGCTGGCGCGGCGGATAGAGATAGCGCTTCCAGCCCTGCACCCCTTGCGAGGTGGCGAAGCGGCTGGGGGAATCGCTTTTCGAATAGCGGACCTTGCCGCCCTCGGCCTCGTCGCTCCAGCCCTGGGGCAGGTCGGCGGCGGTCTCGATCTCGGCATAGGCCACCGCCACCCCGTCATAATGGGGGGCGATCACGCGATATCCCTGATTGCGCAAAATGCTGACGAGTGTGGCTAGTCCGTCTGATGAGAAGACAGACTTGGAGCCGATGCCGGGCGTCATGAAGCATCCTCCCCCCTTGGAATGGTCCAAGGCACTGGAACCCACGCCGCCGTTTTTCGGCGGTCCTGGACAGTTGGGAAATCATGCCATTTTTTGTGGGGTCTGGCGAGTGAAGCTTATGGGAGCAAAGCTTCGTCGACGGGGACTTCCGAAGTCTGGGTGCCGGTCGGCTGGCGGCCGGGGACCGGCTGGGTATAGCAGGTCGAGCCGGCCAGGTTCTTATAACAATAGACCGTGCGCTTGACCTTGGGCACCGGAGCCTTTTCCGGCTGGCAATAGGGCTCGCCATGCAGGGCCTTCAGGGTCGAGCAGTCTTCGCCCGACAGCCAGGACACCAGATGGTCGTCGATGGTCTTTTGCGTGTTGATGACGCTGACGCCGTCCAGCACCCAGAAGGTCTGGACGGTACTCATGGGCGAGCCCAGCGAATGGGTGGTGGCGTCCATGCCATGCACTTCCTCGACGCCATGCTGGGCGCCGTTGCGAATCACGCCGCAGGCCGAAAGCAGCAGCAGGACCGGAAGCAGATATGTCAGACGCCAAGACATCGGTGTTCGCTCGGGACAGCCGTCGATGCTGCCTTTATACTCCGAGGAAGGTTAAGGATGCGTCAACGAAAGGCATTGCGTCATGGCGGTTGAAACCCCGATTTGCGACTTCGGCTGGCCGGCTCCCGGCTTTCGTCTGCCCGGCATCGACGGGCGGGAGTATTCCCTGGACGAGGTCAGGGGGCCGAAGGGCACGCTGATCCTGTTCATCTGCAACCATTGCCCCTATGTGCAGGCGGTGGCGGACCGGCTGGTCAGGGATGTGAAGGAGTTGCAGGCCGCCGGCATCGGCGTCGCCGCCATCATGAGCAACGATGTCACCGCCTATCCCGACGACAGCTTCGAGAATATGAAGCTGTTCGCCGCTCGCCACGGCTTCACCTTCCCCTATCTCTATGACGAGAGTCAGGCGGTGGCCCGCGCTTACGACGCGGTCTGCACGCCCGACTTCTTTGGCTTCGATGCCGGCTTGGGGCTGCAATATCGCGGGCGGCTGGATGCCTCGAAGCGCGAAGCCGGCCCCGCCGACGCCCGGCGTGAACTGTACGAGGCGATGATGCTGGTGGCTGATACCGGAAAAGGTCCGGCGGAACAAATCCCCAGCATGGGCTGTTCCATCAAATGGAAGTCGCAAGACTGAAAAGAGGGCGTCCCCCTGCGGCAGCGCAAAGGGGACGCGCCCGCCTTACAGACTTTTATGCGTGCCGTCGCAGAAGGGGCCATCCTTCACGGCCTTGCAGGCACAGAGATAGGCGGTGCCGGTCTTTTCGGCGGTAAAGGCCTTGGGGGCGAACGCGCTGCCCTTATGGGCGCCGTCGCAGAAAGGCTGCTTGGCGCTCTTACCGCAGCTGCACCAGTAATAGGTCTCGCCTTCCTTCAATTCGACGGCGATGGGGGCCTTGTTGGACATGGGGTCTCTCCTGTTTGTCATGGCGCGGCCTGACGGGAGCCTTGACCGCGCGGACATCCTTAAACAGGGTGTCGCGCTAGACAATCCGCCGTCTTGACAAAGGATCGTTGCGCTGAGAGGAACGATCAGGGGGTGTCCATAGGAAGAATCTGGAAAATTTCCAGAAAGCGCATTGCTGCCATGAGGATTATTTGTCGGCTTGCCAAGAGGCCAAGACTGCTTCAAAAGGGATGCCGCCAACGCTTAAGTCGGACATTTCCGGTTGACGCAACATTCTTGCGCACTAAACCACGGGGAGAGCCATGGACAAGCTGATCGAAGGTTACCGCATTTTCCGCGAAACCTATTTTCAGCGGAATCGCGAGATGTTCGAGGAGCTGGCCCAAGGGCAGTCGCCCAAGGCTCTGGTGATCTCCTGCTGCGATTCCCGCGTCGATCCCGGCATGATCTTTAACGCCCAGCCGGGCGAGATCTTCTCGATCCGCAACGTCGCCAATCTGGTTCCGCCCTTCGCCCCTGACGATCGGCACCACTCCACTTCGGCGGCCATCGAATTCGCCGTGCGGGCCTTGAGGGTGCCGCATATCATCGTCATGGGTCACGCCAACTGTGGCGGCGTGCGTGCGCTGTTGGGCGC
>Ga0310915_10000225_pt1 | contig 27014 bp, 23 predicted proteins | sample GREbulkMGAN111_FD_202508 | JGI IMG/M metagenome (GOLD analysis project Ga0310915, IMG submission 202508) | Lab enrichment of tropical soil microbial communities from Luquillo Experimental Forest, Puerto Rico - GRE.bulkMG.AN111 | ecosystem: Environmental > Terrestrial > Soil > Tropical forest >...
ATTTCCTCAACATCAACCGCAACAAGAAGAGCGTCGTTCTCGATCTGAAACGGCCGGCGGCGCGCCAGGCGTTGCTCCGGCTGGCCGAAACCGCCGACGTCTTTGTTCACAACATGCGGCTCGCGGCGGCCGAGCGGCTCGGCCTCAATTACGCGGCGGTCGCTTCGCGCAACCCGCGCATCGTCTACGCCGCGGCGACCGGATTTCGCAAAGACGGGGTCCATCGCGACCGCCCCTCCTTCGACGATGTGATCCAGGGCGAGAGCGGCCTTGCGGCGCTCAACAGCGGGCCCGGCGGCGAGCCGTGCTATGTGCCGATGGCGGTATGCGACAAGATCTGCGGCTATGTGCTCGCCTCGGCGATCGGCTGGCCACTAACCGCAACCATTAATTGTGCTCAAAATAGCCGAATGACAATCTGCAGCAAATCAGCAGCGGCATTTCTCCTATCGGTTGTAATCGCCACGACGAACCCGGTTGGCACCGCTCCGCACTTGGCGGCGCGCCGCGCGTCCCCCTCGCCCATCCCGACCTGTTTTTGCAGAGAATCTACAGGCATTAACTTTTCGTCCACGGCGATGCGCTCACCGACGACGTACAATACTATGTGAAGATGCCAAAATTATGAGCGTCAATATTCGCAATTGGTTTTCGTCATTCCGGTGAACGGGGACCGCGGTCGCATCGGAATCGCAGCAATCGCTTTGGTGCCGAATCACTCGCAATTATCGCAGCGGACGTGCGATCCTGAGTATCGGCCCAGACCTCACAATCCCTCGACGCCGATCCGCACAACCTCGTGCGGAAGCACCGGCTGAAACTGGCTTATCGATGGCCACGCCCCACTGAAATCGCTCAGTTCGCTTTCGGCCAGCCTCTAAGGGAGTACGCCGTTTGCGCCAAAGTAGCATGGTGATCATTGTAGTTACGACTTCTGCGTCGCTAAGGGCCGGCGATAACTATGCTAGGGTTCTGAACTCGGAAGCTGTCCCCACAGAGGTTTAGGGGTCGTATGAGTGCCAAGCTTCTATGTCTGATGACGACGGCTGGGTTGTTATGCTCGATTGGAGCCCCCAGCGCCCGGGAGGCTGTGCGCCTAACGGATGACCAGCTCGATAGGGTCACTGCTGGCGCCGAGCTGACCCAACTGCCGGCCGCGACATCATTTCTTGTCAACGGAAGTAATGGCACAGGCGGAGTAAATCAGTTTTCACCTTCGATCGCGACCCTCATTCCAACAATAACTAACCTGAACCTGTGTATATTCTGCGTCACCACAACCACCAAATAAAGCACGCGAGCGGTTGGACCGGAGCGGCTTTTTTGCGTTGGGCTGTTTAATCTGATCAAGGATCCCGCCAATGAAAGAGAAGTTACTTCTATTTGCAGGCGCATCGATGTTCGTCCTTGCCGGCACCGCCGTTGCGGGGCAGCCCCTCAAGCTCTCCGACGCGCAGATGGATCGCGTGGTCGCCGGCGCGGTTGGCTCGGCCGTCGGCTTGGCAGACGCTTTGGGCAACCTTCAAGCCCAGACAGTCACCCTTACGCTAAGTTCCGCTGATTCAGGCCACGGAAATGCCCTGGCGATGGGCCTATCAGCGGCTTCTGCATCTTCCCTGCTCTCGCCGGCAGTGGCTAGTTCTATATCCGCCGCAATCGCAAAAGCACCTTAATCATCCCGTGACGAGCTAATGACCTCGTCGCATCGGCACAGATTAGCGCCGGAACTCTCGCGCCGGACGGCTCCGGGCACGGGCATCTCCAATTCAACGCGTCTTACCTCGACGGCACCTTCGGTCGCGGTGGTTAGCCGCGGCGTCAGTTCCGCAGGTGTGTCGATCGCCGTCCTGCTCTATCTCGGCTCTATCGGACTTGTTGGCGGGGTCACCGCCGGTTTCTTTTTTGGCAGCGGCTTCCTGTTGCTCGATCAGCCGAGTGACCAAACACACGCCGGATCTCGTGTCCACGACCGCAACACCGAGGTCAGCCCCTTGCGCCCCGGCGGGTCGTCTGCAAATGGTGAAAACGGGCCACTGTTCGGCGGAGATTTCCCGGTGCTAAGTTCGACGGCAAATGGCGCGGCGCTTATCACCCCGGCGCAAACCGCCGCCCCGGACGAGGCGGGACCGAGCCGGAAGGCCACACTGACTCCGTCGCCACTCAACGGAGGAAGTGATCAATTTCGGAAGACATCGCGAGCTTCGAATTCAAGGTCTGATCCAATGCTCGGCAAGGCTCGCATGGCTGCTGGGCGCATCCAATCGACCAAGCCGGACGGCAAACAAGATCCAGAAGAGTCCGCGGCAGATAGTGCGAATCAGCAGGAATACAATCAGCTGCACGCGGTCGTACCCGCCGTAAACCTGGCTGCGGACGCCGTCGAGCCGCTGACGCGGCGGTAATCAGACAGCGGCCTGGACTAATTGGGCGGCACCGAAATCTTATTCGAACAGCTTCCCGCTACGAATATCGGGAGCAACCAAACGATGATTGCCCGACCAAACCAGTCACCGCTCCGCTCGTGCAATTCGAAAATTCCAATTCAGAAGTACCTCTTTGTGAGTACTCCTCGCAAAGTAAAATCTCTTTTGTAGTTACGTCTTCTGCGCCGTTGCGACGAAATTTTATTATGATACAAAGAAAATGGATCGTACTGCGATCCCGTTCATAGCGTTCCCCAACGCTTAATATGGAGGGTACGATGAGTGGTAAGTTACTTGGTACCGTGGCTGCGGCTGCACTGTTGGTTTCGGTCGGCGCGGCGAACGCCAAAGATCCGGTAAAGCTGACAAATGGTCAACTCGATAAGGTCACTGCGGGCGCTTTCAACGCCGCGCTTCCAGTGGCTGCGTCGTTTCTGGCCAACGGCGCCGGCGGGTCCGGGGTAAATCAATTTTCCCCTTCCACTGCAACTGTTACACAAACCGTCATCCCGACGCAACTCAACCTCTTCACCGTTCACTGAGGCAAGTGGTTTGAACAGTGTCTCCCCCCAGACACTGACATGAGAGGACGCAAGGAACGCCTCACGCGCCAGCGTGGGGCGTTCTCTGCAATTTCGAGTTCGCACGAAATCACTGGCCCTGGCAGGGCATGTTACATCTATGCTGGGCCTCTTTTCGTTGGATTCGAGGATCAAAATTGGGAGTTCTCTAGCCGCGGGCGCCTTAGGCGTCGTCGCGTTGTTGCTGTGCGGCTTCGTTTTCGCGGAGGGAAACCCTCCGGTCCGTTCGGTACTGGAGATTCGCCACGAGCGCGTGATGATCCAGCAATGGGATCTGAGTTGCGGCGCGGCCGCGCTCGGGACCCTGTTGCGCTACCAGTTTGGCGAGCTAGTCACAGAAAGGCAAATCGCGCGAAGCCTGATGAGTCGCACCGAGTACGTTAAACATCCCGAACTCTTACAGGCCCGCGAGGGATTCTCGCTGCTCGATCTCAAGCGCTTCGTCGACGGCTATCGTGCAAACCGCGTCATGGCGAAGGTGCCGAGGGCCAAAAAGCCGATTCGCACTCAGCTTGCCTCTTTGCAGCCGGCAAGGTTGCAGATTGCGTCACGCAACGCCAAGCGCTCGATCTCAACCTCCGCTCACATCGTAAGCCTCTACAAGGGCGAGGGACTGGGCCAACTCGAATTGAGCGACCTGATAGAACGAGCGCCGCTCATGGTGCCCATCGACGCGCTCGGCTACAACCATTTTGTCGTCTTTCGCGGCGTTCTGGGAAACCGAGTGCTGGTCGCCGACCCCGCCTGGGGAAACCGGTCGATGACGATCGACAAGTTCCAGCGCATGTGGCTTGACTACGGGGAGTCGATGGGCCACGTTGGCTTCGTCGTTGCGCGTGCTGATGGGCGGAAACTACCGAATAGGTTGCAGCCGAAACCGAGCGATTTTGTGATGCTCCAGTAACGCTCAATCGATGTGCCGCCGTTGGGGGGGAAGACCGACGGCAAGCGGGGGACGAACGATTGAGAGCTACGCGTGTGCCGCGTGGGCTGGCTAGCGCCACGCCAGTGGCGATGCTTGCCGTGCTCGGAATGACACTGCCCGGTTCAATGGCCGCGCATGCGCAGCCGACCAAACCTACCGTCGATCAACTTCAGAAGGAGATTCGTCAGCGGGACGCGCTGATCCGGAGCCTGGTACGGCGCGTCGAGAATTTGGAACGGCAGATGACGACGAGCGCTTCCGCCAGCGCGAGCCCCGCTGCAGCCGCGAAGCGATCAGTGCGAGCACCAGCAGCGGCCCCGTCCTCGACTGAAACTCAGGTCGCCGCTCTCGAGCCCGAGGAGCCAGAGCCGGCGCCTGCGAGGCCGGCAAGGAAACCTGCGGCTACGCGTGCCGGCACGACGCAGCAAGCGGCGCGCACCGACCCGCCAGCCCCCGGGCAGTTCGAGGTCAGCGAAGAGAGCGCGCAACGCGCGCTCGAGCGGACCCTCGTCGCCACGGGCAACTTGCTGGTGCCGAGCGGTTTTGCGGAGGTCGAACCCCTGTTCGGCTACACCCGCCGCGAATTGTCTGCCTTGGGTCAGGCGAACGTCCCGGTTCTCTTCAATCTGAACCGCAATGAATTCAATTGGACGCTCGGCGCGCGGCTCGGCTTGCCCTGGGAGTCACAGTTCGAGATCGCGCTGCCCTACAACCTCGTGCAGCATCAGATTACGGACGCCAACGTCTCACCGCCGCAGCAGGTATCTTATCGCTCTGCTAATGCTGTCGGTGACGTGACCATCGGATTAGCCAAGACCCTCGTACACGAGAGCGGCTGGATCCCCGATCTCCTCGGCCGGATCACTTACGAGGCTCCCACCGGGCCACTAACCACCAATCAGGTCCCAATGACTAGCGGCCAGAGCAAACTCAGCTTTGCAGGGACCGCGCTGAAGCGTCAGGATCCACTCGTCTTCACCGGCACAGCGGGCTACACCAAAGCGTTTGAAGCCAATCACGTCACCCCCGGCGATCAGATCAACTTCCAAGCTGGCGCCTTTCTCGGAACCAGCCCGGAAACCACGCTACGAGGGGTTCTGCAGCAGAATTTCATTCAAGATACAACGGTCAACAACGTAACATTCAAAGGGTCGAATTCGGCTCAGTCGATCCTGAACTTTGGCGCGTCGTCGATTCTGGGCCGCGGCATCCTGGCCGATCTGCAGGTGGGCATTGGCTTGACCAACTCGGCACCAAAATACAGCGTCATCCTCTCATCCACCTATCGCTTTGGCGTGCCCGGCCTTTGATCGCGTTCAGCCGCGCGAAATTCCCAGCGGCTAGCCGTTGCCCGTTCGCCCCTAGCCAAGCAGACGGTTGGCCACCGAGGCCGCATGGGTGCGGTTGGCGGCGCGGAGCTTCTTCAAGATGTTCCGGACGTGCACTTTCACCGTGCTTTCCTGCATCTCCAGTTGGGCGGCGATCAGCTTGTTGGGCTTCCCCTCCCGCAGAAGATCGATTACCGAAAGCTCGCGGGGGGTCAGAGGCAGTGCGTGCGACTGCCCCCATCTTTCACCTTCGAGGCCGGAATCGTGCTTTGGGGTCGCGGAACGCAAAGCGTCGGCCGGAACGAAGGTTCCGCCCGCGCCGATGAGCCTGAGCGCAGCTATAGCGACTTCGCACTCGACCGATGTCGGGATATAGCCCCTGACCCCTTCGCTCAGAGCCCGGTTCACTTCATCAATGTCGTCCCGGTCGGATAGGACAACGGCCGGAGTATCCGGTAGCCGGGTTCGCAGAAGATCGAGCGCGCCTTGTACGCTCGTGGCCGTCAGTCCAGCGCTTCTGATGTATACAACAACGAGAGCTGGTCCGCCGATTCGTCCATTCCCGACTTTGAGCAGTTCTTCGCAGGTGGACGCTGCCATGATGACGTGTTCGGGAAAAGCCGTCGCCAATATGTCGGCGATCGATCGGCGTGTCAGCGGCTTCGGATCAACTAATCCGATCGACACGCGTGCCTTCTTGTGCACGAACTCGGCTCCATCCCTCGGATTGGGCGATTTCACCAGCTGCAACCTCGCTTCGCGGTTGCCCCTGCCGGGATCAGGCGGCACGCCTGCGGCTCGGGAAGCTTCCCTCCGGCGCATAGAATTCCCCCTCGCGCATCCAACGCTTCCAGCTTAGAACCTTTACGATCATAACATTTTAGGAATGAACCAATCAATCGTGGAATCCGCTGTTTACAAACAAGTGTGGAACTTGGCGAAAGTTTCCAGGGAACTCGGCCGGTTTTGTCTAAAGCAAGGGGCCCCCACGTGGCCCAATATCTGCGACTTTTGCATTAGATACCGCAAGATTTAGTAGGAGGCTAGCTGAGGATCGGGACAGGACGACATGGGTAACCTTTCGGGCCGGAATGCGATCGTCCTGGCGCTGACTATGGTCGGCGGTTGCGATGTGACGGCCATCCAGCAGTCTGGCGGAGCCCGGATATTAACCGGTTTTGAGATGGATCAGGTTACCGCGGGTTCAGCCGTTGCCACCAACGCCGCGGCAGGCCGCGGGCTCGGTTACGCACCCGACACCGCGGTTTTGGGGACCGCGTCGGCGTATTCAGGCAACAACTCAATCGCCAGCGCCCCTTTCCTCAATTACGCGGCCTCACAGGCGGCGGCCTCCGCCAATGGTAGCAACCTCGCCCAAACCAGCCTTTCGAGCCAGATCTCTGTCGATGGCGTCAACGGCGGGGTCTCGATCGACGCAAGGGCCTCGGGCACCGGAATGAGTCAAGCGCAAGTCACGACCCAGTTTCACGGGATCAGCACCAACCGCACCGATTTTGCTTTCGGATCGGTTGCGGCGGTCGCCTGCTGCGGTACAAACGCCGCAGTTCAGGTCGAGGTCGATGGCACAGCGGGCGGCCTTTATTCGAGAGAGTTTCGCGGCGTGCCAGTTTCTAGTACACCGGGCCAAGTCCAAAGTAGGGTCGACATCGCCGTCGCCTCTTCGGCGCTACCCCTCCTCGATCCTGCGCAAATGTTGGTTGCCGACGCACCCGCTCGTGTGTTTCCGAAGTATTGATGTGGGCTTCACGGATAGTCGTCGTGACGAACCTTTCGCGATGGTCTAAGAGGGGATCCGGTGTGAGGTCGGGCGCGCTGATCGAGGAGGCGCGGACTTTGTTGCAGGACGGTCGATGATTGCACGGCTGATCGGCTGGATTATTTTTCTCGCCGGCGTGTCGGTGCTGGTGCGCGACGCGCTCGTCTGGATCGATACGAAGCGCTGGACTCCGATGGCGCTCGGCCAGCTATGGTACGACCTCAACCGTTCGAGCCTCAACCTCGTACAGGCGGTGGTGCAGCGTTACCTCCACCCGTTTTTGTGGGATCCGATCATCGTCAGCATCCTGTTGTGCTGGGCCTTCGCCGTGCTCATGGTCATCGGACTGGCTATTTTGGCCGTCTCCCACAGGCGGGCCAGGGCGGCCCTCAGCCGTCGCCCATCTTGAGGGCGGCGATGAAGGCCGATTGCGGGATGTCGACCTTGCCGAACTGGCGCATGCGCTTCTTGCCCTCCTTCTGCTTTTCGAGGAGCTTGCGCTTGCGGGTTACATCGCCGCCATAGCATTTGGCGAGCACGTCTTTGCGCAGGGCCTTGACGGTCTCGCGCGCGATGATGCGGCCGCCGATCGCTGCCTGGATCGCCACCGCAAAGAGCTGCCGCGGGATCAGGTCCTTTAGTCTTTCGCAGAGGGCGCGGCCGCGCCGCTCGGCCTGGCTGCGATGGACGATGATCGACAGCGCATCCACCGGCTCGCCGTTGACGAGGATGTTCATCAGAACGAGATCGCCTTCGTGGTAGCCGTCGAGCTGGTAGTCGAAGCTGGCATAGCCGCGGCTGACCGATTTCAGCCGGTCGTAAAAGTCGAAGACAACCTCGTTGAGCGGCAGGCGATAAACCACCATCGCGCGGCTACCGGCATAGGTGAGATCGATCTGAACGCCGCGGCGCTCCTCGCAGAGCGATAGGATCGGCCCGAGATAGGCGTCCGGCACTAGGATCGTCGCCCTGATCCTCGGTTCCTCGATGTGGTCGATGCGCACCGGATCGGGCATGTCGGCCGGGTTGTGCAGCACGCGCACCGCGCCGCCCGTCAGATGCACGCGGTAGACAACCGACGGGGCGGTGGCGATCAGATCGAGGTCGAATTCGCGGGCGAGCCGCTCCTGGATGATCTCGAGATGCAACAGACCGAGAAACCCGCAGCGGAAGCCAAAACCAAGCGCCACCGAAGTTTCGGGCTCGAATTCGAAGCTCGCATCGTTGAGCCGCAGCTTCGCGAGGCTGTCGCGCAGGCGCTCGTAATCGGCGGCGTCGGTCGGGAAGAGGCCGCAGAACACGACCGGCTGCACCGGCTTGAAGCCGGGCAGCGGCGCCGCAGCCGGCCGGCGGTCCTCGGTGATCGTGTCGCCGACCCGGCAATCCGCGACGGTCTTGATGCCGGCGGTAATGAAGCCGATCTCGCCGGGCCCCAACGCCTCGACCGCCACCCCCTTCGGCGTGAAGACGCCCACCCGCTCGATCGCGTGCACCGCACCGGTCGCCATCAGCCGGATCTTCTGATCCGGCAGGAGCACGCCGTCCTTGACGCGCACCAGGATCACGACGCCGAGATAGGGGTCATACCAACTGTCGACCAAAAGAGCCTTGAGCGGCGCCGCGGCATCGCCGGCGGGCGGCGGCAGCCGGCCGACCAGCGCTTCCAGCACCTGGCCGACATTGAGCCCGGTCTTGGCCGAGATCAGGAGAGCGTCGTCGGCGTCGATCCCGATCACATCTTCGATCTGTTCCTTGACGCGGTCAGGCTCGGCTGCCGGCAGGTCGATCTTGTTGAGGACGGGGATGATCTCATGCCCGGCGTCGACCGCCTGGTAAACGTTGGCGAGGGTTTGCGCCTCGACCCCCTGGCTCGCATCGACGACGAGCAGCGAGCCCTCGCAGGCGGCCAGCGAGCGGCTGACCTCATAGGCGAAATCGACATGCCCCGGCGTGTCCATGAGATTGAGGATGTAGCTCTCGCCGTCCGCGGCGTTGTATTCGAGGCGCACGGTCTGTGCCTTGATCGTGATGCCGCGCTCACGCTCGATCTCCATGCTGTCGAGCACCTGCTCGCGCATCTCGCGCGCCTCAAGCCCGCCGCACGCCTCGATCAGCCGATCGGCCAAGGTCGACTTGCCGTGGTCGATATGCGCGATGATCGCGAAATTGCGGATATGGCTAAGGGGGGTCATCCAAGGTGGAAAATAAGGTGCCCGGCCTTGAGTATCAACGCGCAGCGCCGCCGGCACTTCTTGCGGTCACAACTCAGCGACCGGGATTGCAAGAGCCCGCGCGGCGGAGAGCAGGCGATTGTCGTAGCTCGCCAGTTCGATTGCCTCGCCTTGCCGCCCGAGAAAGTCCATCGTTGCTAGATGCAGGGCATCCAAGGTCCGAAGAGCAACGGGAAAGGGCTCCAGTGCCCGGGTGAAAACCCTCTCGCTCAGTTCTACGAGGTTAACCCGATAGAGCCGCGCGCTAGCTCGATTACCGTGTGAAGAAGCCAATCCGTAGGCGTTGAGCCGAGTCCAAACCTCGTATCCCAGTAAACGGCTAGACGTTAACTCCTCGTCCCACAGCGTCACCCGTGGAGATCGCGGTTCGCGAAAGACCGAGGCGAGTAGGACCGAGCTGTCCAGGTAGATCACCAGCGATCTTCTCGGTCGCGAGCCAAATCCTCCATAAGCTTTTCGAATGTGAGCCCGGGTACCGGCTTACCCGGCGGCAGCGGGGCAAATGGCCGCTTCGCCGGGGTCAGCCAGCCTTCTCGAAGGCCTTTTTCCTGAAATGGGGTGAGGCCCGTTTCCGGCTTATGTGGCACGATCGCGGCGACAGCGCGGCCGCGATCGGTGACCACGATCGTCTCACCCGCCGCGGCCAACTGGACGTATTCGCTAAGCTTGTTCTTCAGGATTTTAAGCCCAACCGTACGCATTCGAGGTAAGTAGCTCCAAGGAGCTACTTTGTCAATTCGCGCCGGCCGGAAGGGCGGGCCTTGGGGCTCCAGCGGCCCTGATAAACACCGCAACTACCTGTCGTTATGTAAAACGGCTATCATTCCGGCGGTTTCGGCAGGGGCGGGCCGTGCCCGCCCATGCCGGCGAGGCGAATTCATGAGCGATGCGTTGCGAACATTCTCCTTAATTGGTCGCTCGGCGCTCGGCGCTCGGCCGGTTCCGGCCGCGGTGGCGGTGGCGCGGAGATCGGACCGCCGGCGGCGGTCTGCAGGGGCGGCTGTTCCGCAAATACGTGCTGCTCCTCGTCGGGCTGGTCGCGCTCGTACTGCTGGTCAATGCCGGGCTCCATTTCTGGTTCAGTTATAACCAGGAAGAGACGGCGGCGTATCGCTTTCAGCAAGAAAAGGCGAGGTCGGCGGCACGCCGGATCGAGGGGTTCATCGAGGAGATCGAACATCAGCTGGGCTGGACGACAGCGCCGCAATGGGCGGCGGCTCCGGTCGAACAGCGTCAATTCGACTACGTGCGCCTGCTGCGCCAGGTGCCGGCGATCACCGAGCTGATCCAGCTCGACAGCAGCGGCAAGGAGCAACTCAGGGTCTCGCGGCTGACGATGGATGTCATCGCCAGCGGCAAAGACTATTCACAAGAGCCGAGCTTTACCGAGGTGAAGAAGCAACGCGTCTGGTTCAGCCCGGTTTATTTCCGCAAGGAGTCCGAACCGTATTTGACCTTGGCGATGGCCCAGGCCGGGAGCAACGCCGGTGTGACGATCGCCGAGGTCAATCTGAAGCTGATCTGGGACGTGATCAGCGGCATGAAGGTCGGCCAGGGCGGTTATGCTTTTGTCATCGACCGCAATGGCCGGCTGATCGCGCACCCCGACATCAGCCTGGTTTTGCGGGACAGCGATTTGGCGGGGCTGACGCAGGTGGCGGCGGCGCACGCCGAGGCTCAGGCCGACCAAGCCACCCCTCCGGCGATGGTGGCAAAGAGCGTGGGCGGCGAGACGGTACTGACCGCGCACGCCGGTATCGTCCCGCTCGGCTGGACCGTCTTTGTCGAGCTGCCGCTGCGCGAGGCGATGGCGCCGCTCTACCAGTCCGCCATGCGCAACGCCGCGCTGCTCGCTGTAGCGATTGGCTTGGCGGCATTGGCGGCATTGTTTCTCGCGCGCCGCATGACCGTGCCGATCCGCCTGTTGCAAGCGGGGGCGGCGCGAATCGGAGCCGGCGAGCTCGACCGCCGCATCGACATCCACACCGGTGATGAGCTCGAGGAGCTCGCTGGCGAATTCAACCGCATGGCCGGTGACCTGCAAAAATCCTACGCCGAGCTCGAACAGAAGGTCGAGGACCGCACCGCCGAACTCAAAGAAGCGCTTACCCAGCAGACCGCGACCGCGGAAGTCTTGGGGGTAATCAACAGCTCGCCCGGCGATCTCGCGCCGGTATTCGATGCCATGCTCGAAAAGGCAATGCGTCTGTGCGAGGCGAAGTTCGGGCAGCTTGCGGTCTATGAAGACGGGCGGTTCCGCATGGCGGCGACACAAAACATGCCGGCGGCATTTGTGGAATATCGACACAGTAATCCCCCCGATTACGGGCCGGGAACACAGCCAGTGCGGCTTCTTGCCGGAGAGCGCATTATCCACATCGTCGATCTGATGACCGAGGAGGTCTACAAGAGCGGCGATCCGAACCGTCGGGCGCTCGTTGATCTCGGCGGGGCCCGCACCTCGTTGATGGTGCCGCTACTGCGAAATGAAACAGTCGTTGGGTTCATCAATATTTACCGCGGCGAGGTCCGACCATTCTCCGACAAGCAGATCGTGCTGTTGCAGAACTTCGCCGCACAAGCGGTCATCGCGATGGAGAACGCGCGGCTGTTGACCGAGACGCGCGAGGCCTTGGAGCAGCAGACCGCAACCGCCGAGGTATTGGGAGTCATTAATTCCTCGCCCGGCGACCTCGCGCCGGTGTTCGATGCGATATTGGAAAAGGCGCACACCCTATGCGGCGCCGCGCACGGGAGCCTGCAGCTCTACGACGGCGAGAACTTGCGCGCTATCGCGACGCACGCCGTGTCGGATAAATTCGCTGAGGTCCTGCGGCAAGGGTATCGTGCTGCCGATTCACCCGCGAGCCGGGAGCTAATTGAGGGTAAACGCTTTATCCAGATCGCCGACTGCGCAGAAATCGACCACCCGATATTTCGGAGCGCGGCCGGACTTTCGGGCATCCGCAACGTGCTGTTTGTGCCGCTTCGCAGGGATGACGCATTCCTGGGCGTGATTTCTGCTGCCCGCCTGGAGGTGCGGCCGTTCACGGAAAAGCAGATCGCGTTGTTGCAGAATTTCGCGGCGCAGGCGGTCATCGCGATGGAGAACGCGCGGCTTTTGACTGAGACGCGCGAAGCCTTAGAGCAGCAAACCGCGACCGCCGAGGTATTGGGCGTCATCAACAGCTCGCCCGGTGACCTCGCGCCGGTCTTCGACTCGATGCTGGAAAAGGCAACGCGCCTGTGCGAGGCACCCTTTGGCATTCTCCGAACCTGGGATGGTGAGTGTTTCCATTTTGGTGCCGTGCACGGCGACCCGCAATTTTGCGATTGGGTCCGGCAGCGTGGTCCCATCCGGCCGGACCAGGATGCTTCTCTGCTCGGACGAATCCATGCAGGCGAGCAGGTCGTCCACATTGCCGATGCGCGGAGCGACGAGGCTTATCGGGCGTCCGCGGCTTTCGGAGAGATGACGGAGGCCAGCGGCATCCGCAGCGCGATTACGGTGACGCTGCACAAAGACGACGCGCTCCTGGGTATAATCACTGTCTACCGCCGGGAGGTCCGACCGTTCTCGGACAAGCAGATCGCGCTGCTGCAGAATTTTGCAGCGCAGGCGGTCATTGCAATGGAGAACGCACGGCTGATCACCGAGACGCGCGAGGCATTGGAGCAGCAGACCGCGACCGCTGAGCTTCTGCAGGTCATCAATTCGTCGCCTGGCGACCTCGCCCCGGTGTTCGACGCGATCTTGGAAAAGGCTCACAGCCTTTGCGGGGCCGCTCAGGGCGTATTGGCGACTTATGATGGAGAGCATTTTCGTGCGGTTGCGACCCGCGGGCAGACACCAGAATTCGCGCAAAAACTGCGCCGACCATTCCGCCCGGCCGCTGGCGGTCCACAGCAGCGGCTGCTGAATGGTGAACGTCTAGTGCATGTTCCCGATGTGACCGTCTTTGCTGCTGCCGACCCAATAGGCCGCGCGGCCGTTGAGGGAGGCATCCGTACCCTTCTAATGATACCGCTGCGCAAAGACGATGCGTTGCTCGGCTATATTGCTGCGAACCGATCCGAGGTTCGCCTTTTTACCGACAAGCAGATTGCGCTCTTGCAGAATTTCGCGGCGCAGGCGGTGATCGCGATGGAGAATGCGCGACTGATCACCGAAACGCGCGAAGCCCTGGAGCAGCAGACCGCCACCGCCGAGGTATTGGGAGTCATCAACAGCTCGCCCGGTGACCTCGCGCCGGTGTTCGACGCGATGCTGGAAAAGGCAACGCGCCTGTGCGAAGCGAGCTTCGGCGGCTTGACGAGAGTCGACGGCGAGCATTTTCACGCGGTCGCGATGCACAATGTTCCCTCGGCGTTCGCCGAAGCGATGCGCCAATCTAGGCCAATTGTGCGTGGTCATGCTCACTATCGCCTGTTGCATGGCGAGGATGTGGTCCAGGTCGAGGATGTGACCGCCGAGGATGTTTATCGTTCGGGCGATCCCAGTCGGCGTGCGCTGGCCGATTTGGGCGGCGCGCGGACCGTGATGTGGGCCGCGCTGCGCAAAGACAACACGCTGTTGGGGGCATTCGTCATCTACCGCCGGGAGGTCCGGCCGTTCACGCAAAAGCAGATCGCGCTGTTGCAGAACTTCGCCGCCCAGGCGGTGATCGCAATGGAGAACGCTCGGCTCATCACCGAGCTGCGGCAGCGCACGCACGATCTGCAGGAGTCGCTCGAATATCAGACCGCGACCAGCGACGTCCTCAAGGTCATCAGCCGCTCGACCTTTGATCTGCAACCCGTCCTCCAGACGGTCGCCGAGACCGCCGCGCGGCTCTGCGAAGCAGAGATGGCGTTCATCTTACGACGCGAAGGTGAGGTCTATAGGGCAGCGGCCGCAATCGGGTGGTCGCCCGAGTACATGTCGTTCGTCGAAGACCATCCCGTCACCCCGAACCGCGGGACGCTGACCGGCCGGGTCGCCCTCGAGTGTCGGCCGGTCCACATCCCCGACATCGCCGCCGATCCGGAATACACGCTTGCCGAGACGACCACGCTGGGCAACGCCCGTACGAGCCTCGGGGTGCCGCTGCTTCGCGAAGACGTACCGGTCGGTGTTATTGTCCTCGCTCGGCAGCGGGTAGAACCCTTCACTGAAAAGCAGATCGCATTGGTCACGACCTTTGCCGACCAGGCCGTGATCGCGATCGAGAATGCGCGGCTGTTCAATGAATTGCGCGCGCGTACTACAGAACTCGGCCGCTCGGTCGAAGAAATGAAGATGCTGAGCGACGTCGGGCGGGCGGTAAGCTCGACGCTCGATCTGAGAGCCGTGCTGTCAACCGTCCTGACCGCCTCGCTCGGGGTGACCTGGGCAAATGCCGGGGCGATCTTTCGCTACAGCCGCGCCGAGCGCGCCTTCCGGCTGGTCGAGTCCGTGGGTTGGGACGAGACCCTCACACGCTCGGTACGGGATATGGGTGTCGCCGAGGCCGACAGTGCCATGGGTGAGGCGGCGGCGCGGCGCGCGCCGATTCAGCTCCCCGACCTCGCAAAAGCTGATCTCGCACAAAGGGTGAGTTACCCGTTGCGCGATGTTACGCTCGCTGCCGGCTACCACTCGTCGCTGATCGTGCCGCTGGTCGGCGTCGAACGCATTCTCGGGGCCATCATTCTGATGCGTCAAGAGGCGGGTGAATTCCCCCTAGAAACGGTGCGTCTGATGCAGACATTGGCGAGCCAATCGGTGCTGGCGATCCAGAACGCGCGGATGTTCCGCGAGATTGCCGACAAGAGCGAGCAGTTAGCGCTAGCCAGTCAGCACAAATCGCAGTTCCTCGCCAATATGAGCCATGAGCTGAGAACGCCATTGAACGCGATCCTCGGCTATGCCGAGCTTCTCGTCGACGGCATCTACGGCGTGCTGCCGGAGCGGCCGAAGGGCGTGCTCGAGCGCATCCAGAACAATGGCAAGCATCTCTTGGCGTTGATCAACGATGTGCTCGATCTCGCCAAGATCGAGGCGGGCCAGCTGACCCTGACTCTCGAGGATTACAGCCTGCCCGAGGTCGTGAAATCGGTCGTGACCGCGACCGAGCCGCTTGCCGCGTCTAAGGGGCTGAAATTCACCGCTGCAGTAGAGGAACATATGCCGACGGCGCACGGTGACGCGCGCCGCGTCTCGCAGGTGCTCCTGAATCTCGTCGGCAATGCGATCAAATTCACCGAAGCGGGCGAGGTCGAGATCCGCGCCGCGGCCGACAAAGGCCAATTCGTGCTCACGGTGCGCGACACCGGACCGGGTATTGCCGAGGCCGACCAGGATCGGATTTTCGGCGAGTTCCAGCAGATCGATAATACCAACACCCGCAAACAGGGCGGCACCGGGCTGGGTCTGGCGATTTCAAAGCGGATGGTGGAGATGCAAGGCGGTACGATCTCGGTCGACTCGGTGCTCGGCCAAGGATCGACGTTCCGGGTGGCTTTGCCTGTGCATGTCGATGAAGTGCTGGAGGAGGCAGCCTGATGGGACAGCGCATCCTGGTGGTCGAGGACACCGAAGACAATCGTCAGATCATCCGTGACCTCTTGTCGAGCGTCGGCTACGAGCTGATCGAGGCAGCGGACGGGGCGGAGGGGGTGGCGATGGCGCAGAGCCACCATCCCGACCTGATCCTGATGGACATCCAGCTGCCGGGCATGGACGGATATGAAGCGACGCGCCAGATCCGCGCCACCCCCGAACTTGCCAAGGTCCCGATCATCGCAGTGACCTCCTACGCGCTCTCGGGCGACGAGGCGAAGACGCGCGCCGCGGGTTGCGACGGCTATGTCGCCAAGCCATTCAGCCCACGCCAATTGCTTGCGAAAATCCGCGAATTCCTCCCGGAGTAAAAAAACACTTTACCGCAAAGGGTGCAAAGGGATCGCAAAGGACGCGGGGTGTAACCGAGCAATAATGCCACAATATCTGTCGATAATCCGCGCCCAACTGTCATCTCGGCGAAGGCCGGGATATAGGCCGCCGCGAGCTCGACGCTTCCTGCTTGTGTGCGATTGCGGAAACCGGCGGGATCGTCCGCTAGCCGTACTCTGGATTCCGGCCAGCACTAGGCGGAGGCCGGGATGACGAGAACGGGCGCATGCGCGACGGCATTGTCAGGTTGATCAATGGTCTCTGAGCTTCTGCGTCCACCGCGGATCCTCTGCGACCACTGCGTTGAAGTGTGTTTTTAGAGGGGGGAGGATGCGTGAACCGCCGCTGATCCTCGTCGTCGACGACGTGCCGGACAATGTCGACATCCTGCAGATGCGGCTCGAAAGCCAAGGCTACGAGGTCGCCACGGCCGGCGACGGGGCCGAGGCACTCGCAAAGACCCGCGCGCTACAGCCCGATCTCGTGCTGCTCGATATCATGATGCCGAAGATAGACGGCATCGAGGTGGTCAAACGGTTGAAGGCCGACCCCTCGCTGCCGTTCATCCCGATCATCCTCGTCACCGCCAAGGCCGACGCCTCCGACGTCATCGCCGGGCTCGAAAGCGGCGGCGACGATTACCTGACCAAGCCCGTCGATCACGCTGCATTGTCGGCGCGGGTACGCGCGATGCTGCGTATCAAATCGCTGCACGACACCGTGCAGGCTCAGGCGCAGCGTCTGGAGGAGCAGACAGCCGAGCTTGGTTCGTGGAACAAGACCCTCGAAGAGCGGGTCGCGGCGCAGGTCGATGAAATCGAACGGATCGGCCGGCTGAAACGGTTTCTTGCGCCGCAGATCGCCGAGACCATAGTCTCTTCCGGCGGCGACGCGATGCTCGAAAGCCATCGCCGCGAGATCGTTGTGCTGTTCTGCGATATGCGTGGGTTTACTGCCTTTTCCGAGACAGCCGAGCCGGAGGACGTGATGGCGGTCCTGCGCGAATATCACGGCGTGCTCGGACCGCTGATCCATCACTACGAAGGAACTCTTGAGCGCTACACTGGCGACGGCATGATCGTGATCTTCAATGACCCGGTACCGTGCCCCGACCCGGCCCTGCGTGCGGTGCGCTTGGCGGTTGAGATGCGGGAAGCGGTTTCCTCACTTGCCCGGTCGTGGACAGATCGCGGTTACGAGATCGGCTTTGGTGTCGGTATCGCCCAGGGATACGCCACGCTCGGCCAGATCGGATTCGAAGGCCGCTTTGACTACACCGCGATGGGCACTGTAACCAATTTGGCCTCCCGGCTTTGCGACGAGGCGAAAAACGGCCAAATCCTGGTGACGCAGCGCGTGGCGGCCGTCCTAGGCGGGCTCGCCGATATCGAGCTACTCGGCAATATCGAATTGAAAGGCCTCAGCCGCCCGGTCGCCGTGCTCAACGTAGGGGGCCTCACGACGGCCCGGTGAGGTGGAGGTCGCGGCACTCGGCCTGCCTATGCTAGCATCGCCGAAATCGAGGAAAACGGTCTGATGCCGCATTCTTCCGACGATCTGCCGAGCGCCCCGCCTGCCGAAAGTGCGAACAGCGAAACACCGGGCGCAAGCGCGCCGAACACGCTCCCCGAAAGCGTCTCGGACAGCGGGCCCCTCTCCGGCCCCGTGCCGCAGGAGGGTGATCGTCGCCGCCGTCGGCGCAGGCGCCACCGCCGTCCGCCGCCCCCAGCGGCCGCAGAGTTGGCGGCGGCGGGCGGTAGTGAGGCACCAGCAGAGGAGACAGCATCGACCAGCGATGCAGCCGCCCCGGCGAGCGCCCCTCTTGGCGACGACGGGTCGGTCAGGCCTCCCTTTCGCCGATCGCGCCGCCGCCGCAGGCCGCCTCGCCAGACGTCGCCGCGGCCAGCACCGGCAGAAGGCGGCGGCCAGGCTGGAACGGACATCGCCGCTGGCGGAGCGGCGGAGGGCGCTGCGCCGGAAGGCCTCGCGCCACAGGATTCGCCAAGAATGCCCGCGCCCGATGAGCTGGGCAGCGAGTACCGCCGGCCGCGCCGCCGGCGCCGCAGGCCTGTGCCCGCGGGGGACGGAGCCGGCCCGCTAGCCGGCAGCGAAGGCGGGACCAGTTCTGAGGCAGCCGCCGAGGTGACTTCGCGCAGCGATGCCGCCCCCTCCCTATCTTTTCCCCGCGGGCGGGGGAGGGAGGGGTGGGGGCGGATGGGTCGGCCGCGCAACCGTCGCCCGCGCGAGGCCGGACCTCGGCAGGAACCACGGGATGCCGGTTCACGGGAGCAGCGGCGCACGGGGGATGGAGAGCCACGCGCTACGAGCTGGCGCGAACCGGACCGTCGAGAGCGCACCTCACCGCGCCGCGGCGTTGCCGGACGGAACGCGAAAACTCGACAAACGGGAAGAGGCCGGGAGGCGGCGCCGAAAAAGCCCGAGCAAAAGCTTTACGCGCTTGAGTCGATAGTGGATCGGGGCTTTGAGGATGTGACCGACGAGGCGGATGAGAGCACGACTCGCCGCGTCCATTGGACGATCGTTAAGCGCACTGTTGCCGACCAGAAGAGCGGCAAGCCGATGTCGGCGGTCTACGTGCTGCAACGCGAAGGTGTCGAGGCGCAATTTCCCAATCTCGGCGCGGCGCGCGCAGCGGTGAACAAAACCATCATTCATCCCGAGAAACTGACGGTATCAAAGGCCGAACACGCCGCAGAACGAGCCGCGGCCAAAAAGTAACCGCCGGGATGCCGCTTTCAACCGTTCGACTTGGCCACCGGCGGGACTGCGCCGCCCGATGGCGGTGGCGAGGAGGGGTAGCGCCCTGGGTTTCGAACAAATCGGGGTTGCGGCAGGTTTCGGTACACGCAGACGAATATCGTTCCGACAACGATCAGCGCGACCAGTTCGCTCACTGGGCCCGGGCCAAGGAATATATTCGCCGTCCACCAAAGAACCGGCAAGTAAATCGCCGCGATTGACGCCGACACCCACGACGTGTGCAGCCGCAGGCTGATGCGTCCTCGATTGTGCGACCAATCAGCCACCGCAGTGCTTACCGCGCCCAATGCGGCGGCAAGCAGTTGGATCACGAAGACTTCGACCATGAGCTTTCCTCTTCTATTGGTGGCGGCAGGCCCGGGCTATGTCGTAGAAGGGAAATGCTGTCAGTTTATTAAGTATACGTTGCACATTTGTTGACATGGGCTACTGGAAACCATAAACGCTTGGTACAATTTTTGCGCGCCCATGGCTGTGGTACAACACGATCAGGAAGGCCCAATGCCGCAAGCGGCGAGAACACGATCTGAAGAGCCCTTGCCGCTTGGCACGGCGATATTGTCGAACATCGCGCTGTCACTCTTGATGTGGAATGTCGCTCTCCGATTGGGTGGTTGCTTGCGGCCGCATAGGGCGAGCTCCCCGTAAAAGCGCGCCGGATTAACGGCTTTGCGCCGCGCGCTGCAGGGCCAACCGCATCCCCGCCTCCAGCTTGGTGTAAAAGCGGCCGGGTCCGGCGGTGAGACCGTAGGCTCCGCCAACACCGTCCGGCGGCGAGCAGGCGGTCGACACCAGCGGATCTGCCGGCGATGAGACGGGCCGTGTCGCACTTCGCGCCCCTCCTTTTGGCTCGCTGGAGGCCGCCGTCTCGACGCCATCGCAGAGGCCGCTTTCATGAAGGACGCGCTTCAGATAAACCGCAACGCCGGTGAGCAGCTTGTCCGGCGGCCGGCCGGCCTTGACCCACTCGTCCATTTTGCCGAGGCCCCAATTGTAGGCGGCGATCGCATCCGGCCAATTTTTGTATCGCCAAAACAGTTGTAACAAATATGCCCTACCGATCGCGCGATTCTCGCCTGAGTTGAACCGGTCCCCGCCGCCGACATCCAAGGCCGCCGCCTCGCTGACTTGCATTGGACCTTGCGGCCCGTTCGGATCGGCGCGCCACATCGCCAAGTCGGTGCCGTGGCTCGACTCTGCGCCGTCGACAGCTGAGGCTACGCGGTCAAGAGGGTTAAACGCCGCTCGACTGTCCCCGATTGCCTTCTGATGGGAGTATCTTTGGTCGCTGAGTGCCGCCGGGGTGCCATGCGAACGCACTGGCTCGGCGGCATTTGCAGCCGCCACGATCGCTTGGCTCGCCAGCCAGGCGGTCACCAGCGATTTCGTGAAACCCATACGGTATCCCCCCAACATCGCTGCGAGAGGAACCATACCCTCCGGACTGATGATGTCAAACAGTTAACCTTTTTTGTAGTCAGAAGAACAGTATAGACCCGATTAGATCAAGATTTGGTGTATGATTTTGGTTAATATTTGCTTATCTGGACTCTCTTGGAGAACTCTCTTTCGAGTAAACCTCAGAATACCTCGAACAGCCCGGCCGCACCCATGCCGCCACCGATGCACATCGTGACCACGACATGGCGAACGCCGCGCCGCTTTCCCTCGATCAGCGCATGAGCCGCCAGCCGCGCGCCCGACATCCCGTAAGGATGCCCGATGGCGATCGCGCCGCCATCGACGTTGTACCGCTCGGGATCGATCCCGAGCCGCTCGCGGCAATAGAGCGCCTGAACGGCGAAGGCCTCGTTGAGCTCCCACAGCCCGATATCGTCGACCTTGAGCCCGTGCTGCTTCAGGAGCTTTGGGACGGCGAAGACCGGGCCGATCCCCATCTCGTCCGGCGCACAGCCGGCCACCGCGATGCCGCGATAGGCGCCGAGCGGCTGCAGTCCGCGACGCTCGGCCTCCCTCGCCTCCATCAGCAACGAGGCGGACGCACCGTCGGAAAGCTGGGAGGCATTACCCGCGGTAATGAACCGGCCCTCCTTTACGGTTTGCCCATCACGGAATACCGGCTTCAAAGCAGCCAGAGCTTCGAGTGTCGTCGAAGGCCGGTTGCCCTCGTCTTTTTCGAGCGTTACCGGGGCATAAGAGGTCTCGCCGGTCTCCCGATTGTCGACCCGCATCACCGAGGGCAATGGCGCGATTTCCTGGTCGAAGCGACCAGCCTGCTGCGCCGCCGCGGTGCGCTGCTGCGACCGCAGAGCATATTCGTCCTGCGCCTCGCGCGTGACCTGGTAGCGCTCGGCGACGATCTCGGCGGTCTCGATCATCGTCATGTAGAGATCCGGCTGATGCTCGACCAGCCACGGATCCTGCGCTCGGTATTGATTGCGATGTTCGTTCTGGACCAGCGAGATCGACTCGGCCCCGCCACCGACCGCGATCGTCATCCCGTCGTGCACGATCTGCTTTGCTGCGGTGGCGATTGCCATCAGCCCTGAGGAGCATTGCCGGTCGATCGTCATTCCGGGAACCGAGACCGGCAACCCGGCGCGGATTGCGGCCTGCCGCGCCACGTTGTAGCCGCTGGAACCTTGCTGCAGCGCCGCTCCCAGCACGACGTCCTCGACCTCGACGGGCTCGACGCCGGCGCGGCGCACCGCTTCGGCGATGACGTGGCCGGCAAGCGCCTGCGCTTGCGTGTCGTTGAAAGCGCCGCGATAGGCTCTGCCGATCGGGGTGCGGGCGGTCGATACGATGACGGCTTCACGCATCTCATCCTCCCTGAGCCGGTGCGATCTCGATGCTACACCGGCCTCGAAGGCTAGCCTATGGTGTCGTCAGCAGGCTAAGCCCGCTGTCGCGTCTTCGAGCACCATCGCGGCGCATTTCTCGCCGATCATGATCGACGGCGCGTTGGTGTTGCCGCCCGGAACCTGCGGCATGATGGAGGCGTCGGCGACGCGCAGGCGCTCGATCCCATAAACGCGCAGCCGCGGATCGACCACCGCATCGACCTCGCGCCCCATCCGGCAGGTGCCGACCGGGTGCAGGTTGGAGACGCCGCGCACGCGGATCTCCTCGATCATCTCCTCATCGCTCTGGCATTCGGGGCCGGGCAATACCTCCTCGCCGACGAACGATTTCAGCGCCGGTTGCGCGGCGATCTTGCGGCTGAGCCTCGCGCCGTAGATGAGCGCCTGGAAATCGTGATCGCTCGCCAGAAAATTGAACTGGATCGCCGGCGGCGCGAGCGGGTCGGGGCTTTTGATCCGCACCCAGCCCCGGCCTTCGGGGCGCAGATGCACCGGGCTGAAGGTAAAGGCCGAAAACGGGTGCGGCTTGAGGCCGGTACGCAGCCGTTCCATCGCGCTCCAGCCTGACATGTTGATCTGCAGATCGGGCTGCTCGAGGCGCGGGTCGGAACGGACCAGCGCGCCGGCATAGATCCCGGCATTGGACAGATGGCCCGAGCGGCTCACCGCATATTGCACCGCCGCCTTCAATTTGAGCGCCGGGCTCATCGCCATGTCGTTGACCGTGATCTTCTGCGGGCAGCGCCACACCAGATAGGTATTGAAGTGGTCGTGCAGATTTTTGCCGACGCCGGGCATGTCGCGGACCACGGGGATGCTGAACTCGCCCAGCAGATCGGCGGGGCCGAGCCCGGAAAGCTGCAACAGTTGCGGCGAGCCGTAGACGCCACCGGAGACGATGACTTCGCCGCGTACCCCCGCAGTCTTGAGCCCGTCGGGTGTTTGATATTCGATGCCTGCGGCCCTCCCATCCTTGAACAGGATGCGGGTGGCGTGTGCATTGGTCGCGACGGTCAGGTTCTCGCGGCCGCGCGCCGGGCCGAGATAGGCGCGCGCCGAACTCCAGCGCCGGCGGTGGGTGGTTGTCGTCTGGTAATAGCCGACACCCTCCTGCCGGGCGCCGTTGAAATCGGGATTGGCGGGGATGCCGGCTTCGATCGAGGCTTGGACCATGGCGTCGCCGAGCGGCGAACGCACCGGGTTCGATACGTGCAGCGGTCCACCGACGCCATGAAATTCGTCGGAACCGCGCTCCTGGTCTTCCGCCTTCTTGAAGTAGGGCAATACCGAATCCCAATCCCAGCCCTCGCAGCCGCGCTGGCGCCAGCCGTCGTAATCGGTCGAGGTGCCGCGCATGTAAACCATGCCGTTAATCGAGCTGGTGCCGCCAAGGACCTTGCCGCGGGGCTGGTAGAGTGTGCGGTTGTTCAGCTCCTTCTCGGGCTCGCTCTCGAACATCCAATTGTAGCGCGGGTTCGCGAAGGTCTTGGTGTAGCCGAGCGGGATGTGGATCCACGGGTAAGTGTCGCGCCTACCGGCTTCGAGTAGCAGCACCCGCCAGCGGCCGGATTCGCTGAGCCGCCCGGCGACGGCGCACCCCGCCGATCCGGCACCGGTGACGATGAAGTCGAAGGTTTCGTCCGCCGTAGTCATTCTGTCTTCCCCAAAATGCCGTTAGAACGATAACCAAGCCGGCCGGCATCGTGAAGCGCGCGTTAAGAATGACAGAGCATTGCCGATAGCTGCGCGGCGTGTCACTTAACGGCGCATGTGTGGCCGCGCGCGTCTCTCTTCCGACGTCAGCGAGATCAAGCTCGTCTTCTCGATCCCGCCCGCGCGGCCGACGCCGAACGTCCCGGCCAATTGGAACGCCTCGCCGACCGAGGACCTCCCGGTCGTTCGCTACGATGCGAGGGCCAACCAGCGCAGCCTCGACGTAATGCGCTGGGGGCTCGTGCCGTTTTGGGCGAAGGACATCAAGGTCGGCTTCGCGAACATCAACGCCAAGGCCGAGGGCATCGATACAAGGCCGGCTTTCCGCGAAGCCTTCGCCAAGCGGCGCTGTCTTGTGCCGTTCGACTGCTTCTACGAGTGGAAAAAGCTCGGCAAGGAGCGCCAGCCCTACGCCGTAGGGCTCGGCGACCGGCGGCTGATGGCGCTCGCCGGGTTATGGGAGAATTGGCGCTCGCCAGCCGGCGAGCGAGTCCGAAGTTTCGCGATCGTTACGACCGCCCCGAACGCATTGCTGGCTGAGGTGCATGATCGCATGCCGGTCATTCTGGCGCCGGAGAACTGGCCGGTCTGGCTTGGCGAAAAGGAAACCCACCCGGCTGAACTGAAATCGCTACTGCAGCCCTATCCCGCCGAGGACATGATCATCTGGCCGGTCGACAAGCGGGTCGGCGACCCGAAGAACAAAGATCCCTTATTGATCGAGCCGGCGCCGATCGCCGATTGAGGACAAGTGCCGATCAGGTGGCTGGCGGCAGCGGACGCGGCCGGCGATCCTCGCCGATCGCCACATAAGTGAAAGTCGCCTCCGTTACCTTGCGCGCCTCGTTGGAGGGCAGGTGGCGACGCCAGGCTTCGATGCGAACCGTCATCGATGTGCGCCCGGTCCTGACGAGTTCGCCATAGCAGCTGACTTCGTCACCGACAAAGACCGGCTCGTGAAACACCATGCCGTCGACGGCTACCGTCGCGCACCGCCCGCGCGCCCGCCGCGCCGCAAGACTGCCGCCGGCGAGATCCATCTGCGCGAGCAGCCACCCACCAAAGATGTCACCGTTCGGGTTGGCGTCGGCCGGCATCGCGAAGACGCGCACCAGCGGTAGCGTTCGTGGCAATTCCACTTCCGACCCATCCTCCTAAGCCTGGATGCGACGCGCCGTGACATCGCACAACTTCGGTACGGCGGCAACGGCGGGGAGGATGACAACCGGAAGGGCCTATACATATAAAGCGCTGTCGCTTTATTTCCGGGCCTCCCGGGTGGAGACAATCATGTTCATGGGCGCCCAGCACAGCTGGTTCCGGCGCGTTGCCGCTGTTGCGGCCGCTCTCGCCACTGTCGCCCTGTCCACCGGGACGTTTGCACAATCGGCCACGGCACAGGTTTATCCCGGCTACTCCTCGGGGTCACAGGTTTATCCCGGCTACTCCTCGGGATCACAGGCCTATCCTGGATACTCCCCGGGATCACAGGCCTATCCTGGATACTCCCCGGGATCACAAGCCTATCCTGGATACTTCTCGGGATCACAAGCCTATCCCGGCTATTCCGCGGCCGCGGTGCCGCAGCAGGGTTCTCCCGGATACTCCTCGCCGGCGCCTTATGCGTGGGGTGGCGGCGGGAGCCCCGGCTGGGTTTGGTACCCGGGTTGGGGGTGGTGGAGCCCGGCTTGGGGTTTGTGGAATCCGGGCTGGGGGTGGTCCAGCTGGGGTTGGCCAGGTTGGGGCTGGGGTTGGGGCGGTTGGGGTTGGCCAGTCGGGATCTCCGTCGGATGGGGCTGGGGCGGCTGGTGGGGTGGCCGCGGCTGGTGGGGCGGTCGCGGATGTTGGAACTGCGGGTTCCGCGGTGGCTTCCATGGCGGGTTTGCCACTGCCGGCTTTCACGGCGGAGGCTTCGGCGGCGGCTTCCACGGCGGTGGCGGTGGCGGCGGCTTCCACGGCGGTGGCGGCGGGCACCGCTAATAGCTGAACGCGCTGCAAGTGTTGGATCGGGAAAAACTTGCTGCGTTTCTCGGCAACCTCTTGGCAGACGCGACGATCGCGGAACTGCCGAACCACTACCGCGGCAAGGTTCGCGACAATTACGATCTTGCGGACGGCCGCCGCATCATCATCGCTACCGACCGGCTGAGCGCCTTCGACCGCATCATTACGGCGATTCCCTGCAAAGGACAGGTGCTGACGCAAATTGCGCGGTTCTGGTTCGAAGCGACGCGCGACGTCTGCCCCAACCACGTCATCGAGTATCCTGACCCCAACGTCGTCCTTTGCCGGCGCCTTGCGATCCTGCCGGTCGAGATCGTCGTCCGCGATTACCTCACCGGCACGACCGGCACATCGATCTGGCCGATGTACAGGGCCGGCCGGCGGGAGATTTACGGCATTCGCTTCCCCGATGGGCTGCGCGAGAACCAGAAGCTCCCGTTGACCGTCATTACCCCCACGACCAAGGCGGTCGACGGCAGCCACGATGAACCACTGACGCCGGGCGACATAATCGGGCGCGGGCTGTTGACATCGGAGCAGTGGCGAGAAGTCTCAGAGCTGGCGCTGGCGTTGTTCGCGCGTGGCCGCGCGATTGCTGCCGAGCGCGGTCTCATCCTCGTCGACACCAAATATGAATTCGGCAGTGACGCGTCCGGCAGGATTATCCTTGGCGACGAAATCCACACGCCGGACAGCAGCCGCTATTGGATCCGCGACAATTACGAGCGTCGTTTCGCGGCCGGGGAGCCGCCCGAGCCGCTGGACAAGGACTTCCTGCGGCGCTGGGTTACGGCGCGGTGTGACCCCTATCGCGATCCGATCCCGGAAATTCCGCGCGAAATTATCCTCGACACCGCCCTCCTTTATATTATGGCGTTCGAAACCATCACTGGGCAGGAATTTCAAATGCCTTCACCGGACATGCCGATCCTCTCGCGCATTTGCGCCAATCTGGCGCAGTATTTCTGAACCTGCGTCATCACTTGAAAGGGACCGCCATGCTGGAGACGACGATCGCCGGCAGTCTGCCGAAGCCGGCTTGGCTCGCCACGCCGCGGATGTTGTGGTCGCCGTGGCGGCTCGAGGGCGAGGCGCTCGTCGAGGCCAAGCGTGACGCGACCCTGCTGACACTGAAAGAGCAGGAGGACGCCGGGATCGACATCGTCACCGACGGTGAGCAGTCGCGGCAGCACTTTGTGCACGGGTTTTTGGAGCGGATCGACGGCGTCGATTTCGGCCGCCGGGTCAGGATGGGTATCCGCAACAACCGCTACGAAGCAGAAGTGCCAACCGTTACCGGCCCGCTTCGCCGCAACGGGAGCGTGCACGCCTTTGAGGCCGCCTTGGCCCGCGCGCACACGAGGCGTCGGCTGAAGTTCACACTGCCCGGACCGATGACGATCGTCGACACGATCGCCGACGCGCATTACGGCGACAGGGTGACCTTGGCGATGGCGTTCGCCGCGTTGCTCAACGAGGAGGCGCGCGAATTGGCGGCGATCGGCATCGACGT
>Ga0310915_10000231_pt1 | contig 26514 bp, 26 predicted proteins | sample GREbulkMGAN111_FD_202508 | JGI IMG/M metagenome (GOLD analysis project Ga0310915, IMG submission 202508) | Lab enrichment of tropical soil microbial communities from Luquillo Experimental Forest, Puerto Rico - GRE.bulkMG.AN111 | ecosystem: Environmental > Terrestrial > Soil > Tropical forest >...
CCCATAACCCCGATTTCAGCCTTGCTTCCGCGCTCATGACGTTTTCCTATGATGCCGACCGAGCTGGACATTAGCCGGGGCGGAGAGGAAAGCAAGGCCGATGGCGTCACTGGACGAACTGCGTGAGCTGGCTGAGCGTATCGAAGCGCTGGCGGCACTGTCTCCCGCCGACGAGGCCGAGGCGCGGCTGATCGCCGCCGCCCGCGCCCAGGCTCAGGTAATGCTGGCCTCGGCCCTGTGGCGGCAAGGCGATTTCGCCGATGCTGAGCGGGCTTATGATGCGGCGCTGGCTGCGTCCCCTCGGCCTGCCTGGGAGATTTGCCGCGCTTTGATGCTGCCGCCGGTGCCGGCTTCGCGCCATGAGATTCTGCAGGCCAGAGAGGTGGTGCGCCATCGCCTGCAAGCCCTGCTGGAGAAAGGGCCGGGCCCGGTGGATGATCCGGGCGAGATGGCTTGGACTCTGTTCCTGCTGGCCTATCACGCCGAGGAAGACAGCCGCCCGCTGCATCGGTTGTTCCGCCAAGTCGCCGAAGCGGCTTGTCCGGCTCTGGCCTGGACCGTGCCCCATTGCCAAAGGCCGCGCCGGCCCGGGCGGCTCAGGGTCGGTTTCATCTCCTGGCATCTGACCGACCACACCATTGCCCGCCTGTTCCTGCGCCTGGCCGAGGAGATGGACGGCGACAGTTTCGAGATCAGCCTGTTCAGCTTCCAGGGCCGCCATGGCGCGGTGGGGCCGATGGCCGGGCGGCGGCATATCGTGCTGCCGGCGGACTTCTTCCAAGCCAGGCAAGTGATCGCCGAGAGCGAATTGGATTTGCTGATTTATCTGGATCTGGGGATGGATTACCTGACCCGCTTCCTGGCTCATAATCGACTGGCCCGCAAGCAGGCTATGCTGTGGGGGCATCCCGACAGCACCGGCCTGCCTGCGATGGATTATATGCTCTCGCCCGATTGCATGGAGCCAGAAGACGGCGAACGCCATTATGACGAAACCCTGGTGCGGCTGCCCGGCACGGTGGCGTTGTATGACCGTCCCGAGTTGCCGACGCAGCCGAAGGGTCGGGCGCAATGCGGCCTGCCCGAGGATGGGATGCTGTTTTTGTGCCCGCAGACGCCGTTTAAATTCCATCCCGACTTCGATCCGGCCTTGCGCGCCATTCTGGAGGCGGTCGAGGGCAGCCATCTGGTGCTGCTGGCCGGTTGGGAAGGCGAGGCGATGATGCGCGTGCGGGACCGAATTGCCGGTCGCCGGCCCGACTTGCAACAGCGTATCGTAATTCTGGACGCGCTGACGCGTCCCGACTTCCTGACCTTGCTGTCGCTGGCCGATGTCCTGCTGGACCCTTTCCATTACAGCGGCGGCAACACTTCGTTGGAGGCCTTTGCCTTCGGTGCGCCCATCGTTACCTGGCCGGGGAAATATATGCGGGCGCGGCACACCGCCGGCTTCTATCACCTGATGGGCATCGAGGACTTGGTGGCCCGCGATCAGGATCATTATGTCGAACTCGCGGTGGCGCTAGGCAAAAGCCCCGAACTGCGTCGGCGGATGCGTCAGCGAATCCTGGGACGGTGCGGCATGTTGTATGATGATCGCCGTGGGTTATGGGCGCTGGAGGCCTTTATTTCGGCGATTGGGATGGCAAGCCTATAGGGTGGTCTAAGGGTAATATTTAAAGAATGTTGTGCAAAAGTGACATTTGCTATGGTGCTTCACCATAGTTTCATTGTGTCAGCTTTTGTAGGTATGGGTTTTCCCAATGGGAGTATGATCCATCATTTCGTCATGTTTTATATGGTCTTGCTGACCAAATCTCACTTGCAGCCTTGAGGAGAGCCTTATCCTTGGGGTTCTATTTGGTATACCTAGGTGGAATTGTGTTTGGTCTCGCTCTTGCGCAAGACTTCAGTCACGGCAAAACGGATGCCCGCATTGGCTCTCTGATCCGCTGGAGGCTGAAGATGTGCGATTGCCTCGATCATTTGTCTGACGACTTGCGTTCGCTGATCATCCACGAGTCCGAGCGGGACCCAGGGCAGTCGCTTTATGCCCTGTGCTTCAACGTCGAAACCCGCTTGCCGCGTTCGGCCTATCACGAGCTGCTGCGCTGGGCAGACAAGCTGTCGAATTGCCCTGATTGCAATTCCCGTCCCCAACGAAATTCTGGCTGGGTGACGGGTGCGGGCCATCGGCTGCCCACTCAACGGGCTTGGGGCGCCTTGCTGATCTGAGGCCGTTGGCAAGGATTTTGAGTGGGGGGCGACATGCTTCCCCTCAGAAGGCCACCGCCGACCATGCATCGACACGATAATTCGCAGCGCTCTGAATCCAACCTGCCGATCCGTTCCCGCCCCAACGAAGCGGTTGTTCTGGACGATGGCCGGCATTTCGATGTGACGGCGATGATTGAGCGCATCATGGCAGAGCCGGAAGATTTTCGGCAAATCGAGATCATGCTCGACAGCTTGGCCGCGCAAATCCGAGGACGCAGCAAACTGACCTTTCATTATATTGCCGCCATGAGCCGCGCCGATGCCCGCCGGCCCTTGCTGCTGATCGAGCATGCCGACGGTTTGCCTCTGCTGCTGGATGGTCGCCACCGCGCCGCCCGCTCAAGGCAGTTGGGCTATGGCTCCAGCGCGGCCTGGCTGCTGACGCCGGAACAGGCTGCGGCCTTCATCCGCTGATCTTGGCAAGCGAATTGCTGTTCCTCTGGTCAAGCGGGCCCTTGCCCGATGTAACAGGAGGTCAAGGATGATCGAGATCACAGCGCGTGCGGCAGAGGCGGTGCAGGCCGTCATGGCCAGGGTGGATGGTCAGGCGGCGGGCCTGCGCATCACCGCTCAGAAAGAAGGCTGTTCGGGCCTGAACTACTCGATGGGGCTGGTCAGCGAAGGGTTGGAGACGGATTTCGTGCTGTCTTCGCCCCTTGGCATCACTTTGTTCGTCGAGAAGGACTCGTTCTCGCATCTGGTGGGCAGCACACTGGATTATGTGGAAAACGAGGCGGGAGCCCGCAGCTTTTCCTTCATCAATCCCAATCACGAAGAGGGGAAGAGCTGCTCTTGCGACAAGTCTTCCTGCTCAAGCTGCTGAGGGCTTCGTACGGATCGGTGCGATGCTTGATGCAAGGTGTTCGGATCGGCGCGAAAAAGAGAAAGGCCGCAGCCTGATGTCAGGCGCGGCCTTTGTCTCTTGGTCCGGAGATGGTGGGCGTTGCAGGGATTGAACCTGCGACCCCATCCGTGTGAAGGATGTGCTCTCCCGCTGAGCTAAACGCCCATCTCTCGGAGCCCCAGGGAACCGTTTGGTTCCGCGAGGAAGGGCCGCTTTATACGGGGTGCATCGATGCCTGTCAAGCCTCTGATTGGTGGGGGTGGTCTGGCGACTGAAGGGCACGGAGGCGGCATCGCCGCCGACTAGCGCCAGTCGGCGGCGCCGACAAACATCAAGGTCTGTGCGCAAAGCGCACGGGGAGCGCGCCGAAGCTTTAGCGGAGGAAAGCCAAGGAGGCCAAAGGCCGACGCCCGGCGACTGAGGGGCACATAAAGCTCAGTCTGTAACCTTCCGCAATAAAGATTGAGTTGGCCTGTCTGTCGCTTTGTGGCAGTTTGCCCAACGACCGCAATATGTTGATTCACAGCCGTTTGTCGGAGCCCATGGCCCAGGAAAAAATCGCCGTCATCGTGCTTGCCGCCGGAATGGGCACACGCATGAAGTCCGCCCTGCCCAAGGTGATGCATCCCGTCGCCGGGCGTCCCATGGTGCTGCATCTGCTCGACACCGTTTCGGGCCTTGCCCCGGAAAAGGTGGTGGTGGTGGTCGGCCCCGGCATGGAGATGGTGGAAAAGGCCGTCGCGCCGCATCAATGCGTGCAGCAGACCGACCGGCTGGGCACCGCCCATGCGGTGGCTCAGGCCCGCGCCGCGCTGGATGGCTTCGGCGGCACCATTCTGATCCTTTATGGCGATACGCCGCTGATCACCATCGAGACCTTGCGCTCGATGCTGGAGGTGCGCCGCTCGGCAGCCGATCCGGCGGTGGTGGTGCTGGGCTTCGAGCCGGCGGGCGGCGGCGATTATGGCCGGTTGGTGCTGGGCCCGGATGGGCTGGAACGCATCGTCGAGGTCAAGGACGCCACGCCCGAGGAACGCGCCATTCCCTTGTGCAATTCCGGCGTGATGGCGGTGGACGGCAAAAGGCTGTTCGCCCTGATCGACAAGGTCGACAACAAGAACGCCAAGTCGGAATACTATCTGACCGACATCGTCGGTCTTGCCCGCGCCGAGGGCCGCGCCTGCGGCCATGTGGCCGGCGACGAGGAAGAGATGCTGGGCGTCAATTCCCGCTCCGAACTGGCGGTGGCCGAAGCCATCGTCCAACGCCGCCTGCGCGAGGCCGCCATGGCCGGCGGGGCGACCCTGGTCGATCCGGACTCGGTCTATTTCGCCTACGACACCAAGCTGGGCCGCGATGTCTTCATCGAACCGAACGTGGTGTTCTCGCCCGGCGTCTCCATCGGCGACAATGTGGAAATCCGCGCCTTCTGCCATTTCGCCGGGGTGAGTGTCGCCGACAATGTCATCATCGGCCCCTTCGCCCGTCTGCGCCCCGGCGCCGAGATCGGCGAGGGCGTGCATATCGGCAATTTCGTCGAGGTCAAGCAGGCCAAGGTCGAGGCCGGGGCCAAGATCAACCATCTGTCTTATGTCGGCGACGCCCATGTCGGCGCCGGGGCCAATGTCGGGGCGGGGACCATCACCTGCAACTACGACGGCTATAACAAGCATCTCACCGAGATCGGCGCCGGGGCCTTCATCGGCTCCAACACCTCGCTGGTGGCTCCGGTCAAGATCGGCGACGGCGCCATCACCGGCGCCGGGTCCGTCATCACCAAATCCGTCTCGGCGAATGCCCTGGCCGTAGCCCGGGGATCGCAGATGGAGCTGCCCGGCTGGGGCGAGCGTTTCCGCGCCCGCCAGGAAGAAGCCAAGGCGGCAAAGCTTAAGAGCAAGGAGTAAAGGGTCATGTGCGGTATCGTCGGCATCATCGGCAAGGCCGAAGTGGCTCCCCTGCTGGTCGAGGGGCTGAAGCGGCTGGAATACCGGGGCTATGACTCCGCCGGCATCGCCACTCTGGTGAACGGCCATATCGAGCGCCGCCGCGCCCAGGGCAAGCTGGTCAATCTGGAGACCCTGCTGAAGGAAACTCCGGTGGCCGGCACCATCGGCATCGGCCATACCCGCTGGGCCACCCATGGCGTGCCTAACGAGGCGAACGCCCATCCCCATGCCACCGATTATGCCGCCGTGGTACATAACGGCATCATCGAGAACTATCAGGAACTGCGGGCCGAGCTGATTGCCGCCGGTCATGTCTTCGAAAGCGACACCGACACCGAGGCGGTGGTGCAGCTTCTCAGCTTCTATCTGAAGCAGGGCGATGCGCCGGAAGTGGCGACCGCCAAGACGCTGAAGCGCCTGCATGGCGCCTTTGCGCTGGGCATCATCTTCGCCGGCCGCCAGGATATGATGATCGCCGCCCGCCAGGGCAGCCCGCTGGCCATCGGCTATGGCAAGGGTGAGATGTATCTGGGGTCCGACGCCTTGGCTCTGGCGCCGCTGACCCAGCAGATCGCCTATCTGGCCGACGGCGACTGGGCGATTCTGACCGGCTCGGGCGTAACCATCTATGACGCGCAAGGGCGCGAGGTGAAGCGCGAGGTGCAGCAGACCACCTATTCCGGCGCCATGATCGGCAAGGGCGAACATCGCCATTTCATGCATAAGGAAATCTACGAGCAGCCCCAGGTGATCGGCGACACGCTGAACACCATGCTCAATCCTTCCAGCCGCACGATTACCCTGAAGGAAATTCCCTTCGCCCTGGACGGGGTCGAGAAGGTGACCATCATCGCCTGCGGCACCTCCTACTATGCCGGCATGGTGGCGAAATACTGGATCGAGCAGCTGGCCCGCATTCCGGTCGAGATCGATATCGCCTCGGAATTCCGCTATCGCGCTCCGGCGATGGCCAAGGGCGGGCTGGCGCTGTTCATCTCGCAGTCGGGCGAAACCGCCGACACCCTGGCGGCGCTGCGCTATTGCCGCTCGCAAGGCCAGCATATCCTGTCGCTGGTGAATGTGCCGGAAAGCACGATCTCCCGCGAGTCCGACGCCTCGCTGTTCACCGTGGCCGGCCCCGAGATCGGGGTGGCCTCGACCAAGGCCTTCACCACCCAGCTGGTGGCGCTGTCCTGTCTGGCGCTGGCTTTGGCGAAGGCTAAGAAGGCCATCGACCATGAAGCCGAGGCCCGCCTGTCCCAGTCCCTGGCCTCGTTGCCGGCGCGAGTGGCCGATGTGCTGACCCATCTGGAAGGCAAACTGAAGCATATCGCCGAAGACATCGCCTCGGCCCGCGACGTGCTTTATCTGGGCCGCGGCACGGCTTACCCGATCGCCCTGGAAGGGGCGCTGAAGCTGAAGGAAATCAGCTATATCCATGCCGAGGGCTATGCCGCCGGCGAACTGAAGCACGGCCCCATCGCCCTGATCGACGAAAAGGTGCCGGTGATCGTCATCGCCCCTTCGGACGAGCTGTACGAAAAGACCGCCAGCAATGTCCAGGAAGTGGTGGCGCGTGGCGGCAAGGTGATCTTCCTGTCCGACAAGCAGGGCGTGGCCAAGCTGGGCGTCAAGGCGGTGACGGTGGAACTGCCGGAAGTCGACAGCTTCGTCGCTCCGATCCTGTATGCCATTCCGGTGCAGCTGCTGGCCTATCACGTGGCGGTGGCCAAGGGCACCGACGTGGATCAGCCGCGCAATCTGGCCAAAAGCGTCACGGTCGAATAGGGGGGGCTGATAGCCTCTCCTTAATAAATCTAACCCATTAAAAAAAAGACCCCCCGGAAAATTTCCGGGGGGTTTCCTAGTAACAGGGAGGCTTCACGTCTGGGAGACGTAGGGTCCGAAGACCCGATTCGGGCCTAGCCCGAAAGCGGAAGACGGCTGTCAGAAACAAGCGCGTCCAAACTCGTGCGATCGCTGCGATGCAACATTCGCTGAGCAGTTATTTAAGGGATTTAAATCAGTCACACCACAGACGATGCGGAATGCCCTCATGCATTCCGCTCATGGCGGCGTAAGCAACTGTAAGGCAGCTGCGCTTAGGCCGGGATCGGTGCCAGCTTTTCCGCCTGGTCAGCGATCTTCTTGATCAGAAAGTCGCGGAACACCGCGATGCGCTTGGAATGGCGCAGCTCTTCCGGATAGACGAAATAGGCATCGAAGCTGGGGCCGCGCAGCTCCGGCAGGATTTCCACCAGATTGTCGGCCTCGCGCGAGAAATAGTCGGGCAGGGCGGCAATACCCAACCCGCTTTGCACGGCGCGGAAGATGCCATAGATATTGTTGACCTTCAGCACCGGACGACGAGGAGCCTCGGGGCGGGCGCCGGCTTCCAGCAGCCAGTTGACATTGCCCACGGGGGGGCGGGAATCGTCGCCATAGACGATGATGCGGTGATTATCCAAATCCTCGTTGGTTTTGGGCACGCCATGGCGCTTCAGATATTCGGGTGCGGCATAGACGTTGTAATGCATCGGCATCAGATGGCGCTGCACCAGATCGGGCTGGCGGGGCGGCATCATGCGGATGGCAACGTCGGCCTGGCGCATGGCCAGATCCAACTCGCCATCGTCCAGCACCATGGTCATCTGGATTTCAGGATAAAGCTCTAGGAATTCGCGCACACGCGGGGTCAGCCACAGGGTACCGAAAGCAACCGTGGTGGTGACCTTCAGCGGGCCTTGCGGCCGTTCGCGGCTTTCCGAAAGCTGGGCCTCGGTCATCGCCAGCTTGGCGAACACGTCCCGCGCAGTGCGGAACAGCAACTCGCCCTGCTCGGTCAGGATCAGGCCGCGGGCGTGGCGATGAAACAGCGGGACATTGAGGCTTTCCTCCAGCGCGCTGATCTGGCGGCTGACCGCCGACTGGCTGAGGTTCAGAGTTTCACCGGCATGAGTGAAGCTGCCGGCTTCCGCCACGGCATGAAACACCCTCAGCTTATCCCAATCCATTCCGTATCCAGTCGCCTTCGCCGCATTCGTTCCCCACGCTGCGGGGCACGGCTTGGTCCCGCAGCGTGTGTTAACCCCTGCAGCTATTCTGCAACGACTTAAGCGCCATGTCCATGGTGGGAGAGGAAGCGTTCCGCCTCCAAAGCGCTCATGCAGCCGGTGCCGGCGGCGGTAACGGCCTGGCGATAGATCTTGTCCTGCACGTCGCCGGCGGCGAATACGCCGGGCACGCTCGTCTGGGTGGTTCCGGCCTTGGTGATGATATAGCTCTCGGAATCCAGCTGCAGCTGGTCCTTGAATAGCTCGGTATTGGGATTGTGGCCGATGGCGATGAACACGCCGTCCACCTTCAGCTCCGACAGGCCGCCGGTCTTGACGTTCTTCAGACGCACGCCGGTGACGCCGGGCGGAGTGCCTTCGCCCAGGATTTCATCAACCACGCTGTCCCACACCACCGACACGTTCGGCAGGGCGAACAGGCGGTCCTGAGCGATCTTTTCCGAGCGCAGGGAATCGCGGCGATGCACCAGGGTGACCTTCGAGGCGATGCCGGCCAGATAGATGGCTTCCTCGACCGCCGAATTGCCGCCGCCGATCACCGCCACTTCCTTGCCGCGGAAGAAGAAGCCGTCGCAGGTGGCGCAGGCGGAAACGCCGAAGCCGGAATAGGTCTGCTCGCTCTCGATGCCCAGCCAGCGGGCCGAGGCGCCGGTGGCGATCACCAGGGTGTCGCCGCTGTAGGTGTCGCCCGAATCGCCGACGGCGACGAAGGGGCGCTTCGACAGATCGACGCTGACGATGGTGTCATACAGGAACTGAGCGCCCACATGCTCGGCCTGGGCCTGCATCTGTTCCATCAGCCAGGGGCCCTGGACGGCTTCGGCGAAGCCGGGGTAGTTCTCGACATCGGTGGTGATGGTCAGCTGACCGCCGGGCTGCAGGCCCGCCACCAGCACCGGCGAAAGATTGGCGCGCGCCGCATAGATGGCGGCGGTGCAGCCGGCCGGACCGGACCCGAGAATCAGAACCTTGGTGTGGATGTTGGCCATCGTCATGCTCTCGTCTGGAAAATCACTGATCGGACCTTAAAGCCGTCCGCAGGCTTGGTAAAGAAAAACGGGGCGCCAGAACGGATCGGCGCCCCGCTTAGCCTCAAGCGAAGCCTGATTACAGAGCCTTGCCGTGCTCGGCCAGATAGGCGGCGACGCCTTCCGGATTGGCCTTCATGCCGGCCTTGCCCTTCTGCCAGCCGGCGGGGCAAACCTCGCCATGCTCTTCATTGAACTGCAGAGCATCGACCAGGCGCAGAGCCTCGTCCACATTGCGGCCCAGCGGCAGGTTGTTGATATGAGCGAACTGCACGACGCCGTTCTTGTCGATCAGGAAGGTGCCGCGCAGGGCGACGCCGCCGGGCAGCAGCACGCCGTAATCGCTGGCGATCTTCTTGGTCAGGTCGGCGACCATCGGGAACTGGACATTGCCCAGGCCACCCTTCTCGACCGGAGTGTTCTTCCAGGCCAGATGGGTGAAGTGGCTGTCGACCGACACGGCGACGACCTTGACGTTCTTCTCGGCAAAGGCGGCCAGACGGTGGTCATGGGCCAGGATTTCCGACGGGCAAACGAAGGTGAAATCCAGCGGATAGAAGAACACCAGACCGTAGGAACCAGCCAGATAGCTCTTCAGATTGAAGGACTGGTTGATTTCGTTGTTGGGCATGACGGCCGGGGCGGTGAAGTCCGGGGCGGCCTGGGTAACCAGAGTGGTCATTTGGGTGCTCCTGCTGAAAACGGGATGGGGCGAATGTAAGCGCGCTCCCGATGGGTTGCAAGTTTCAAGCGATTATAAACTGGGGCCGAATCGGCTCTAATAAAATAACTTTCACCCATTTATGGGTCTTAGCCATTGAAGGAAAAGGGTTTTTCCTTTCTGACGAGTGATTTTATCGAATGGGGGCTTGGCGGGGGGGGATTGGCTCTGTAATATAATTACTCGGACAGGCGGGTTTTTGGAGTTAAAGTAGATATGCAGCGGGTCAAACTTGACCGCATCGATCGACGCATCCTGCAGGATTTGCAGGATGACGGGCGCATGACCAACGTCGATCTGGCGCGCCGGGCCGGAATTTCGGCTCCGCCTTGCCTGCGCCGCGTGCGTGCCTTGGAAGAGGCCGGCTACATCAAGGGCTATCACGCCGAGGTGGACGCCATCGCTCTGGGCTTCAACGTCACGGTCTTCGCCCATGTCGGCTTGAACAGCCAGGCCGAGGCGGATCTGAAGGCGTTCGAGGAACTGGTGCAGGGCTGGCCAGAGGTGCGCGAATGCCACATGCTGGCGGGCGAAACCGACTTCCTGCTGAAGATCGTCGCCGAGGACTGGGATTCCTATCAGCGCTTCCTGACCACCAAACTGACGGCGGCGCCGAACATCAGCCATGTGAAGTCGGCTTTGGCGATCCGCAATTCCAAGCATCAGCCGGGCGTGCCGATCACCGTCGATGAAGGCGAAGACGCTCCGGCCGAGGAATAATCCCTGGGCTTCGTCGGAACGGTTTTTTTTAAGGTTAATCACGAAGGAACGAAGGGGAGAAGAGGCAGGAAGAAGTAACCCTTCTTTATCCCTTCTGTTTCTTCGTGCCTTCGTGTTGAAACTGGCCGCTACTCAGCAGCCTTTTTAATTCCCAAGCTTCCCCAGACATCCTGAAGCGCATGGATCAGGCGATCCATCATGGCATCGTCATGCAACGGCGTCGGGGTGATGCGCAGGCGTTCGGTGCCGCGCGGCACGGTGGGATAGTTGATCGGCTGAACATAGATGTCGTGACGGCGCAAAAGGTCGTCCGAGGCCTGCTTGCAGCGGGCTGCATCGCCGACGATCACCGGAACGATATGACAGACCGAGGGAAGGAAGGGGACGCCGATCTCGGTCAGGCGGCGCTTCAGAGTGGCGGCGCGTTCCTGATGGCGTTCGCGGATTTCATTATGGTCCTTCAGCCAGCGGATGCTGGCCAGCGCGCCGGCGGCGATGGCGGGCGGCAGGGCGGAGGAGAAGATGAAGCCGGGGCCGAAGCTGCGGACGAAATCCACCAGATTGTGCGATGCGGCGATATAGCCGCCGACCACGCCGACCGCCTTGGCCAGAGTGCCCTGGATGATGGTGACGCGGTCCAGCACGCCGTCGCGCTCGCAAACGCCCGAGCCGGTCAGGCCATACATGCCGACCGCATGGACTTCGTCGCAATAGGTCATGGCGCCATACTTTTCGGCCACGTCGCAGATGGCTTCCAAGGGGGCGATGTCGCCATCCATGGAATAGACGGATTCGAAGGCCACCAGTTTGGGCGCAGCCGGGTCGGCTTCGGCCAGCAGGCGTTCCAGATCGGCGACGTCGTTATGCTTCCAAACCTTGCGCTCGCACTTGCCCTGGCGGATGCCCTCGATCATCGAGTTGTGGTTCAGCGAGTCGGAAAAGATGATCAGGCCGGGGATCTGGTTGCCCAGGGTCATCAGCGTGGTCTGGTTGGCGACATAGCCGGAATTGAACAGCAGGGCGGCTTCCTTGCGGTTCCAGCCGGCCAGCTCTTCTTCCAGCAGCACATGGTAATGGTTGGTGCCCGAGATATTGCGGGTGCCGCCGGCACCGGCGCCGCAGCGCTGGATCGCCTCGGTCATCGCCGCGATCACAACGGGGTGCTGGCCCATGCAGAGATAGTCGTTGCTGCACCATACCGTGACGTCATGCACGCGGCCGTCGCGGTAGTTCTTGGCCAAGGGGAAGTCGCCCGCCTGCCGTTCCAGGTCGGCGAAGATGCGGTAACGGCCTTCGCGCCGCAATTCGGCGATCCGGTCGGCGAAGAACTGTTCGAAATTCATGCGATCCTCACTTCCGCGGCCCGCACTGATTGGGGGCCTGCGCTGTCAGGGCGCAGATGGTAACGACCGCGCCCCGTCGGTGCAACATTCACGGGGCAGGATAGCCCTTCGAAAAATGCAGTTCTTGATCCTGATCAACGCTGTTGCCAGGACCGAGGCCGTCGGTCTCTACGGTTTGGTGTGCGCCTTACGCAGATAGGCATAGACATAGACATGGTCCATGGTCGAGCCTCCGGCGACGGCAGCGGTCTTGCGCACCGTGCGGAAATATTCCTCGACCTCGGCGGCTTGCAGATCGTCGATGGCGCGGCGAGAAATCCAGGCATCGCCCTTGGCGCGAAGTTTATGCAGCGTGAAAAGCTGACGCTTCGGATCGTCCGTGACGCCGACGACCCAGCCGGGAAAAACGCCGCCATTGGACGAGATGTAATATTCCAGATCATGGATGATTGCGCTTCGCGGTTTTGCCGCCATGTTTTCCTCCCAGCCAACCCTAGAGACAGAGTCTACACGGGTGATCAGGATTTAACAATTAAAGCTGTCACAAATTCATCTTACGAGGGCCAGGAACGATAGGACTTCGCCTTGAGATCAATCTCAAGGATGCGATGATTGTTGGTGTCGGACAGCAACAGCCTTCCAGGCCCGACGACGGCGATGCCGGCGGGTTCGGCCAGCGGCAGGCAAAGATCGTCGGCGCAGTCGCCAAGATCGATGGTCGAGGCGGTACGGCGGCTGGGATCAAGGCGGCGGATCAGGCCGTTATAGCTGTCGGCCACCAGAACAGAGCCATCGGCCTCGACCGCGACGCCCAGGGCATGTTGCAGCAGGGCTTCATCGAACGGGCCGTCTTCGGCGCCGAAATCGAACAGTCCTTGCCCCACCAAGGTCTCGACCTCGCCCGAGATCAGATCCAGGCGGCGGATCGAGGAGGTTTCCGAATCGGCAAAATATAGCCCGTCGCCATGACGGGCCAGGCCGCTGGGCTGGGCCAGCAGGGCATGGGCGGCAGCACCGTCGCGCAGATTCTCGCCGCCCGTCCCCGCCGCCGCCGCCAGATGGTCGGAGGCGGGATCATAGACCGCCAACTGATGGGTGCCGGCATTGGCGATGAAGACATGTCCATCCACCAATTCCACATCCCAGGGCGAGGCCAAAGCCACCGACTGGGCCGGGACCGAGCCATGCAGGATGGGCCCCCGGCTGCCGTCTCCGGCAATGGTGATGACATGACCGCTGGTCCGCTCGATGCGGCGCAAGGCGTGATTGCCGGTATCGGCGACCCAGATGAAGCGGTCATCCGCCGCCAACCCTTGCGGCGAGGAGAAGCGGGCGGTGGCGGCGGTGCCATCCATCAACCCGGCCTCGCCGCTGCCATAGCGGGCCAGTTTGGCTCCCTGATCATCGAACAGCACGATCTGATGATGCCCGGCATCGGCCACCAGCCATTGCCCCTTTCCGGCGGATTTGATCTTGCCGGGAAACAGCAGGCGGCTGGCGGGGCGTTCGGGCTCGGCCAGCAGCGGGATGCCAGGGCGGACCGAGCCTTCCTCGCGAAACTGGCGCAGCATCTCCTCGACGCCGGCCAGCAGAGCTTGCGGCGATGGCTCGCCCGAGGTCTGGCCGATCACCCGGCCATCGGGCGAGACGAACGCCAGCGTCGGCCAAGCGCGGACGGCATAATCCTGCCAGATGCTCATATAGGGGTCATGCACCACGGGATGACGCACATCGTAACGGGCGATGGCCTGGGCGACATTGGCGGCCTTGCGCTCGGCGGCGAATTTCGGCGAATGCACGCCGATCACCGCCACCTCGTCGGGAAAGGCCTCTTCGACCCGGCGCAGGATCGGCAGGATATGCATGCAGTTGATGCAGCAGAAGGTCCAGAAATCCAGGATCACCAACCGCCCGGCCAGCGCCTTGATCGACAGCGGCTTGTCGGTGTTGAACCAGCTGAGGCCGGCTCGGTCGATCTCGGGGGCGCGGGTGGGGCCGAACATGGGGCGTCCTTTTGTGGCGGGGCTTACTGCACAGTGATGGATGTGGGGGCGGTTCGGTGTTTTTCCACATAGACTCCGGCGATCGGCACGGCTTTTCCGTTCTGCCAGGCGGTGAAAGAAACGAGCACGTCCTCACTGTCCCGCCAGCCCAGCGTCGCTTCGCCGATACGCACCAGCATCAACTGGCCGTCGATCAGGACGGGGAAGCGGTAGGAGCCGTCCTGGAACATTGTCATGCTCGCCCTCCAGCCTGCCTTGTCGAAGCTTGGCATCTCGAGGGGGACGCCATCGGCGTCGGTTCCGGTTTTCAATTTATCCCAGAGGGCGGTCTGCTCTGACGTCAGGGATTTTGGCTCCAGCCCTAAAGGCGCTTTGGGTGAATTTTGAAAGCTCTTGGCAAACTCCAGCGCAGGGCCGTCGAATCGGCTGCATTGACCATCTGCGCAATGATGTTCTGCGGGAATTTGGCGAGCACCCATCTTTAGCTGGATCGAGCAGGCTTTGCCCCAGCTAACATCTTGAAAGGTGGAGATGCTGAGTTCGACAACATCGCCATTGTTGTTGCCGACGATGACCACCGGATGGCCTAAAATAGTCGCGATCTCCCAGGATATGCCAATATCAAGCTGGCCTTCTTCACGAGGCGGGAACGGAGGATCTTGAAGGGTTTTTAGGGCTCCAGTCTCAGCAGCCTTGAAAAAAAGATTGTATGTTGAGTTCGCTGTGCCCTCGATTACCTGCAGCATATAAAGATCGCTGCCTTCTGCATGAAAAAGAGTGGCGCCCTCTTCCGGATCCATCCAATTGTCTAATTTTGTGGATTCTTCTTGAGATGGATGGAATTGTTTTTTTATTTTACTGACTAAGCTGGATAACGTCCCCTTAAGCCTCTGTGATTTTTGGGCTGTGGGTTGGTCGCCAGTGAACGGAAACGACATCACATATTCCCAATCCACCCCCGGCTTCTTGGCTTTTTCCCGCAGGCCGGCGGCGACGAACTGGCACAGGCTGTCATCGCCCTTCACCGCTTGCGGCGGATGGGCCAGGGCTTGCAGGCGGTCCTGATATTGCTGGCTCAGGCAGGCGGTCAGCGCCGTCTTGTCGTCGGGCAGGGGCTGGGGAACGCTACAGGCGGCTTGGCGGTCACGCAGCCATTGCCGCTGCTGGGCCAGCAAGGCGGGGCCATCGGTGCCGGTCTGGGTCTTCGCCTGCTTGAAGGCGGCCGAGAGTTTCTCGTCCTGTTCCGACAACGCCGGGCTGGCGCAGATCAACTGATCGACAGGCGCGGAGGCCTTGGCGCAATCGAAGCTGGCCGCTTGGGCAAGCAAGGGCGCAGAAGCTAGGACCGGCAGCCAAAACCATTTCCACATGATCGCTTCCCCAAGTTGGAACTCCCTTGGGGGGAGCATCCTATCTGCGGCCTCGGGGGTCCAGGGCTTCTTGCAGTCCGTCGCCCAGCAGGTTGAAGGACAGCACGGTGACGAAGATCAACCCACCGGGCCAGACCGCCAGGATGGGGGCCGAGAATAGTTGCTGCAAGGCGCCGGTCAGCATATTGCCCCAGCTGGCCATCGGCGGCTGAACGCCTAGGCCCAGGAAGGACAAGGCGCTTTCCAGCAGGATGATGTTGCCCACCGACAGACAGGTGGCGACGATCATCGGCGAGGCGACGTTCGGCAGCAGATGTTTCCACATCAGGCGGGCCGGGCTCATACCCAGCGCCTGGGCGGCGCGGACGAAATCCTGATGCTTCAGCGATAAAGTGGCGGCTCGCACCAGCCGCGCCACCGTGGTCCAGCCGACCAGGGCGATGATGATGACGATGCGGGCCAATCCCGCCGTCTCGGATCGCAGCGACTCGGGCGGCAGGCCCAGCTTGGCGGGATCAAGGGCTCCCAACACGATCAGCAGGGGCAGCAGCGGCAAGGCGATGACGCCGTCGGTCAGGCGCATCAGCAGGGCATCGGCGATGCCGCCGCGCAAGCCCGCGAACAGACCGACCAGGGTTCCCAAGGCGGCTGCGATCGCGGCGGTGGTCAGCCCCACCAGCAGCGAGACCCGCCCGCCATGCAGCAGCCGCACCAGCATGTCGCGGCCCAATTCGTCGGTGCCCAGCGGGTGGGCGGCGCTGGGCGGGGCAAGCATGGCCGACAGATCCAGGCTCTCGGCATCGAAGCCCAGCCAGCTTTCCGCCTGCCCGGCCAGCAGGGCGCTCAGGGTCAGCAGGGTCAGCAGGAGCAGGCCGAACAGGGCAGGGGGATGGCGGAACAGGCGGGTCATCCCAGCTTTACCCTTGGGTCCAGCAAGGAATGCACGATATCGGCGGCAAGGCTTCCCAGCAGGGTCAGGCAGGTGGCCAGCAGCAGGGCGGCCAGGGCGAGGTTGTAGTCATTGCCCATCACCGCATCGAAGATCAGCTTGCCCATGCCGGGATAGGCGAACACCGTTTCGGTCACCAGCACGCCCGAGAATAGGGCGCCGATATCCAATGCCAGCACCGTCGCCACCGGGATCAGGGCGTTGCGTAAGCCATGGCGCAGCACCACGCTGGCCATCGACAGTCCCTTGGCGCGGGCGGTTCTGATCCAGGGCTCGCGCAGGGTCGAGATCATGGCTTGGCGCATATAGCGCAGATAATGGCCGAAGCTGGCGACCGCCAGGGCAAGGCTCGGCAAAGCCAGATGCCACAGCCGGTCGGCAAGGCTTCCGCCGCCCCCCACCGTCTCGACGCCCGAGGCCGGGAACCAGGACAAGGTGACGGCGAACAGAATGATCAGCAGCAGTCCCAGCCAGAAAACCGGCAGCGAAATGGCGGCGAAGGCGGCAAGGTTCAAGGCATGGTCGGCGGCGCGGCCTTGGCGCAAGGCGGCGATGATGCCGGCGGGCAAGGCCAACAGCAGGGCGATGGTCAGGCTGGCGGCCATCAGCCCGGCGCTGCGGCCCAAGGGGCCGGCCAGGGTCTCGGCCACAGGGCGGGCGGACAGGCGGGAATAGCCGAGATCGCCCGTCAAAGCCTGGCTCAGCCAATGGCCGTAGCGGGCCATCAGCGGCTGATCGATGCCGTATGCCGCCTTCAGCCGGATGACGTCTTCCGGGGTCATGGTGGGGGAGCCGGCGGCCATCAGCTCGATGGGATCGCCCGGCATCAGGCCGATCAGCCCGTACACCAGGAACGACATCAGCAACAGAACCAATGCGGCTTGCAGCAGACGAAGCGCCAGATGACGGGCCATGGACCGAAAGGAGGTGAGGACGGTTCCGGCGCGCTTACGCCGGAACCAGCCCTTCGGCCTTCAGAGCGGCCAGGACGTTCGGGCGCTTGCCGACGCGGGCCAGATAGCCCTCGAGGGCCGGCCAGCGGGAATAGTCGAAGCCCAGACGCGGCAGCCAGGACAGCACGGTGAACAGATAGGCGTCGGCGACACAGAAGTCGTTGCCGTCGATATAGGGCTTGGCGCCCAAGGTATCGTTCAGCCACTGCACGCGCATGGTCAGGGTGTCGCGGGCGGCGTTGCGGGCGGCTTCCGGGGTGTGTGGATTGAACAGCGGGCTGCAGCCCTTATGCAGTTCGGTGGCGATGAAGACCAGATATTCCACCACGGCGAAATAACCGTCGCTGCCGATGGCCGGCAGCAGCTTCTTGTCCGCCGGAGCCTGATGGCCGATCCACAGCAGGATATGGGCGCCTTCGGTGAAGACACGGCCGTCATCCAGGCGCAGGGCCGGAATATAGCCGCGCGGATTGATGTTGCGGAAATCTTCGCCGGTTTCGGTGGTCTTGGTCTTCAGATCGACCTTTTCCAGATCGAACGGCAGCTCGGCCTCGCGCAATGCAATATGCGAGGCCAAAGAGCAGGCGCCGGGACTGTAATAGAGCTTCATGAAACCCTCCCCAATGGTCACCGATGGGTAGTAGGGGCGCTTTGTGAAGGTTCGTCAAGTAAAAATCCCGAACCCTCTCAGCCCTTTCGCTTGAAAAAGAAGTGAACCCAAAGCCCGGTGATGATGCCGACTATCAGCATGATTAATGTGGCGACGACGGTTCCGTTGCCGATCTCGTTGCCAAGCGGCAGGCCGCCCGTGTTCATTCCGAAATAGCCGGTCACCAGGGTCATCGGCAGCAAGACCACGCTGGCGATGGACAGAGTGTAAAGATTGCGGTTGGTCTCTTCGGCCATCAGGGCCGAGAACTCGTCTTGCAGTACCTTGGCGCGGTCCTGAGCGACGCGCACATCTTCGGCCAGGGCGTTCAGGTCTTCGAAGCTTTGGCGGAAGGCTTCCACCTCGTCGGGATGCAGCCAGTGGGTGGTGCGGGCATGCAGCCGGGCCAGCGCCTGACGGTCGGGCGACACCAGCCGATGCAGCGTCACCGCCTCGCGCCGAAGCATGCCGAGCCGCTGGCGCAGGCCGTGGGTGCGTCCGGCCAGCAGGGCGTCTTCAGCGATGTCGATATGGCGCAGCAGGGTGCCGGTCAGCCGGCTCAGATTGTCGGCCACCTGTTCGACCAGCTCCAGGAACAGCGCCACGCTGCTGTCGGGCACCACGCCCCGCTCGATCTGGGTCAGCAGCCGCTGGGTCGCCAGCTTGGGACTGCGGCGCACGGTGATCATGCGGTGACGGTCGACCCAAACCCTCAGAATGCCGATCGCTTCGGTCTCGCCGTCCAGGGTGATGTTGAGATCGTTCAGGGTCAGCAGAAAGCCGGAATGGCTAAGCACCATATGGGGGTGATTGTCATTATCGAGCATCGCCTCGACGGCGGCTTCCGGCAATCCCTTGGCGGCATTCAGCCAGCGCTTGGCAGGCTGCATGGCGATGTTCAGATGGAACCAGTGATAGCTTCCCTCTTCCGGCTCCGGCAGGTTCTGACATTGCTCCCAGGACAAGGGCTGCCCTGGCTGGTCGGGGCGCAGGGCATAGGCGTGGATCAGCCCGCTGTCCACCTCGATGATCGGCTTGCCGTCCATCTTCATTGCGCCTTCCAATTCTCCACCCAAAGAGTGGTGGGATATTGATGGCCCGTGGGTTCGACCCCCTTCAGCCAGACCGGCAGCACGAATGGGTCCGAACGATAGGTCAGCGGCAGGTCGGGCAGGTCTTCGGCATAAAGCGCCTGCAACTGCTTCCACAATTCCTTGCGCTTGGGCCGGTCCAACTCGGTCTCGATGGCGTCGATCAGGGCATCCATCTTCGGGTTACGATAGCCGCCCACATTCTGGCCGGCGTAGTTATTGGCGGCGGTGGGCGTCATGTCGGACCGCAGGGTGCTGCGCGGCACGCTTTCCGGGGCCGACATCCAGGCGAACAAGGCGGTGTCGGGGAAATTATGCCGCAACACCGACTCGCCGAAGAAGGTGCGGGCCGGCTGGTTGCGGATGGTCACCTCGATGCCCAGACGCTTCCAGGCCTGCTGGATCACCAGTTCGGTGACCTCGCGGTTGCGCAGGCCGGCGGTAGTCATCAGCTCGATGGACAGCTTCTTGCCCGAGGCGTCGCGGCGAATGCCGTCGCCGCCGCGCTTCCAGCCTGCCTCGTCCAACAAGGCGTTCGCGCCATCGGGATCGAAGGGGACGGTGGGGGTGGCGGGATCATAGACCCAGTCCAGCGGATTGACCGGGCCGTTGGCGACGCTTTGCTTGTCCTGGAAGATCTGATGCATCAGCGACTGACGATCCAGCGCCATGGTCAAGGCCCGGCGCACCCGGCGGTCGGCCAGGATGGGATTGTCGAGATTGAAGGCCAGATGTTCGTAGGACAGGCCGGGCTTATAGGTCACCACCCATTCCGGGCGATGGCGGCCCTCGAAGGCCAGGGCGGCGTCGAGAGTGAAGCCCACCTCGCCGGCGATCATATCGATGCCGCCCGAGATCAGGTTGGCCTCCAGCGACGGGGTGGTTTCGATGGCCTTGACCACGATGCGCTTGAAGGCCGGCTTCGGTCCCCACCAGGTGGGATTCTGCTCCAGCACCACATACTGGCCGCGCGCCACTTCGCTGATCCGATAAGGGCCGAAATAAAGGCCGGGATTGGTGGTGTCGGTGTCATAGAGCGAACGGTTGCGATAATCCGCCGGCTCGGCGAAGGCCTTCTTTTCCAGATGCTCGGGCAGCAGCGAGAAATCGTTGATGGCGTTGTAATCGAAGGTCAGTTTCGACAGATGCAGGGTGAAGGTCTTGTCGTCCTTCACATCGATGGCGCGGATGCGGCGGAACATGTCGCCATTGGCCACGCCTGACTGAGGATGTTTGCCGACCTCCCAGGTGAACAGCACATCCTTGGTGGTCACCGGAACGCCGTCGCCCCACTTGGCTTCGGGCTGGATGGTGAAAGTGATGGCGACGCCCTTTTGTCCGTTCGGCAAGGCTTCCGGCACCGCCAGCCCATTCTCCAAGGTCGGCAGCTGGGTGCAAAGCATGCAGACCAGATTCCAGTCCTTGTCAAAGACCGTGAAAGGTCTGCTCGCCATGCCGAGGATATAGGCCTTGGCCACCATATTCTCGACCAGCGGATTGAAATTCGAGGGAAACTGGATGATGCCGATGGTCAGGCTGTCGCGGCCCTCGGCCAGACTGGGGCCAGAGATCAGGCCAAGTGCCAGGCAAAGGCCAAGGAACAGGCGGCGGAGCAAAAGGGCCATGGGCAGAGGCTTCCATCGGCAAGAGACGTTTTGCCGGGATGGTGCCTGAAACGGAAGCGGGAGGGAAGCGCCTCCCTTCCTCACTAAGGGCGTCTGGGGATGAGGAAGGGAGGCTATCCGGCCCGGCCGAAGAGGAGGCCGGGCGGGGTTCCGTTAGGGACGCCTCCCTTCCCCCAAGGGCGTCTGGGGAGGGGGAAGGGAGGCTAACCGGCCCGGCCGAAGAGGGGGGCGGGCAGGGTTTCGTTAGGGCGCCTCCCTTCCCCCAAGGGCGTCTGGGGAGGGGGAAGGGAGGCTAACCAGTCCAGCCGAAGAGGGGGCTGGACGGTGTCTGATGCTTTAGGGCGCACCCCCTTCCCCAAGGGCGTCTGGGGAGGGGAAGGGGGCGCACGGCGCTCACCTAAAAGGCTGTCGAGCGCCGGTCTGCTTGTCGACCAGCATGGTCTGGGATCGGCCATCAGGCATGATCACCTCGACTTCAAGGGTCGACGGGTCCTTTTCCGTCACGCGGCCCACATGGGGGCGGCGGCTGTACATCATTTCCAAGGCCTCCCGCGTCGAATCGGCGGTCAGGGGCTTGGGCGTATTGGCGAAGGGGTCGGGCCCTCCGTGGTGGTGGTCGAACCCGTCGGGCGGCGGACCTCCGGGGCCACCGTGCGGGCCGCCGTATCCTTCGAGCCCGGTGCCGCTGGGAGCCTGCTGCGCCATCGCCGGACCAGCCAGCAAGGCGGTCAAGGCAAGCAGCGGAAGGATCGTGCGGCGGTTCATCTTCGGGGTCTCGGGTTCGGCGGTGCGTCGTTTCGATGGTGCTGATTGAAACAGGCTTCCGTTTCTGGGTGATGTCGAAAACCGGCCTATTTTGTAACGGATTGTTTCGGCTGCCCCGGGTGAAACCGCCGCGTTACCCTAAAAGCCTGCCATAATCGCTCGCGCGCAATTATAGTAGGGGCCATGAACGAGAACGCTTCCCCCCATATCCTGGTGGTCGATGACGACCGGGAAATCCGCGACCTTCTGTCCCGCTTTCTGGTCAAGCATGGCCTGCGTGTCACCTCGGCCAAGGATGGCGTCGAGATGATGAAGGCGCTGGACGGCTCGGCCATCGATCTGGTGGTGCTGGATGTAATGATGCCCGGCGAGGATGGGCTGTCGCTCTGTCGCCGCCTGCGGGTGAACTCCGGTATTCCGGTGATCATGCTGACCGCGATGGGCGAGGATACCGACCGCATCGTCGGGCTGGAGATGGGCGCCGACGACTATCTGCCTAAGCCTTTCAATCCCCGCGAATTGCTGGCCCGCATCAAGGCGGTGCTGCGCCGGGCCCAGACGGCGGCGACTCCCTCGGCGGTGGCCGGAGAGATGCTGCGCTTCGAAGGCTGGTGCATCGAGGTGGGTTCGCGCCGTCTTTTGAATCTGGACGGCGAAGAGGTTCCCTTATCCACCGGCGAGTGGGAGCTGCTTTATGCCTTCGTCACCCATCCCCGGCGGGTGTTGTCGCGCGACCAGTTGCTGGATCTGGCGCGGGGACGCTCGGCGGTGCCTTTTGATCGGTCCATCGACATTCAGGTGATGCGCCTGCGCCGCAAGATCGAGGAAGACGCCCGCGAGCCGCGTCTGATCAAGACGGTGCGCGGCGGCGGCTATATGTTCTCGGCCGAGGTGTCGGCATGAGGCGTCTGCTTCCGGAAACCCTGGTGGGCCGCACGGTTCTGGTGCTGCTGCTGGGGCTGGTGGTGTCACAGCTGACCGTTGTGCTGGTGTTCTCGTTTAATCATAATGAATTGGCCGCCCGTTTCGGCGGCTTGCAGATTTCCGAGCGCGTCGCCCAGGCGGTGCAGCTGGTCAATCGCACCTCGAACGCCCAGCGGATGGATACGGTGATGGCGCTGGGTGATCCCGGTTTCCATGTCGGCTGGGGCGCTGACCCGGTGGTGGATCCGGGGAGGATCGGCGAATTGGAGGAAAGTGGCGAGGCCACTGAACTGCACAGCCATCTTCAGACGCATCTGGAAAAGCGTGAGATCATGGTCCGCACCATGCCGCGCCATCGCGCGCGCCAGGGTGCGCTCGATGATCGGCAGGGAGATCAGGCTCGCGATTTGCTGGAAGGGCCAGGTCCTGGTCCTGGTTTCCTCTCGCCGGAGGGGCGACGTGAATTCCTGGTGGCGGTGCGTCTGGATGACGATAGCTGGCTGAATTTCGTGGTGCGCATGGCTCCGCCCGAGCCATTCCTGCATGTGCCCTTCCTGGTGCCGTTGCTGGTCGGACTCTTGGTGCTGGTGGGGCTGTCGGTTCTGGCGGTGCGCTATGCCTCGAAGCCGCTGGCGGTGATGGAGGCGGCGGCGCAGCGGTTGGGCCGCGACGTCTATGCTTCGCCGGTGCCGGTCAGCGGCCCGCGCGAGGTGCGGGCGGCGGCGGCGGCCTTCAACGAGATGCAGACCCGTCTGCGCCGCTTCATCGACGACCGCACCCAGATGGTGGCGGCGATCAGCCACGATCTGCGCACCCCGATCACCCGCCTGAAGCTGCGGGCCGAGTTCATCGATGACGACGAGCAGCGGGCCAAGGTTCTGGCCGATCTGGACGAGATGGAGGCGATGATCGCTTCGACCTTGGCCTTTGCCCGCGATGACGCTACCCGCGAGATGCGTCAGCCCTTCGATCTGGCCGGGATGCTGCAAGAGCTGTGCGACGAATTTGCCGCCGGTTATGACGGGCCCGATCATATGCATGTGCTGGCCGGTCCCTTGAGCGTCAAGCGCACCTTCGCCAACCTGCTGGGAAATGCCAAGAAATATGCCGGTTCGGCCCGGCTGACCCTGACCCGCAAGGACGAGGATCATGTGGTGGTGGTGGTCGATGACGACGGCCCCGGCATTCCCGAGAGCGAATTCGAAAAGGTCTTCGCCCCCTTCTACCGGGTCGAGGGCTCGCGCAACCGCGAGACCGGCGGAACCGGTCTCGGGCTGGCGGTCGCGCGTTCGGCCATGCGCGCCCATGGCGGCGACATCACCCTGGCGAACCGCCCCGAAGGCGGTTTGCGTATTACGGTGACGATGCCGGTTTAATTCCAGAGCGAGCAATATTCGGTGTTGTCTTCCAGATTGCCGGTGGTGGGATTGCCCTCGCCGTCCAGCTTCTTGACCGAACCGTTGGGCTTGGAAGCGGTCGGCTTCTTGGCGCAATTGGTATGTACCCAGTGAATGCCGGTGCCATCCGAATATATCTGCCCGCACAGGCCCAGGCGATCGCCCTTCTGAATGGACGATAAGGGAGCCGGCACATGTTCGCCGGCCTGGTCATAGCCGCTGGCGAAGACGTTATCCATGGCGACGTCGTAGGAGGCTCCGGTCTGGTCGCCCCTGATGGTGACATGGGTGTGTGACAGCTCGACGCCCTTCTGGTCCTTGCCCCCTTTGTAATAAGGCCCCGTGACGACGCTGCCGGTCAGATAGCTGCCGGCATTGGCCTTGCAGTCCGAGGCTTCGTCGGCAAAGGCTGGGGCAGTCATGGCCAGCAACAGGCCGGCGGTAAGGATCAGCTTCATCTCTTTAAACTCCCCTGAAAAAGCGTGGATCGCTGCGTGAGGATGAACCTTTGCGGACGTAATCATCTTTGGAAGGCGAGCCGGATGCGCGTCGCCTCAGTTATTCCACAATTGGCGGCAACAATCCTTGCCAACGGTCGGAGTTAAAGCCGCCGCCATTTTATGGGAAGGAGCAAAAGCATGTCCCAATTCCGTCAGTCTTTGCTGTCCGCCGGTGCCGCTCTGGTTCTCGCCGGGTCCGTGTTGCTGGCCGCGCCGGCCTTCGCCGAAGATGCGCCCCCCGCGCCGATGCCGATGCATCATCAAGGCATGAAGCACCATGCGATGAAACAGTCGCCCGATATCGTCGAAGCCCGCATCGCCAAGCTGCATGATCAGTTGAAGATCACTCCGGCGCAGGAAGACAAGTTCAACGCCCTGGCTCAGGTGATGCGCGACAACCGCGCCGCTCACGACGCCCTGGTGGATCAGAAGATCCAGGCCGAAAAGACACAGTCGGCGCTGGATGACCTGCAGGCCTATGCTCAGATCGCCCAGGCTCATGCCGACGGCGTGAAGAAGCTGGCCGACGCCTTCGGGGCTCTGTACGCCACCCTGTCGCCCGACCAGCAGAAAGCCGCCGACGAAGCTTTCCGCGCCCATAAGCAGCATGTGATGGCCCATATGCACAAGGCGACGAAGGCCGAGCCGAGCAATGCTGGCAGCATGGTCGGCAAACAGCCCGGCACGATGCGTTAAGAGGAGGTCGCGATGAAGCGCTTGCTGACACGCTTGAGTCTGGGGCTGGCATTGGGCGGCGCCCTGTTAGGACTTTCGGGAACCTCGGCGCTGGCTGACGACTGGCATCATGGCGGTCCCGGCTGGGATCGCCACCGTCCGCCGGAATGGCATCGCCATTATGTGCCGCCGCCGGTGGTCTATGCCCCGCCGCCACGCGCCTATTACGTTCCGCCGCCGGTAGTTTATGCTCCGCCGCCGGTGGTGGCGGCGCCCAGCGGGCTGAATATCGTCATTCCCTTGACGATCCGCTGAGGCGTCAGAACGCCCTTCCGGTCCGGGACGCCGGGCCGGAAGGGGGTTGCTTTTATTCCGCCGGAAGGCGAGTCGCCCTGGCCAGCTCCTGCGATACCGTACGTTCGATGGAGATCAGGGCTTCGACCTCGTGATCGTTCCAGCCGCCGTCGCGCCTTGTGGCGATCTCGAAGGAAAAATCCATCACACGGTCGGGAATTTTATAGCCCATCAGGGCCGAGGCCCGCTGCATATGCCGCCACAGCCGGCGCTGCGACGCCATGGCGTCCAGGAAGGCGGCGGGGTCGCGGGCCCCAGCCAGCTGGTCGGCGGCAAAGGACAAACGATTTGCGATCCGGGTCGCGGTCATTTTGCGCGGGATCATCGAAATATCATCTGGCATCGTCTCCCCCCTTTGTTATTGCCTTTGGCAAGCGGTAACGACTTGATCAACAGTCTAGATCAAGGCGGTGGTGAAACCACATAGTGCGTACGGCTATGGCCGAGGGTGAGGACTTAGGCGAAGGTTTTAAGCCGGGCCTAGTTTAAGGTACGACTAAACTCAGGGTTTTTTGCGAAATGCCGATCTGAACCGGAAGTTCGGCGATGATGTCGCCATCGGCCTGGACCGGCAAACCTTGCTCGCCCTCGATACGGATGCTCTGACCACTGGCGATTTCCACGTCGGGCAGCTTCGACAGCCGGCCCATGGTCAGGGCCAGGCCATAGCGCAACACATGCGCCCAGCCGCCTTTCTTCAGCAGACAGACCTGAAGCACCGGGCTGGTCAGGCTGGCCTCGGGGGCGGCGACGAAGGGGCCGCCGTAATGCTTGCCGTTGCAGACCACCACCGAACGGGCCTCGAAGGACTTACCGTCGATGGTGACCTTGCAGGCGGGGAAACCATAATGCAGCGCCTGAGCCAGGGTCTCGACCACATAGGCCAGCTTGCCGGTGCTGCGCTTTAAGGCCAGATCGACGTTCGAGACCACATGGGCATCGAAGCCGACGCCGGCCATCATGATGAAGTGCCGGCCATTGGCATGGCCCAGATGCGCCTGCATCAAAGGGCCGCGGGCAATCGCGCGGGCGATGTCGTTCGGGCGGCCACGCAGGCCGATTTCCTGGGCCAGCACATTGGCGGTGCCCAGGGGAATGATCGCCAGCGGCGGCACTGGGCCGGAGCCGGCGACCAGTCCATTGGCCACCTCGTTGATGGTGCCGTCACCGCCCGCGGCTACCAGGACATCGCAATCATCCAGGGTCAGCGAGCGGGCCTTGGCCTCGGCGTCGCCGCGATGGGTGGTTTCGTATAAAGCGATATGACAGCCCTGCTCCTCCATCGCGTCGATGGTGGCATGCAGCT
>Ga0310915_10000233_pt1 | contig 26270 bp, 28 predicted proteins | sample GREbulkMGAN111_FD_202508 | JGI IMG/M metagenome (GOLD analysis project Ga0310915, IMG submission 202508) | Lab enrichment of tropical soil microbial communities from Luquillo Experimental Forest, Puerto Rico - GRE.bulkMG.AN111 | ecosystem: Environmental > Terrestrial > Soil > Tropical forest >...
GCCGTCGAGTTCGAGTTCGCCGCATGATCCGCGAGGAAGAAGACCGCACGCCGAATGCCCGGCGCATCGACCAGTTGCTCGACGAGCGAGTGGCCGCCGCAGCCATGGCTACGGTAGCGAACAGACCGGCCCGGACTTCCTACGGGTCGGCGGCCTGAACACACTGCACCTCCACAACGGCATCGTTCGGCTTGACTCCCGCACCCACTAATTTCTGAGCTACTTCGGCAGGGGATAACGCAGAATTGAGCCCGGTCTTGATAACCACCACGGTGGTAAGCCAATCTTCTGGGCTTTCCCTCGGCGGGATCCCCGCATCGCTTTGTTGTATGCAACGAGCGTAATTGTTAATGGCAGTGTCAGCGTGAGCAGACGACGCCCCCACAACCGGGGCAATGAACAGGACGGCCGTGCCGACCGCGACATAGGTGAAACGCATGCTCGTCAATACCCGGCTTTAGCGATGGGTAAACGTCGTATCTCGCTGCGTTTTTTTCAACATAAGTACAATTCGGATGAAACCGTCGACGCGGCCATTAATTCGACATAAGTCCAATTTGGTTGAAACCGTCGACGCGGGCCGTTGAGTACGCCAACGAGAAAGCACTAAAAAGGCTAAGGCCCGAATCGTTCCGGCAGGGTGAAGTGCTGCCGGTGCCCCAAGTAATTGTCGGGCCGCCCTGTCGCTCTCCGCAGGGCGGCCGTGATCCACGAGCGCCGCCGAGCTCTGCTCTAGTCGCCGAAGATCACGTGCTCTTCGGTCATGAAGACGCACGAGCGCGCGAAGTCGATGAACTTCGACTCGTCCTCTATGAGGCGTCGCTGGGCCTCGAGGCTCTCCGGCGCGCCCAGTCCGGCCTGAAGCGCCTCGAGCGACTCCCACCACACCTCGGTGATGCCTTCGTACGGCTCGGCGCTGCCGCGGCTCTGTCGCAGGAACGCGTTTGCCTCCGGCGAGACGGTGTGGCTCTGGACGTAGCGGACCGCGCCGATCGCGTCGGCGACGCTCCGCACGAGCGGCCCGTGCTCGTCGAGCCAGTAGCGGTGGAACTCGTCTTCAGGCACGTCCTCGCGGCGGCGGACGCAGTACACGAGCTTGACCATCCCGGCGACTCTACGCCGATGGGCCGCTAGCGTCTGCGAATGGTGGAGAAGGGTGCTTGCCGCCGACCCACCTTTTGGCGGCGCCCGAAGGAAAGTGGAAATGATCCCGCCGCACGACGGTTCCATCTGGCCCGACGACACCAAACGCGCCGCCGTGACACTCGCACTTGCTGCCGCCACCAACAACGACATGCAGTTCGGCGACGTGATCGACACGATCAAGGAGGCGCTGGACAGCGGACGACCCCTGCAGTTCGTGATGGAGTTGATCCGACTGCTCACCGCCGGGTTGGGCGAGCGGTCCACCAATTCCGACACCGCCGCCGCTTACCGGGAGCTGGCGGCGCAATGCCAAGCGGCCCAGGACGATATGCGTTCACGGGGAGACTGGAGGAACGACGACCGGTGCCACGGAACCGGACTGGCCTAACCCGTGTCTGAATGGTTGATCGGGCCGCCCTGCTCTCCTCGGGGGCGGCCCGACAGTGTGGCGCTGGCACGTCGATGACCGCGACCGCGCCAACGCTGGAAATGTTCCGGCTCTCCACCTGGGCGGGCCGTCGCTTTAGGGGGCGGCCCTAAAGCCGCTAGCGTGGCTCTGGTGATAATCACCGCGCAACGCCGGGAATGGATACGCCAGCACGCTTTTATCCCAGACCGCGGGGCGCCCCACGCGGTGGCGGTCGCGATAGCGTCAGTTATTGGTGACGGCAACATCCTGGCGGCGTGGCTCACTTGGGTCACTGGTACTGGGATGGGTACGACGACATACACAGGCTGGGTTGTCACGGGCACGGACCTCGGTCATGTGCAAGTCGAATATGACCGGGAGTTCTACGACCAGCACGCGGAAAGCCAACACCACCTGACACCGACAAGTACGGCCTGCTGGGTTCGCCCACTTGCGGGCATCATCGGACTTCGATGGGGTGCCTTCTATGAGGACTCGTCAAAAGACGACACTTACTACCCCGCACGATCCATCACGGTCACATTCGCCGACCACGAGGTCACCATCGGTGAGGACGCGGTCCCGGTCGAGCAACGCGCCGCGGCGGACGGTCTGTTGGCCGCGATTCGTAAAGGCGCGAACATCTGAGCCCCTCTCGTACACAGCGCCGCGGGGAAGCCGTAATTGCTTAAGTATCTTCGCCTTCCCGTTGAGGATGGCGCAGACGTCGGCCAGGATGGTCGCCTCGTTCTGTTGGAACTCCTCTAGGGGTCATGGTCCGTTGGTCGCTCACAGTTCCCCCAGGTTCAATCTGCGGGCCTCGGCTGCGGCGCGCTCGGCCGCGCTAGCGCCGGTGTATCTATCGATCGTTGAGCGGGTCGACCAGCCCGCCACGCTCATCAGTCCCTGCTCTGAGCCGCCCGCACGCAGCCAGCGGGTGGCCGCGGTGTGCCGCATCAGGTGCAAATGGAATCCGTCGATGCCGGCCGTCGCTGCGCGGTCCTTCAGCGCCTTGTCCAGCCCGTAGTACCCAAAAGACTTGCCGCCGCCGCCAACCCATAACGCTCCGCTCTCAGCGAGTCGATGGGTGCGGCGGGCACGCAGGTATCGGTCGATAGCGCTGGCCGTCTGAGCGCTGAACGGTGCGACGCGGCCTTTGCCGCCCGTACCCCGGCGAACGGTCACCAGGCCGTCATGGACATTGACGTCCGAGACCTGTATGCCAACGACCTCACTGGCGCGTAATCCGGTCTCTAGCATCAGCCGGACGATGGCCTCGTCGCGGCGGTCCTGTAGAGATTTCCCCTGACACGCCTTGATGAGCCGCTTCAATTCCTCGTCCGTCAGTGCATCGACGACCTTCTGACCCGCCTTCGGTGGCTTAAGTCCCGTCAGCGGATTAGCACTAAGCTCGCCTTCATCCACCAACCAGGCCGCGAACCGCTTGAGCGCGAGGTCACGAGACCGCGCTGTGTTCCCTTCCGCGCCATCGTCCACCAGCTCGGCCAAGAACTCCTGCACCGTGGTCCGCGCCAGCTCGGCCGGGTGTCCGCTGTCCACGCACCAGCGGAGGAACTTGTTGACGCCGTCGGTGTACGTCTTGATGGTGCCGGGGGATTTCCGTTCGGCCTTCATCGCGAGCTGCCATGAGGAGAGCAGTGCGGCGAGGTCCGGCAAACTTGAGGTCATGCGGATATTTTGACATACACGCTGGGCACGTGTGATATCTTCGGATATACCTGTAAAACCGCAGCTAAACCCCATAAGGGAGCTAATTATCAAGTCAAGGTATTTCGAGAATTGACCGGCGTACCTCAGCTGCTCGGCGCGATCGCCTTGATCGCTCTGGGCGGGCTTTTTGCGGCGATCGACGCCGCCATCAGCACGGTGTCGCTGGCCCGGGTGCAGGAACTGGTCCGCGACGAAAGGCCCGGCGCGGTTTCCCTGTTCAAGGTGATGACCGATCGGCCGCGCTACATCAACCTGGTGGTGCTGCTGCGCATCTTTTGCGAGATCACCGCGACGGTATTGCTGGTGGTGTTCCTCTACGACAACTTCGGCATGACCTGGGCGCTGTTCGGCTCCGCGACCATCATGGTGGTGACCAGCTTCGTGGTTATCGGAGTCGGCCCACGCACCCTCGGCCGCCAGCACGCATACACCATTTCGTTGGCGACGGCCCTTCCGCTGCGGGTGATTTCGTGGTTGTTGATGCCGCTCAGCCGATTGTTGGTGGTCCTGGGCAACGCGCTCACACCGGGTCGGGGCTTCCGGAACGGGCCGTTCGCATCCGAGATCGAACTGCGCGAGGTCGTCGATTTGGCCCAGCAGCGCGGCGTGGTCGCCGCCGACGAGCGCCGGATGATCCACTCGGTCTTCGAACTCGGTGACACGCCGGCCCGTGAGGTGATGGTGCCCCGCACCGAGATGATCTGGATCGAAAGCGACAAGTTTGCCAGTCAAGCGACAAACCTGGCCGTTCGCAGCGGGCATTCCCGCCTTCCTGTGATCGGCGAAAACGTCGACGACATCGTCGGGGTCGTGTACCTGAAAGACCTTGTCCAGCAGACCTTCTTGTCGCCCGACGGCGGCCGGGACACCAAGGTGTCGCAGGTGATGCGCCCGGCGGTGTTCGTTCCGGACTCGAAGCCGCTGGACACGCTGCTGCGTGAGATGCAGCGCGACCGCAACCACATGGCCCTACTGGTCGACGAGTACGGCGCGATAGCCGGACTGGTCAGCATCGAAGACGTGCTCGAAGAAATCGTCGGCGAGATCGCCGACGAGTACGACGAGGCGGAGACGGCGCCCATAGAAGACCTGGGAGACAAGCGTTTTCGAGTTTCGGCACGGCTGCCCATCGAAGACATCGGCGAACTGTACGGCGTGGAATTCGACGACGACCTCGACGTCGACACCGTGGGCGGCCTGCTGGCCCTGGAATTGGGCCGCGTTCCGCTGCCCGGCGCCGAAGTGGTGACCCACAACTTGCGGTTACGCGCCGAGGGCGGCCCCGATCATCGAGGCCGGGTGCGGATCAACACCGTTCTGCTGAGCCCGGCCGAATCCGGGGGTTTCGATGGGCGCAATGGTGGGGAGGCCAATCAGCATGGCTGAGCAACTGGATGCCGAGGACGCCAAGCTTGTCGTGCTGGCGCGGGCCGCGATGGCTCGTGCCGAAGCCGACAGCGGCGCCGCGGTCCGGGACGTCGACGGCCGCACGTATGCGGCCGCGCCGGTGGACTTGTCGACGCTGAAGCTGACCGGCCTGCAGGCGGCGGTGGCCGCCGCCGCGTCCAGTGGCGCGACCCGGTTGGAGGCCGCCGTCCTGGTGGCGGCATCCGCCGATGATCCCGGGATCGCCACCGTTCGCGAGCTGTCGCCGACGGCCGTCGTCATCTTCACCGACCCCGACGGCAATCTGTTATGACGCCGAACGCGCACTCACTGCGAAAAAGCCACGCGAAAATCGCACTGTGTGCACGCTCGGTGATTGGCGATGATGACTGAATTCCGTTCGGGTTTCGTATGTTTGGTTGGCCGGCCGAATACCGGCAAGTCGACGCTGACCAACGCACTCGTCGGCACCAAGGTGGCGATCACCTCGACGCGACCGCAGACCACCCGCCACACCATTCGCGGGATCGTGCACCGGGAGAACTTCCAGATCATCCTCGTCGACACCCCGGGCCTGCATCGGCCGCGCACTCTGCTGGGCAAGCGGCTCAACGACTTGGTCCGCGACACCTACGCCGAAGTCGACGTGATCGGGCTGTGCATCCCGGCCGATGAGGCGATCGGTCCGGGCGACCGGTGGATCGTCGATCAGGTTCGCGCGACCGCTCCCAAGACCACAGTCGTCGCCATCGTCACCAAAATCGACAAGGTGCCCAAAGACCGGGTGGCCGCGCAGTTGGTCGCGGTCAGCGAGCTGGTCGGCAATTCGGCCGAGATCGTTCCGGTGTCGGCGACAACCGGCGAGCAGGTCGACGTGCTGATCGACGTACTTGCCGCGGCGTTGCCCGCCGGCCCGGCGTACTACCCCGACGGTGAGCTGACCGACGAACCCGAGGAACTCCTGATGGCCGAGCTCATCCGCGAGGCCGCCCTGGAGGGCGTTCGCGACGAGCTGCCGCATTCGTTGGCGGTGGTGATCGACGAGGTCAACCCGCGAGAGGGGCGCGACGACCTGATCGACGTGCACGCGGTCCTCTATGTCGAGCGGGACAGCCAGAAGGGGATCGTGATCGGCAAGGGTGGCGCCCGGCTGCGGGAGGTGGGTACCGCCGCGCGCGGCCAGATCGAGAAGCTGCTGGGCACCAAGATCTATCTCGACCTGCGTGTCAAGGTCGCAAAGAACTGGCAGAGCGACCCCAAACAGCTTGGTCGACTTGGCTTCTAAGGCTCGTGGCGGACGCCTGCTCTACCATCTGGGCCATGAAGCGCAATCATTCCGGCCGCTCGGCGGTGGCTTAGGTGAGCCGCTCGGCCCTCCCGGCGCCCCCATTCGTGGACGGCAATAGATCCGTCATCGCAAACGACCCCAGGGACTATTGGCGCGAGCTGCGGGCCAGCGCTGTGTTTATCGATCTGAGCGGCTTCTACCTAGTGACCCGTCGCGACGACGTGCTCGGGGCGCTACGTGACCACGCCACGTTCGCCTCACGCAGGAAGCAGCGCACGACGCAGGGCGCCGGGTCGAAATCACTCCCGATCCCAGTCCCGCTCGCATACGATCCGCCCGAGCACACGCGCTTCCGCCGAATTTTGCAGCCCTACTTCAGCCCGCGGGCGGTCGATGAGCTTCTGCCCGTGTTGCGCGAGCAGGCGTCAGCCCTTATCAACGCGGTCGCGGCCGACGGTGCATGCGATGCGATCAGCGACATCGCCAACCCGTTCCCGTTCGGGGCGTTGATGACACTGTGCGGGCTTCCGTTGGAAGACCGAGACAAGGTGGCCGCTTGGGCGGAGGCAGTTAACTGGGATATGCCGGGGTCGCCGCCCGCATTTGAACTACTCAATTACCTTGTCGAGGCGATTGCAAGCGATCAGCCGCCGGCTCTTGCGGCGCAGTTGCTTACCGGCGACGATCCCCTCACCGAAGACGAAGTGATCGGCTTTTATGTCCTTCTTTGTTCGGCCCAGGATGCTATCCAGGCGGCCGTCGGGTCGGCGTTCCTTCAGTTGGCCCGCAACCCCCAGCTTCGTTCCCTGCTTCGTGACAACCCCGATCGGATCGGGGCGTTCGTTGAGGAACTCCTGCGACTGGAGACGCCGTTTCCGTTCATCGGACGCTTCACCACGAAAGAGGTGACCATCGCCGACGTCACGATACCGGCGGGCTCTGTGGTGGCCCTATGCCTGGCGTCGACCAACCTTGACGACAGCGAAAAGTCATCGGTGACCGTGACCGACGATGGAAGGATCCGCCCCAAGCGACACCGGAGCTTTGGGGCCGGCGTCCATCGCTGCCTCGGCAAGGCCTTGGCCCGCATCGAGCTGACCGTGATCGTGGGGGAATGGTTGCGCGCCGTACCGGATTTCGAATTAGAACGTGACTTCACTCCAGGCTTCACCTTCACGCAAGGCGGCGCGGTCACGCCAAGCAGTCTGCCGCTGCGATGGGTGGCTATGACGCAACCCGTTAGCCACTAGACGCGGCCGAAAGCCGAGCCGGCATCAGCGAATTCCGTTGCGCGCGCTGAGCGCAACGGCGCAGCATTTGGCTCGCACACCCGGTCACCGGCTAGGCGGCGTGTCGGCCACCGGCGGCGCATCCGTATCGGCGTTCCACCACACCGTTGGCTGCTTGGTCGACCATCCGGAGACGGCCTCCAGCTCCGCGGCCAGCGAGATCAGCATGCCCTCGCTGTTGGCCGGTCCCATCAGCTGCACACCGATAGGCAAGCCTGCCGAGGTAAACCCCGCCGGCACGTTGATTGATGGCCACCCCAGCACGTTCCACGGCCATGCCAATGGGCAGGCTGCGATCATGGCGCGGTCGGTGCCCAAGCCATCCAACCGGTCGAAGGAGCGTGCCAGCGGCGGTGGTTGGGCGGTGGTCGGTGCCAGCACCACATCGACAATGTCGAAGATCGAGCCCACCCGGCGCTGGGCGTCGGCTTCGTGCTTGCGCGCGTTGCGCAGGACCGCCTCTCCCAGCACATGGCCCATGCGCAGGTTGGACAACGTGCGGCGGTCTAGGATGACGCCGTCGCCCAGCCGTTCCTCCCAGTCCCGCAGGCCGGACGTGGACCGGGCGAGAAAGTCCCACGACAACCGCACCCCGTAGTCGGGGTTGCCGGAGACCACGGTGTGGCCGAGCAGCTCGAGTTGCTTGCCCACGGCGCGCGTCGCGGCGAGGATCTCGGGGTGCAACTTGGCCCGAAAACCGGTGTAGGGAAAGCGAGTTGACAGCGCGATGTTCAGCGGACCGGGCGCTTTCCCGACATAGTCGAATGCTGTGATCGGGGGCGGTTTGTGCCGGTCGCCCTCGACGTTGCCGGACGCGGCGTCGAGTACCAGGGCGGCATCTTCCACCGTGCGGGCCAGCACGCCGTTGACCGTGATGCCGTTGAACGCCTCCGGCAACGGCCACGTGGAGATGCGTCCGCGCTGCGGCTTGATGCCCACCAGGTGCGTCCACGCGGCCGGGATGCGGATGCTTCCAGCACCGTCGGAGCCGATCGCGGCGGTGACCACGCCCGCGGCCACCGCGGCCGCGCTACCGCCCGACGATCCGCCCGGCGTGTGCCGGCGCGACCAGGGATTGCGGGTGTGCCCGAATCCGGGTCCGCTGGTAAACGGCCACTGACCCAGTTCGCAGGTGTTCGTCTTGCCGACGATCACCGCGCCGGCCGCCTTCAAACGGCGAACCACCTCGGCATCGTGGGTGGCGGGCGCGACGTACCCCTCGGTACCGAAGGCGGTCGGCACTCCGGCAATGTCGACGTCGTCCTTGACCGCGATCGGGATGCCTAGCAACGGTGCCGTGTCGCCGGCGGCCCGCCGCCGATCGGCCTCCGCCGCGTCGGCGAGCGCCGACTCGGTGAGCACCACCCGGAAGGCGTTCAATGTCGGCTGGCTTGCGTGGATGGCGTGCAGGGAGCGGCCCACCAGTGCAACGGAGGTAACCGCGCGGCTGGCCAGCTGATAAAGCAGGTCAGTCAGCGTCGGCAGGCGCTGGCTGCCGGATCCGGAAGTGGACCCAAAAACGGACCCAGAAGCGCCAATCACGGGGTACGAGACTAACGGCGCGGATACCCGGAATGTCGCGGCGGGGTGCAAAACTATTGTGATGCGGCTGTATCGAGACCGGGCTGTTGTGTTGCGCCAGCACAAGCTCGGCGAAGCCGACCGGATCGTCACCCTGCTGACCCGTGATCACGGACTGGTTCGCGCGGTGGCCAAGGGTGTTCGCCGCACCCGCAGCAAATTCGGCGCGCGACTGGAGCCGTTCGCGCACATCGACGCGCAACTGCATCTCGGACGCAATCTCGACATCGTCACCCAGGTCGTTTCAATCGACGCGTTCGCCACCGACATCGTCAGCGATTACGGCCGGTACACCTGCGGGTGCGCGATGCTGGAAACCGCCGAACGCCTCGCCGGCGAGGAGCGGGCACCGGCCCCGGCTCTGCATCGGCTCACGGTGAGCGCGCTGCGGGCGGTGGCCGACGGGCACCGGCCCCGCGACTTGCTGCTGGACGCCTATTTGCTGCGTGCCATGGGCATCGCCGGCTGGGCGCCCGCGCTGACCGAGTGCGCCCGGTGCGCCACCCCCGGTCCGCATCGGGCGTTTCACATCGCCGCCGGGGGCAGCGTTTGCCCGCATTGCCGCCCGGCCGGTTCGACCACACCGCCGCCGGGTGTGCTGGACCTGATGTCCGCGCTGCACGACGGCGATTGGGAGGCCGCCGAGGAGGCGCCGCAATCGCACCGCAGCTACGTCAGCGGGCTGGTGGCCGCGCACCTGCAATGGCATCTGGAACGGCAGCTCAAAACGTTGCCGCTGGTAGAGCGGACATATCAGGTCGACCGGACCATCGCCGAACGGCGCGCAGCGCGGCAGGATACGGCCTGTGGCTGAACGCAAGCCGAAGTCAGCCGACTTCCCGCAGCTGCCCCCGGCCCCCGACGATTACCCGGTCTTTCCCGACAAGTCGACATGGCCCGTCGTCTTCCCGAAGCTGCCGCCGTCCCCCGATGGTGGGCCGCGCCGGCCACCGCAGCACATCTCGAAAGCGGCTGCACCCAGGATCGCGGCCGACCGATTGCCCTTTCACATCGCCATCGTGATGGACGGCAATGGCCGCTGGGCCACCCAACGCGGACTCAGCCGTACCGACGGTCATAAGGCCGGCGAGGCCGTCGTGATTGACATCGTCTGCGGTGCAATCGAACTCGGGATCAAGTGGCTGAGCCTCTACGCTTTTTCCACCGAGAACTGGAAGCGTTCCCCCGAGGAAGTCCGTTTCCTGATGGGGTTCAACCGCGACGTCGTGCGCATGCGCCGCGTGAACCTCAACACGATCGGGGTCAGGATCAGGTGGGTGGGATCGAGGCCCCGCCTGTGGCGCAGCGTGATCGATGAATTGGCGATCGCGGAGGCGATGACGAGGGGCAACGACGTCATCACGGTCAATTACTGCGTGAACTACGGTGGCCGGGCCGAAATCACCGAAGCCACACGGGAAATCGCTCGCCTCGCGAAGGCGGGCAGGCTGAACCCCGAGCGGATCACCGAGTCGACAATCTCCCGCCACCTGCAACGGCCCGACATCCCCGATGTAGACCTTTTCCTGCGGACCTCTGGAGAGCAGCGATCCAGCAATTTCATGCTGTGGCAGGCGGCCTACGCCGAGTACATCTTCCAGGACAAGCTGTGGCCCGACTACGACCGCCGCGATCTGTGGGCCGCCTGCGAGGAATACGCGGACCGCAATCGGAGATTCGGGAGCGCCTAGTGCCATCACTGCAAGAGCGTCTGGCATCGATACTCCGCGACGTCATTCCCGTCGAGGAGGAACCCGACGGCGCGCTTACGGTGCGCCATAACGGCACGTTGGCGTCGTTGCGGGTGGTGAACATCGCCGAGGACCTCGACCTGATTTCGCTCACCCAGATATTGGCCTGGGATCTGCCGCTGACCAAGAAGATCAGCGACCAGGTTGCGAAGCAGGCGCACGACAGCAACTTCGGCAGCGTGACGCTGGTCGAGAAGGCCAACGAGCAGGCCGTGCGGCGCAACTCAGGCAAGAATGCGTCCAAAATCGCGGACGTGATGCTGCGCTACAACTTTCCCGGTGGCGGCTTGACCGACGACGCCCTGTGCACCCTGATCCTGTTGGTGCTGGATACCGGCGCCGAGATACGCCGTGCGCTGACGGGTTAGGACACCGCCGACTCCGTCGGCGCGACGGCGACCGACCGGGGGGCAACTTCCTCGCGGCCGCCTGTCCGCAGCAGGGAGTGCATGAGGTTCTGGTCGTAGTCGGCCGGTCGGGTCGAGTCGATGAACCGCTCGACGACCTCGACGAAGCGATCCGGGTGGTCGTGGAACGGCATGTGCCCAGAGTCTTCGAAGATCTCCATGCGCGAACCGGGAATCGCCGCGTGTGCCGTGTGGGCATGGTCCACCGGGATGATCAAGTCGTCTTCGCCCCAAATTATCTGCACCGGAACGGATTGCACGAGATAGCTGCGGTCCAGCATGGTGACGTATTGACCGCTCGCGTCCACCACCGACCGCAAGGTGCGCGCGAACGCCGCCAGCCCGGCGGGGTCCTGGAAGCCCTCGAGCATTTCCACGACGTCGGTCACGTCGCGACCCAACCTGGTGGAACCGAGCACGGCCCCGACAGCGCGGCCGAAACCCCGTATCGCCGGCATCACGCCGGGCGCGCGCAGCATGGCCAGGGCCTCGGCGCCCATCGGCATCGCCGCCAACCGCAACGCCAAGCTCACATCCTTCGAGACACCGCCGGCGTTCACGAGCACGATGCGCTCAACCAGTTCCGGGTATTGATAGGCGAACTGCATCGCCACCCCGCCGCCGAACGAATGTCCGACGACGGTGACACGGTCAATACCGAGCACGGCGAGCAGGTCGCGCATGCCGTTGGCGAAGGCCGGCAGCGAGTAGTCGGCGTGGGGTTTGTCCGATTCCCCGTGGCCCAGCAGGTCCGGGGCGATGACGGTGAACCGCTGCGCAAGCTTGGCGTGCACGGGTTCCCATGACTTGGAGTTGCAGCCGACGCCGTGGATCAGCAGCAGAGCGGGTCCCGACCCGGCCACCCGGAAGGCGCGGCGGTAGCCATGGATCGTCCGGTATTGCAGTAACGGAGCCTCGACGTCGCGCACCGGCCGCAGGTAGGGGGCTGGTTGCTTCCGCATGGTGTTCTCGCTTCCCTTGAGTGTGCTTCTCGGCCCGGGGGCCGCTCATGGGTAGGAGCACGCTGCGGGTGCGTGTCGGACACATTTTCCAGAGAATCTTTCAGAGGGCCGCGTGGGGCAGGCCGGGTCAGCCTAGGACCCGCACTCCGCGCACGTTCCGAAGATCTCGATGGTGTGGCTGACGTCAGAGAAGCCATGTTTGGCGGCCACCTGCGCCGCCCACTCCTCGACCTCGTGGTCGCCCACCTCGATGGTGGAACCGCAGACGCGGCACACCAGGTGGTGGTGGTGATGCTCAGAGCATCTGCGGTAGACCGATTCGCCGGTGTCGGTGCGCAGCGTGTCGACCATGCCGGCCGCCGCCATCGACTGCAGCGTCCGGTAGACGGTGGTCAGCCCGATGTTCTCCCCGCGACGCCGCAGCTCGTCGTGTAGCTCTTGGGCGGAGCGGAATTCGTCGAGGGTCTCCAACAGCGTGGAAATCGCCGCGCGCTGACGGGTGGAACGCACGCTCGTGCCTGTCACGGTGTGTCCTCGCTGGCATGGGCGACGGCGTCGACGACGATGTGCGCAAGATGGTGGTCGGCCAGCCGGTAAAGCACTTCGCGGCCGGATCGCTCCCCCGCGACCACGCCCGCCGCCTTGAGGATCTTCAGATGCTGGCTGACCAGCGGCTGTGGGACGCCGAGCGCGTCGACCAGTTCGTGTACGCAGCGGTGGGACTCGCGCAACTGCAGCACAATGGCCATCCGCACGGGCGCGGCCAGCGCGCGCAGCAGCTCGCCGGCGGCGTCGAGAATCTCGCGTGACGGCGGGACGGGATAGTCCGGGAATGGGGAGTGTCCACCGGACCCGGCTGCGCCATGCGCGTGTGGTGCAACGCTCAGGTCCGATCCCACGTCGCCGGCGGCGGTGGTCGGCGTTGAGGAGGACATCACCATGGGAAGCGTCATCACCTCGAGAAGTGCCGGGCATCGGGAGCGCCGGCCGTTGGAAACCACGATCGGCCGCCTTCCACTGTCACATGCATGATGACGCATGTCAAAGACCGCGGCGCTGGTCGATACCATGGCTGATGTTTTGCGAGCGGCGGTTCGCCGCCGCACATGTTCGCCTTGACCCGGAAGGAAGTGCCCCACCCGTGGCGTCCGTCATCGACACCGTCGTTAACCTGGCCAAACGACGCGGCTTGGTCTATCCCTCGGGGGAGATCTACGGCGGCACGAAGTCGGCGTGGGATTTCGGACCGCTGGGCGTGGAGCTGAAGGAAAACGTCAAGCGGCAGTGGTGGCGCTCGGTGGTCACCGCCCGCGACGACGTGGTTGGCCTGGACTCTTCGATCATCCTGCCGCGGCAGGTGTGGGTCGCCTCCGGCCACGTCGATGTCTTCCACGACCCCCTGGTCGAATCGCTGATCACCCACAAGCGCTATCGCGCCGACCACCTCATCGAGGCCTACGAAGCCAAACACGGGCACCCACCGCCCAACGGGCTGGCCGATGTCCGCGACCCAGAGACCGGCGAACCCGGCCAGTGGACCGAGCCTCGCGAGTTCAACATGATGCTCAAGACCTACCTGGGGCCCATCGAAACCGATGAAGGCCTGCACTATCTCCGGCCCGAGACCGCGCAGGGCATCTTCGTCAACTTTGCCAATGTGGCCACGACGGCACGCCAAAAGCCACCCTTCGGCATCGCTCAGGTGGGCAAGAGCTTTCGCAACGAAATCACCCCCGGCAATTTCATCTTCCGCACCCGCGAGTTCGAGCAGATGGAGATGGAGTTCTTCGTCGAGCCGTCGACCGCGAAGGAGTGGCACCAGTATTGGATCGACACGCGGCTGCAGTGGTACGTCGACCTTGGAATCCGCCGTGACAACCTGCGGTTGTTCGATCACCCCAAGGACAAGCTCTCGCACTACTCCGACCGCACGGTGGACATCGAGTACAAGTTCGGCTTCATGGGCAACCCGTGGGGCGAGCTGGAGGGCGTCGCCAACCGGACCGATTTCGACTTGTCAACGCACGCAAAGCATTCCGGCGCTGATCTGTCGTTCTACGACCAGGTCACCGACACGCGGTACGTGCCCTATGTCATCGAACCGGCCGCCGGTCTCACGCGGTCGTTCATGGCTTTTTTGATCGACGCGTACAGCGAGGATGAGGCTCCGAATGCGAAGGGCGGGATGGACAAGCGCACCGTATTGCGGCTGGATCCGCGGCTGGCGCCGGTCAAGGCCGCGGTTCTGCCACTGTCCCGGCACGCCGACCTGAGTCCCAAGGCGCGCGATTTGGCCGCTGAACTGCGGAAATGCTGGAATATCGATTTCGACGACGCCGGCGCCATCGGGCGGCGCTACCGGCGCCAGGACGAGGTCGGTACGCCGTTCTGCGTGACGGTGGATTTCGACTCACTCGAGGACAACGCCGTCACCGTGCGCGAGCGCGACGCCATGACCCAAGATCGGGTCGGGATAGGCGCCGTCGCCGATTATCTGGCGGTGCGGCTGAAGGGCTGCTAGGAACCGCCGGTTCGCCGACCGCTTGGTGGGCGTTCGTGGCCCTTTTTGTCCGGCGCACAAACGCTGGCTTCGCAACGCGGGCGAAATGAACACCGGCGCGTGTGCCGAACGCGGGTTTCCAACGGCGGAACAATCCCGTCGCGGGCGAAACCGTCGTTTTCAGATCGCCGGTTTTTAGTTGACACCCGCGTTGGTGACTCGAGATACCAGAACGCGCTGGTCAACGCGTCGGCATCTTTGCCTCCCCGGTGAGTTCGGGGTTTTTCCTCCCCGGGACGCGCAGCTTTCTTTTGACGCCGTTTCGCCCCAGAAAGAATTGGCCGTCCGGACCGCATCGGTTGCACTTCGTTTTAAGGCCGCTACGCGAAGTCGACAATCGTTCACTTCCCGTTTGACCGGTCCTAAAGTACGACGATGTGTTTTTGCAGGCATTTGACAGCAATCCAATACGCTGCCAGGCGCGTTGTCTGGACAATTGCCTGGTTAACCGGGGTGGGCGACCGGCTTCCAACCCCCTGCCGGATTGGTGGCGGCCGTTTTGGTGAAACCCGTGATTTCTAGTGCGTGTTTGCCTTACGATCCAGCAGTGGTGATAGGCGTGCGCCTAGGCGCTGTGGGTGATCGTGGGGCTGTGTCGATGTCGGAGCCGTTGACGCGGCTGAACGTGATGGGGTTGTGATGATTCCTGCTTTTTTCATGTTTCCTCCGGAGATCAACTCGGCGCTGATGTTTGCTGGTGCGGGTTCGGGGCCGCTGTTCGTCGCGGCGCAGGCCTGGGAGGGGTTGGCGTCGGACCTATCAGGGGCGGCGTCGTCGTTTGACTCAGTGGTCACCGGGTTGACCAACGGGCCGTGGTCGGGTCCGGCGTCGGTGTCGATGGCCGCGGCGGCGACGCCATACGTGGGGTGGTTGAGTGCGGCGGCGGGGCAAGCCGAGGCCGCGGCCGCTCAGGCTCGGGCGGCGGCGACGGCGTTTGAGTCGGCGCTGGCGGGGACGGTGCCCACGGCGGCGGTGGCGGCGAATCGTACTCAGCTGATGGCGTTGATCGCGACCAACATCTTGGGGCAGAACACGCCGGCGATTGCGATGACCGAGCTCGAGTACATGGAGATGTGGATCCAAGACATTGCCGCGATGGTGGGCTATCACTCGGGAGCCGCGTCGGTGGCTTCGGCATTGCCGTCGTTCAGCTTGCCGCCGGCCAGTCTGGCGGGCTTGACTGGGTTGTTGGCCTCGACGCCGCTGGCCGGTGTGTCGTCGCAGCTTGCCGGGCTGGGGGCTTCTGGAGGAACTGCGTTGACGTCGGCGTTGTCGCCGGTGTTCGCGCCGCTGGTGTCTGCGGTTTCACCGGCGGTGTCCGAGGTGTCGGCGTTGGCTTCGTCGGCGCCTGTCTCGCAGATATCGCAACTGTCCCAGATTGTCATACAGCCGGCGAGCATGGCGATGTCGCCGATCATGATGGCGGCCCAGGCCGGAATGAGCGGCGCGAATAGCAGCGCGCTGGCCGGCACCGGGGCTGCTGGGTTGGTCTCTGCTGATACCCCGAAGTTCGTTGGTGACACTGTTCCCAAGGGGCTCGGCGGTGGCGGCCTGGGTGGCTTGGGTGGCGGCGCGGGCGGTTTGGGCCAGGCACGGTTGGTTGGGGCAATGTCGGTGCCCCCGACGTGGCAGGGGTCGTCGCCGGCCCGGATGGTCAGTGCGGCGATGTCGGGGCTGGGTAGCGAGATGCCTGCCGGTATGGCCGGGGCGATGGGCGGTGCCGGCACGGGGATGATGCCAATGCCAATGCCGATGGGCGCGGGTGGTGGTGGCATGCCCGGCGGGATGATGGGCCGCGGCGGAGCCAGTCCGAACCATGTAGTGCAGAACCGGCCCAGTGTGGTGCCCCGGACCGGGGTCGGATAGGGCGGAGGTGATACGGCGCAGATTGCCAGTTTGGCCGCCGCAGCGGACCCGGATGTGGTGTGTCGCGGCGCATGAATGGAACCTTGGGTTTTGTTAGGAAGGAGTGGTGTTGTGCCTACTCGGTTTATGACGGACCCGCACGCGATGCGGGCGATGGCGGGTCGTTTCGAGGCGCATGCGCAGACGGTTGCCGATGAGGCGCGTCGGATGTGGGCCTCGTCGCAGAGCATTTCTGGCGCAGGTTGGAGTGGGGGCGCCCAGGCGTCGTCCTACAACACGATGGGTCAGATGAACCAGGCGTTTCACAACATTGTGAACATGCTGCAAGGGGTGCGGGACGGGCTGATCCGCGACGCGAACAACTACGAGCAGCAAGAGCAGGCTTCGCAGCAACTTTTGAGCAGCTAGTGGCTTCAAGGCGTTAGGAGAACACCGATATGTCAATCAATTACCAGTTCGGTGATGTGGACGCGCATGGGGCCTTGATCCGGGCTCAGGCGGCGTCATTGGAGGCGGAGCACCAGTCCATCGTTCGCGATGTGCTTGCCGCCGGTGACTTCTGGGGTGGCGCCGGTTCGGTGGCGTGCCAGGAGTTCATCACGCAGTTGGGCCGCAATTTCCAGGTGATCTACGAGCAGGCCAACGCTCACGGGCAAAAGGTGCAAACGGCCGGCAACAACATGTTCAACACCGACAGCAGCGTCGGCTCCAGCTGGGGCTAACCAGCCACCAAGGGCGCGGGTAACACCTGGGGGGAGTTCGGTGTTACCCGCGCCTTCGGCATGTCATCAGCCGGTTTCGGCAATCCGCGGCACCAACACGCTCGTCGACGCAATGGCGCCCGCCACTTCCACCTGTGCATGACCGGACGCCGGGCCCGACTGTCGCCAAAGAACGCCGATTCTAAAGAGAGCGAAATCGGTCAATTCCGGATATTGTCATCAGGATTGACTTACGATGCGAAGTACTTGGTGGTGAGTGGTTTTCCACCGGGTGCGAGTGCGTGAAGATCAGCTGTGGAAGGGGGCAGCGTGCTTTTACCTCTGGGTTCGCCGCTGCCGGACGATGCGGTGGCGGCGAAACGGGGCGAGTCGGGCATGCTCGGCGGCTTATCGGTTCCGCTCAAGTGGGGCGTCGCGGTTCCGCCGGACGACTATGACCACTGGGCACCGGAGCCCGAAGAGGGCGCCGATGCCGGTGAGACGGTGGCCGACGTGCCCAATCCAGAGGTGGCCGCTGACGGGATCGATGAGTGGGACGAGTGGGCCGAGTGGAGCGAGTGGCAGGGCGAAGCCGAACCTCGCTTCGACATGCCGCGCACCAGCAGCGTGGTACCGCATTCTCCGGCGGCCGGTTGAGAGGGAGGGGGCAGACTGTCGGGTGTTTTACACGTGATCGGCGGCTCCGGTATCCACGAGGCCGGCCAATTACAAGGTCAACCTGTATGACAAATCCAGGAAATTAATCCAGAAGGAGACAGGCAACATGCCAACACGTTTTATGACCGACCCGCACTCGATGCGAGCGATGGCGGGCCGCTTCGAGATGCACGCGCAGACCGTTGAGGACGAGGCCCGCAAGATGTGGGCGTCCTCGATGAACATCGCCGGCGCCGGCTGGAGCGGGCAGGCCCAGGCGACGTCGTACGACACCATGGGTCAGATGAATCAGGCGTTCCGCAACATTGTGAACATGCTGCACGGGGTGCGTGACGGTCTGATCCGCGACGCGAACAACTACGAGACGCAAGAGCAGAACTCGACGACAATCCTCAGCAGCTAGCGCAAAAAGCCCAGGCTGCGTACTCTTTCACACATTAGGAGAACACCGATATGTCAATCAATTACCAGTTCGGTGATGTCGACGCCCACGGCGCCCTCATCCGTGCCCAGGCTGCGTCGCTGGAGGCCGAGCACCAGTCCATCGTTCGCGATGTGCTTGCTGCCGGTGACTTCTGGGGTGGCGCCGGTTCGGTGGCCTGCCAGGAGTTCATCACCCAGTTGGGTCGTAACTTCCAGGTGATCTACGAGCAGGCCAACGCCCACGGCCAAAAGGTGCAGACGGCCGGCAACAACATGTTCAACACCGACAGCTCCGTCGGCTCCAGCTGGGGCTAACTAACATCGGTTAAGGGCGGCGCGCCGCCCGACCGTTGAAGTGCATGACCCACCCCCCGGGTACTTGGTGCCCGGGGGGTGGTCGCTTTTTTGGGCCGTTTGGTCGCGAGGTGACCCGCTCAGAATCGGCCGCCGCCGCCCATGAAGCCGCCATCGGATGCGCTTCCGGATGAGCCCCGGGACGCGCTCGGGGTGCCGCCGAACGACGTCGGGCTCCAGCCACCGAACCCACCCATGCCTCCGCTGAGGAGGTCGCCGATGATGATCCCGCCGATCATCGCGCCGGTGTCGCTGCCCCCGCGCGTGTACGCACGCTGAGCCGATCGCACGTCGTCATTGGCCAGTGCCTGCGCTCTCGCAGCCAGTGTCGACGCCGCGTTGGCGTGGGCGATCGCCTCGGTCAGGTTGGTCGCTTTCTTACCTTGTGCGGCTTCCAAGTGCCGTTTGGCTTCGGCAAGCCGCGTCCGGGCCTCGGCTCCGACGCTGCCCCGGCGGGTGTCGATGTACTCGGACACGCCGCGCACCCGCGCCTGGGCGGTGAACAGCGCCTGCTCGAATGCTCGGTTGAGCCGCTCGGTGTAGGCCTGCTCCTGGGCCACCGTGGCCAAGGCCCGGTTGAGGTCGGCTTCGACCTTGCTCAGCCGGGCGAACGCGGTAAGTGGATCGGCCGAGCCGGCGCCGCGTGAGCTGGCGACGGCCGCGGTCGCCGCGTCGCGCGCTGCGGTCAGTTCGGCCGTGTGGCCGGATTTGGTTTCTGGTGTCTTTCGCAATTGTTCGTTGGCGCGTGAGATGCCCGTTTGGATGTCGTCGATGACCGACGGCAGCGTCGCGACGGCATGCGTGATGTCCGTGGCCGCGTTGTCGATGGCATCCAGCAGCGCCCTGGCTTGCCCGAGCGCCGACTCGGCGGCACGGAACGCATCCACCAAGGCGGTCTGCTGTCCGCCCTGGACGGCGGCCAAATCGCGGGCGGAGCCGATGTTGCGGTCGGCGAACGCCAGCCGCTCCTTCGCGGTCGCGATATTGCCGGACACCGAAGTCAGGGCCGCAGCGTCGAATTCGTTGTGCAGCTCGGTCATCCGCTGTTCCGCGGGGGCGATGCGGCTGGTGAGTTCGACATACTGTTCGGTCAGCGCGTCCAGCCGCGACGGGGCGTTGATCACCAAGTCCCGCAGGTTTTCGAAGGCCTCCCTCTGTGACTCGAGCTCGCGGTCGGCGCGCGCCGCCGCCACGATCACCTGGGTGAGCAGCTCGCGGCGCTCCGCCGGTGTCTCGGGCGTGCTGTCGTCGAGACGTTGACGCACGCTAAACGCTTGAGACAGAGTCGCTTTGGCGCTGTTTACGGCCTCGGTGAAGGGCTGGGTCCGGTCTTCGCCGAACTCGTCGATCGCCAGCGTGAGCTCGTTGGAACTGGTCCGCACCGCGTTGTCGACATCGACCACCTTGGACCGTGACAGGTCGTCGAGGGCCTCAAGCGGCACGGCTGCGAGTGCGTTCATGTCGGTGGGGTCGACCTGTCGAGCGGCGGCCAGAGCGGCAGCGCGCCGTCGCCGAGCGCGGCGGCGCCTGACAATCAGGAAAAGCACGATCGCCAGGACGATGACGCCCAAAACGCCTAGCAGCAATATGCGGCCCGAGTAATCGGGTGGCCTGTTAAGTCCGTTGGCCGCCGCGACCGCGGCACCGCTCCAATCGCCGTCGTGCAGGGCGGGCTCGACCTTGGTGCGCCGCAGCTCATCAACCTGGCTTGCGGTCACGCTCTTGATTGCGGAGGGCACCAGGAAGGCATACGCCCGGCCGGTGACCGACACGGCCAGCAGTGCGTCGTAGTCACGCAGATCGCTGGCGCTTACGGTGCGCTTTGCCCAGTCCTCCGCGCTCTGCCCGGAGAAGTTGTCGACGTAGACCACCCAAAGCCGGATGTGGCGATCGGCGTATAGCTTGTCGACGGCCGACGCGATCGCGGCGCGACCGGAGTCCGACAGCACGCCCGCGTTGTCGGTGACGTAGTAGGAGAGCCGAAACGGTGGCTGGGCGCCGGCGGGCGGTGTCAAGAGCAGCCCCCAGCTAACACCCGTCAGGATCGTCAGGACCAGGCCGAGGCCGAGCAGGCGACCGGTGCGCATACGTCAATGTAGCCCGGCACGATGCGGGCCGATGCCTGGCAGACTGTGCGTCGGTGACCACGAATCAGCAAGACCCTTACGACGACTTCGACCGTCAACGGCGGGTGCACGAAGCGCCGAAGACTGCGGGTCTCCCGGGCACCGAAGGGCAGCACCGCACCGATTTCGCCCGGGACCGGGCCCGGGTATTGCACAGCGCCGCGCTGCGCCGGCTGGCCGACAAGACGCAGGTGGTCGGGCCCCGGGAAGGCGACACCCCACGCACCCGGCTGACCCACTCGCTGGAGGTGGCCCAGATCGGGCGGGGAATGGCGGTCGGACTGGGCTGCGACCTCGACCTCGTGGAGCTGGCCGGTCTGGCCCATGACATCGGGCACCCGCCCTACGGGCACAACGGCGAACGTGCGCTCGATGAGGTAGCGGCCACGCATGGCGGCTTCGAGGGCAATGCTCAGAACTTCCGAATCCTGACCAGCCTCGAGCCCAAAGTGCTTGATGCGCAGGGAAATAGTGCTGGGCTGAACCTGACCCGCGCATCCCTGGATGCGGTCACCAAGTACCCGTGGACCCGGCGTCAGGGGCGAGACAAGTTCGGCTTCTACGACGAGGACCGAGAACCGGCGGCGTGGGTGCGCTTAGGCGCCCCGGCGGACCGGACGTGCCTGGAAGCCCAGTTGATGGACTGGGCCGACGACATCGCCTATTCGGTACACGATGTCGAGGACGGCGTCGTTTCCCAACGCATTGACCTGCGCGTGCTCGGCGACGGCGACGAGGCGGCCGCGCTCGCCAAACTGGGGGAGAGCGCATTCTTTCGGGTGAGCGCCGACGACTTCATGGCGGCCGCGCGACGACTGGCGGGTCTGCCCGTGGTCGCCGCGGTCGGCAAGTACGACGCCACGCTGGCAGCGTCGGTCGCGCTCAAGCAGTTGACGAGTGAATTGGTGGGCAGGTTCGCCTCGGCTGCCATTGCGACCACGCGTTCGGCCGCGGGCCCCGGGCCGCTGGTGCGCTACCGCGCCGACCTGCAGGTGCCAGACCTGGTGCGTGCCGAGGTCGCCTTGCTGAAAATCCTGGCGCTGCAGTTCATCATGTCGGACCCGCGGCACCTGGAAACCCAAGCCCGGCAGCGCGAACGTATCCACCGGGTGGCGCACTGGCTGTATTCCGGGGCGCCGCGAACTCTCGATCCCGTGTTTGCCCCGGTGTTCAACACCGCGGCCGATGACCGCGCACGCTTACGGGTCATCCTCGATCAGATCGCTTCCTATACGGAGGGTCGGTTGGAACGCATCGACGCCCGTCAGGCGACCGGCTAGGGGTTGGGCGCCGCGCTCGGAGATAGGCTGCCGTCATGCCGAAACTCCGCGCCGTTGCCGCCCTCGTGCTGTCGGTTCCCGTCGTTGCCGTGAGCGCATGCAGTTCGCCCCAGCATGCGAGCAGCCAGGCCGGCACCACGCCCGCGGTCCAAAGCGGTTCTCCGGGTTCATCGGCGACGGCCGCACCGGCGCCCGGTGCCGGGTCGCTCACGGCGCAACTGAAGACAGCTGACGGCCGGGAGGTGGCCACGGCCACCTTCGATTTCGCCAACGGCTACGCCACAGTCACCGTGAAGACGGTGACGGCCGGGATCCTGGCGCCCGGTTTCCACGGCATGCACATCCACGCGGTCGGCAAATGCGAGCCCAATTCCGTCGCTCCGACCGGGGGGCCGCCCGGCAACTTCTTGTCCGCCGGTGAGCATTTCCAGGTGCCCGGACACACCGGGGAGCCCGAAAGTGGCGACCTGACGTCGCTCGAGGTGCGCCAGGACGGTTCCGGGTATCTCGTGACCACCAGTGATGCGTTCACTAGGGACCAGCTGCTGGCCGGTGATAAGACCGCTCTGATGCTGCACGGCGCCGAAAGCAGCGGCATGCCGGGCATGGCGATGGACCGGGTCGCATGCGGGGTCATCGGCCCGGCGAGCTGAACGGGCCGGCGTTTTAGACTGGGGCGATGGCTGGCCGGATCTCCGATCGTGATGTCGCGGCCATCCGCGAACGTGTCCGCATCGAGGAAGTCGTCGGCGACTACGTCCAGCTGAAACGCGCCGGCGCCGACTCGCTCAAGGGACTGTGCCCCTTCCACAACGAGAAGTCGCCGTCGTTCCATGTCCGCCCCAATCACGGCCACTTCCACTGCTTCGGCTGTGGTGAGGGTGGCGACGTGTACGCCTTCGTCCAGAAGATTGAGCACGTCAGCTTCGTCGAGGCGGTTGAACTGCTCGCCGACCGGATCGGCCACACGATCAGTTACACCGGCGCGGCCACCAGCGTGCAACGCGATCGCGGTAGCCGCAGCAGGCTCATCGCGGCCAACGCGGCTGCGGCCGAGTTCTACGCCGAGGCGCTGGACTCCGAGGAGGCGGCACCGGCCCGCCAGTATTTGTCGGAGCGGAACTTCGACCTCGCTGCCGCCCGTCATTTCGGCTGCGGATTCGCTCCGTCGGGCTGGGAGTTGCTGACAAAACATCTGCTGCGCAAGGGTTTCGAGTTCAAAGAGCTGGAGGCGGCCGGCCTGTCGCGGCAGGGGCGCCGCGGCCCGATGGACCGCTTCCACCGGCGGCTGTTGTGGCCCATCCGCACATCGGCCGGTGAGGTGATCGGGTTCGGGGCCCGGCGGCTGTTCGACGACGACCCGATGGAAGCCAAGTACATCAACACTCCCGAGACGCTGCTCTACAAGAAGTCGTCGGTGATGTTCGGGATCGACTTGGCCAAACGCGACATCGCCAGGGGGCACCAAGCCGTTGTTGTCGAGGGCTACACCGACGTGATGGCGATGCACCTGGCCGGGGTCACCACCGCCGTCGCGTCGTGCGGCACCGCGTTCGGCAACGAGCACCTGGCCATGCTGCGCCGACTCATGATGGACGACAGCTTCTTTCGGGGCGAACTGATCTATGTTTTCGACGGCGACGCTGCCGGCCGCGCCGCGGCGCTGAAGGCCTTCGACGGCGAGCAGAACCTGGCGGGGCAGTCCTTTGTCGCCGTCGCCCCGGACGGCATGGACCCCTGCGACCTGCGCCTGAAGTCCGGCGACGCCGCGCTGCGCGACCTGGTGGCCCGGCGAACGCCGTTGTTCGAGTTCGCGATTCGCACCACGATCGCCGAAATGGACCTCGACAACGCCGAGGGCAGGGTCGCCGCGCTGCGCCGCTGTGTACCCATGGCGGGTCAGATCAAGGACCCCACCTTGCGCGATGAGTACGCCCGCCAGCTCGCCGGCTGGGTCGGTTGGGACGATGTCGCACAGGTCATCGACCGGGTGCGGAGAGAGGCCAAGAGGTCCAAGTCGTCGGTTCGGGGCGGCGCCGGATCCCCTCCCGCCGCCCGCGGGGTCGCCGAGCGGCCCGCCGCCGCGCCCCCGGCCGAGCCTGCCGCCGCTCGCCCCGATCCGAGTGATCCAACCCTGTGGCCCCAGCGCGAGGCGCTCAAATCGGCGTTGCAGTACCCGGCGCTGGCCGGCCCGGTGTTCGACACGCTGCCCGTTGAAAGCTTCACCCACCCCGGGTACGCGGCCGTGCGCGCGGCCATCGACGCGGCCGGTGGCACATCCACCGGTGTCACCGGAGCGGAGTGGATCGAGGCGGTGCGCCACCAGACCACGTCGGCCCTGACCGCGGGCCTGATCAGCGAGCTAGGGGTGGAGGCCATCCTGGTCGACGACGAGAGGCAGCCCCGCTACATCGCGGGGGTGCTCGCTCGTCTGCAGGAGGTGTGGATGGGTCGGCAGATCGCCGAGGTGAAGTCCAAATTGCAGCGCATGTCGCCCATCGAGCAGGGCGACGAATATCACGCGCTGTTCGGCGATCTGGTCGCCATGGAGGCGTATCGGCGCAGCCTGTTGGAGCAGGCTAGCGGCGACGATCTGACGGTGTAAGGGCCGCATCGGCCGGCCGCTCGATGACGGCCGTCTCGTCGTCGATCTCGGCCACGGTCACAAAACCGGCATCGGGTGAGATCCGATTCGCGATCTTGCGGCGCCCCCCTTCGATCATCGACTTGGCAACCGGGCTGCCGGTCAGCGCGCGAAATGTGCCGACGATCTGCTCGTAACGCCGGCGCCCGGCTTTCGTGCCCAGCACGTAACCCAGTCCAAGCGCCATGACATACCGGATCAAAGCGTTCCTCCCGACGATCGATGGCTCCATCCTGCCTCAGCGGCAGGTAGGTGTCAGCTTCAAGTGCCGCTCAGTATTCGGGACAGCGTGTGCCACCGGTGGTGGCGGTGACAGAACACGACTCGGATGAAGAGGCGAATCGGGGCGCCGCGCCAGCCGTCGTCGGTTTCGATCTCGTCGGTATAGCGGCACCTGGCGTCGTCGACGGGTTCGAAGGTCAGGCGGTGATTCCAAGTACGGATGGGTCCGCCGTGCTCGTTCGTGAAGATTTCGGTGGAATCGAGCCGCTTGACGGTGAGGTGATGAGTCCACCCCGGGATGATTCCGAACAGCCAGAATCGTGCCGAGCCTTGGGTGCCGACGTCGATGCGATCGGGCACGTCCAGGCGATAGACGTGCAGTATCGGGCTCAGGACATACTTCATAAGCTCAGGTTTGCGGGCCAGGGCGGCCGCCGTTTCGGCGGGGATCGGCAGCTCAGTAGTTAGGGTTACCTTACTCATGCGATTAATGGTGCCTCTGACATCCCGCGTCGGCAATGGCCAAGGCCGGGCCCGAAGGACGAGTGCCGGCGGACGGGCCGTTCCCGCCAGTTGGGCGCGGGCGTGCCAGTACGCTAGAGTCGTCCCGCGATCGGGTTAGTCCCCTGTAGCTCAATTGGCAGAGCGTTCGGCTGTTAACCGAAGGGTTGGAGGTTCGAGTCCTCCCGGGGGAGCAGGTCGGACGCGGTATTTTGCCGTCCTCAACATGCTTATCCATGTTTATTCATCGGAAATGACCTGCTCTAGTAGCTCGGCAACCTGGGGATGGAGCTTGCCGCGCCATGTAGCGATCCTGCGTCACTGAAACCTTCGCGTGCCCAAGGTGATCGGCGCCGATGCGTGCGGTGCGCGACGCTCGGCCAGCGCTTCAATCAATGCATCCTCGGCGAGCTTGCCGCGCTTGTCGTGCTCATCCGCGGGGCCCCGGCTGGGCCGGCTACACCCGAATCACAGGTGCCCAAGTTTTGGAATCGGGTAAACCAACAGATGCACCCCCTGGCACTAAGCCAGCCTGACCTGGACGACCGGACGCCCGGATGAACTTCCTGGATGTTCCAAACGTCGTGTGAATATGAGCACGATCTCCATGATGAGGACCGGACATCGTCGACTGGCGGACGGATCGCTGCTCCGGGTTGACATCGAGCGCGGCCGCTGGGTGGGAAGTCTGTACACACGAGAAATGCGGGTCAAGACACGAGTCGTCGGCAGTGACGTCGAGGTTCATGGGTGGGCCTGCCGCGTGCAACAACGAAACAAGTTGGCGTCATGAATGCGCGGCAACGGCACACGTCGCCCAGCGCAGCCCGCACACCGCGGAAAAGTCGTTGCAGCGTTTCAGCGCTGCACAAGCGGGTATTTCCCGTCAGCGGTCCGCACCCACAGAGTCGCACGTCGGGGCCGGGAAAAAGGACCAGCTCACGGCAGGATTAAGGGCGATTGGT
>Ga0310915_10000242_pt1 | contig 25896 bp, 21 predicted proteins | sample GREbulkMGAN111_FD_202508 | JGI IMG/M metagenome (GOLD analysis project Ga0310915, IMG submission 202508) | Lab enrichment of tropical soil microbial communities from Luquillo Experimental Forest, Puerto Rico - GRE.bulkMG.AN111 | ecosystem: Environmental > Terrestrial > Soil > Tropical forest >...
ACGCGTGCCATCTTTAAAATCTCTCTGAATATCAAATAGTTGGCCTGCCGCGTGCCTCATGGGCGCCAGTGACGGGCCGCGACATCCTCGCTGTTGGAAACGGAAACTTTTCCCCAAGGAACCCGCTGACGGGGCGTGTTTGTCCTTGATTTGTGTGTAAACGGTTACCGAAGTACCTTACGGGAATCGAATGGCTGCTCCACGGCGATGGCGTGAGAAAGAACGGGCGCGGCGCGCTGAAAGCTGTCCAGGACGGCCGTCGACAGCCGACCTCGGCCTCTGTCCTACCGGTCAGAAGCTCTAATGCGATAATTTCAGGTCAAAACGGTCGTCGCGGCCGAGTTTTACGGGGACCCCGAGCTAGTGTCCCGATCGCGAACTTATATCGATGAGTTTTTGCGATTTTTGTCTCGTCTACGCCGTCATACCGGCGAAGGCCGGTATCCACTGTTCCAGCGCACGAGCGGTTGATGGGTGGGCCCCGGCCTGCCCCACGGAACTAAGTCCGTGGGCTGAAGGCCCACGGGGCGACAACAACAGGGCTGGTCGATGAGCAGATTGGAAAAATCTTGTTGTCCGCCGCCCGAAGCGCTGCGGCTTATCCCTTTGCTGCGAGCGACACCAACGTGTCGTAAGTGAGCGGCTGGTGCCCGGCTACAAAACTGAGGAGGGCGGGAAAGGCGGCGTGTCGATTACGGCGGCAATTGAAGCGGTAGACAAACTCGTCGAGATAGGACTGCAGATGCCTGCGGCGCAGGCCATGATGGACGCTCAAGGCCCAGACTTTGAGGTCGGAGAAGATGCGTTGCACCCGGGCGGAGGCATTGCGGGCGCCGCTGGCATCAGGATCGTTGTTGACAGCGGGACCATCGGAATAGCTGCCCTCTCGGCCGGTTTGGGCGGTAGCGTCCGGCGCGAGGTTAGAGACGAGGAAGGCACGCAGGCTCACCGCGGAGTCGTCGGGCATAGCGCTCAAGCGGATGCGGCCGAGCCGGAGATCCTGAACCTCGACGGCGCCGACGACCAAAAGCTTGCCATGCTCACCGGTTCCGCTGCCGGCGGCGCGATCGTGCTTGCTGCGGCAAGTGATTTCGGTCTTGTCGACCTCGACCAGGCCGGATAGTAGGTTCCGGCCGGCGGCGGCCATGGCGCGGCGGAGCTTCGTACACAGCAGCCAGGCTGTCTTATAGGAGCCGAGCGAAAGTTCGCGCTGCAGTTGCAGCGCCGAAATGCCGCTGGGCTGCGTAGCCATCACAAAGGCTGCCCAGAACCAGGTAGTGAGCGGCAGCTTCGAGTGGTGCATGATGGTTCCGGCGGTGACCGAGGTCTGCCGGCCGCAACCGACGCACTCATAAGTCCACGGCTTGCTTTCGAGCCGCCAGGCTTTTTTGCTGCCACACCCGGGGCAGACAAAGCCGTCCGGCCAGCGCGCCTCGGCGAGGTACTCGGCGCAGGCGTCCTCGTCGCCAAAGCGTTGCTCGAACTCGGTCAACGACCGAGGTGTGTCGGGCATTGTGGCCATCCGCGTTAACTATACCAGAAACGCGCGATCGTGGTTAACGAAAAATTAAAATAAAAGGTTAACGTGAGGCCTGTTGTGACAATCTTGGCTCACCGCAGGGCGGGCATGTGCCCCGCTTTTGATTGACAGCGGCTGTGGCCGGTGTTGCAGTTCCCCGAAGAGCCGCGGAAATCGGAGGGATCGATGAGGAAACTGCGCCACATCGCGATGTCGGTGCCCGATCCGTTGAAGGCCGCTGAATTTTGTGCCCCCCGACGCGGTGGAAATGACCGCCCGGATTGAGGGCCAGCCGCGTTGGGCGCGGGCCCCTCACCCTACCCCTCTCCCCGCGAGCGGGGAGAGGGAGGGACCCGCGGATCCCCGGATCAAGTCCGGGGAGGAGGGTGAGGGGCAACCGGTGCCACCATCATGAAAGCGCCGACTGTCGACTATGTAAGGCCGCGAAGCCTCGCCGAGGCCGTCGATCTGCTCGCCCGCAGCGGTGGCGAGGGGCGGGTTCTCGCAGGCGGGCAGTCGCTGATCGCGATGATGAATTTGCGGCTCGCCTCGCCTGGCTTACTGATCGACATCGCCCGGCTCCCGGAGCTCACGGGCGCCTCGGATGATGCCGACGCCGTAACCCTCGGGGCCTGTATTACGCATGCCGCGATCGAGGATGGGCGGATGCCCGACCCGTCGCGCGGGCTGATGCCGCGTGTCGCGGCAAGCCTCGCTTACCGCGCGATCCGCAACCGCGGCACGATCGGCGGCAGCTTGGCATTGTCCGATCCAGCCGCCGAGTGGCCCGCGGTTCTGACGGCACTCGATGCCGAAGTGGCGGTTCGCGGGCCGAATGGGCAGCGCTCGCTCAAATGCGCCGGGTTCACCACTGGGATCTTCGAGACGCAGCTCGCCCCCGAGGAGATCATCGAAAGCGTGCGCATCCCAAAGCTGTCGGTCGATGCCCGCTGGGGCTATGTCAAGCTGTGCCGCAAAGCGGGCGAGTTCGCCAATGCACTCGCCGTCGCCATCGCTGAGCGTGGGCGCGGCCATTGCCGTGTCGTGCTCGGCGTCGCCAATGGTGCGCCATTGGTGCTCGACCAAACCTCTCAGCTTATCTCGAATGGCGGTCGCGACGATCTGCGCAGCGCTGTGGTGGCCGATCTCGATCGAGCCAGCGACCGGCATTTCGACGAATTCCAGTGCAATCTTCACACTGCTGCCGCAATGCGCGCCGTTCAGCAGGTGCTGCAGTGACTGCGATCCGTCTGCGTATCAACGGCGCCGCGGTCGCCGATGACGTGCCGCCACGATTGTCGCTGGCCGATTTTCTGCGCGAGCGGTGCAATCTGACCGGCACCCATCTCGGCTGCGAGCACGGCGTCTGCGGCGCCTGCACGGTGCTGGTCGACGGCGAGCCGGCGCGCTCGTGCCTGATGCTCGCCGTCGCTTGCGACGAGCGCGGGATCGAAACCATCGAGGGCTTTGCCGGCGATCCGGTCATGGCGGCTTTGCGCCGGAATTTCCATCAACACCACGCATTGCAGTGCGGCTACTGCACGCCCGCGATGCTGATCACTGCGCGCGACCTGATCCTGCGGCGGCGCGCGGCATCCGAGCGCGAGATCCGCGATGGCCTCGGCGGCAATATCTGCCGCTGCACCGGCTACACCAATATCGTCACCGCTATCTCTGAGGCCGCCAAGGAGGCGTCCGATGCCTGATGACATCCGCGGTGTCGGCGCGTCCTTATTGCGCAAGGAGGACGACCGGCACCTCCACGGGCGCGGTGAGTTCGTCGCCGACGTCAAGCTGCCCGGCACGGTGGAGGTCGCGTTCCTGCGCAGTCCGCATGCGCACGCGCGGATTAAATCGATTTCCGTTCCGCCGGAGGCGCGCGGCCGGGTCTTTACCGCGGCCGATCTTCCGCGCGTAAAACCGGTCCGGGTCGTCTCGCACTCGACTGGCGCCAAATCGCCTCCTTGGCCGCCGCTCGCGACCGACAAGGTGCGCTATGTCGGCGACGCCATCGCCGCCTGCATCGCGCCGTCGCGTGGCGAAGCGGAAGACCTCGCCAACGCCGTTGCGGTCGATTTCGAAATATTGGATGCGGTCATCGACGCGCCGCGCGACATGCGCGGCAGCCGCCATCCCGTCCATGAGCAGTGGGGGGACAATCTCTATATCGAGCACACGCTCGAGGGCGGCGACATCGAGGCCGCGGCGCGCGCTGCCGACGTGACGCTGACCCGCGAGTTCCGCATGCAGCGGCAATCGGGTGCGCCGCTCGAATGCCGCGGCGTGCTCGCCTATCGCGACCATCGCCTCGACGAGGTCGTGCTCTACGCCTCGACGCAGACGCCGCATACCGTGCGCGTCGCGCTCGCCGAGATTCTCGATATAGAGGAGCGCCGCATCCGTGTCGTCGCGCCCGATGTCGGCGGCGGGTTCGGGCCCAAGGCGCGCCTCTACCCGGAAGAAATCGTCCTCGCGGCATTGGCATTACAGCTCGATCATCCAGTGCGTTGGATCGAGGACCGCAGCGAGCATTTGCTTACGGCGGCGCATACCCGCGACCACCATTACAAAGTCACCGCCTATGCCGACCGGCAGGGCCGCATTCTCGGCGTCGATGCCGAGATCGTCGTCGATGCCGGGGCCTACGGGCTGTGGCCGCAGGGGCCTTACCACGAAGCCAGCATGGTGGCGCGCGCGCTGCCCGGGCCGTACACGATCCCGAACTACCGTTCACGGCACTACACGGTCGCGACGAACAAAACGCCGCTCGGCCCCTATCGCGGCGTCGGCCGTCCGGGGGCATGTTTTGTGATCGAGCGGCTCGTCGACGAGATCGCCCGCGCCGTCGGGCGCGAGCCCAACGAGGTGCGGACCCTCAATCTGGTGCGCCCCGAGCAGATGCCGTTCGCGACGATCGGCGGCCTTAGTCTCGACAATGGCGATTATCCGGCGAGCGTCGAGCTGTGCGCCGAGCTGCTGGATCTGCCCGCGGTGCGCGCGCGCCAGCAGCACCGCGAGCCGGATGGCCGGAAGATCGGTGTCGGTTTTGCCACCTTCGCCGAGCAGACTGCGCATGGCGCCGCCGAATTCGCGTCGCGCGGCGCGGCGATCATCCCCGGCTTCGAGAGCTGCACGGCGCGGGTGCTGACCGACGGCAGCGTCGTGCTGATGGTCGGAATCCAGTCGCACGGCCAAGGCCTCGAAACGGTGCTCTCGCAGGTAGCAGCCGAGGAGCTTGGCATCGACCCGGGGAGCATTTCGGTGCGCCACGGCGACACCGAGAGCACCGCCTTCGGCTTCGGGACCTTCGCATCGCGCAGCATGGTGATGTCGGGCGGCGCGGTGGCGCGCGCCAGCCGTATGCTGCGCGACAAGCTCTGCCGCATCGGCGCGCATCTGTTGCAATGCGATGTCGCCGCCGTGCGCTGCACCGACGGCGTCGTCGCGGGGCCGCAGGGCTCGGTTACGATCGCCGAGATCGCCAAGGTCGCGCATCTGCGTATGGACGGCCTGCCGCCGGGGGTGGATCCGCTGCTCGACGCAACCGCGACTTACGAGCCGGCGATAAGCACCGGCGTTTTCTCCTATGCGACGCACGGCGCCGTCGTCGCGGTCGACCCCGAGACGTGCTTTATCGAGCTGCTCGACTACGCCGTCGCCGAGGATTGCGGCACGATGGTCAACCCGCTGCTCGTCGAGGGCCAGATCAGGGGCGGCGTCGTGCAGGGCATCGGCACCGCGCTGTTCGAGGAAATCCCCTATGACGAGGCCGGCCAGCCGCTCGCCGGCACGTTGGCCGACTACCTGATGCCCGGCGCCGCCGAAATGCCGGCGATCAAGATCGGCCACCTGCACACGCCGACGCCACACACCGAATACGGCATGAAGGGCATGGGCGAAGGCGGCGCCGTCGCTCCGCCGGCGGCGATCGCCAACGCTGTCCGCGACGCCCTCAGCAGCATCGGGGCTGAAGTCAACGAAACTCCAATCACCCCGCGCCGCGTCCTGGCGGCGATCCAGAAGGCGCACAAACTGTAGGTTGACTTGAGCGGCTAGCAAAATCTACCCATTGGATCCGGACATAATGGGGTTTCGCACCGCTCAACCCATTATGAGCCAATGCTGAGGGATCTCAATGCATTGCTCGTCGCTGCCAAGTGGTTCAAATCGGCTCTTGAGCATCTCAAAGGTATTTCGAGAGATGTAGAGGCTGCCCCGGAGATCCGCGTTGCGTTTTTCTATCCGTCTCCATGCCTCGTCCTCCGGGCACGTCAACTGATAAAGGCGAGCCTGTCCACCGGTGGCCGCGGCCTTCGCCCTCGCGGTATCACGTTCCTGTCGCGTCCAAAAGCCGAAGTCGAGGACCACATTCAGACCGAGTTCCAGGCATCTCAACCACACTTCCTCCATCTGCTCATAAACCCGCCGATAAAATTCCGCAAAATGATCAACAGGTGGATCATCTCCGTAAAAACGCGCCATCCATTCGTCATGCGAAAAACGGATGGCCGGAAGCTGCTGTTCAAGCTGACGAGCGAAAGTCGTTTTTCCGACGCCGAGAAACCCGTGAATTAGGTGCGCCGTCGCCATTACGTTAAATCGCTCCAATTGACGAGTTGTAGGGGTGGGTTGAGAGGAAAGCGAAATGCACCTTTCTGGCCCAAGATGATGGGTTTCGCGTTGAGGCTGGGCAAGAATTCCGGTACCCGCCTCTCGACGCGTCACCCCGGCGGCAGGCCGGGGTCCAGGCTTCCGCGGCACGAACGGATGAGGGTTTGTACGACATCGCCGTTGCTTGAGAATTTGGCGATCCGGAAGAGCGGGTCCCGGCCTTCGCCGGGACGACGAGGGGGCAGTTTTGGGCCTCTTAGCGACCTGACTGAGATATCATATCAATGGCCAATCGCTCGGCAGCCCATGCTCGTCGCAACCGAGGATCTCGTCAGCCGTCCGTGTGTCGAGATCGGCAACGAGGCGCAGCGCCTGCCGATTTCGAGGATTTTGGCGGCGAGGCCGCGTCCTCCGCGATCCCGGCGGACACGTTGCAGCTGCTCTTCGGCGGCTCTGCGGATTGTAGTAGTCACCGTCTCTCCAGTCAGCCCCGCGAACTCGCGGACCAACTTTATCGTGGCGGGATCCTTGATTGCCAACGTCATAGGTGCTGCTTTCTGAACGCTTTAATATTGCGAAGACGATCACCGCAAAATTGCCTCATTCCCATTGTATCTTTCTGGCTCAAAGGCGATGTTGGGGGCGAGGACTTTGGCTGAAAGCAAGAATATGGGATGGGCAAGCGGAACTGCAACCTGAACACGAATTTGCTGCTGATTCGCTGCAGATTGCACACACGGTAATAAATGGCTCAATTTATGGTTGTGGCGCGAACGCCCCGGCGGGCCATGCCTTCTCGCACGATGATCGCGTATAGTGCCGGCGAAAAATAGGAGGTGTCCGATGGCCAAAGCTCGCCATCAAATGCCGCCCGAAATCGCCGCGCTGTCGCTCGAGGATATCGCGGGGCGCTACATCGGACGGTTTCGCGACAAGAAGGCCGATTGGGAGGCCTTCGAGGACGCTAAGATCGAGGGTTACCGCCGGGCGCAGCACCGCTTCATCGGCGCCGGCGGTTCCGGCAAGCACGATGACCCGAACACGATCCCGGCACGCGGCTTCACCCTCAGCATCGTCTATGTGCCGCCGGGGCAGGGCAATGCCGCGCACACGCACGAGGTCGAGGAGGTCTTCTTCGTGCTGCAGGGCTATCTGACGGTCTTCCTCGAGGACGAAGACGGGCGGCGGATCAGCCGCAAGCTGGGCCCATGGGAATGCATCGCCTGCCCGCCCGGGGTCATCCACGGCTTCCAGAACGACAGCCTCGAACCGGTCTACATGCAGGTCATGCTCGGGCGCGGCCGTCCCGAAGCGATGGGCTATGCCAATGAAGAGCTCTACCGGCGCCGCGAGGCGCATCTGGCGCGCTGATGAGCTGGGACATCCTGATCCGCGGCGGCATCTTGATCGACGGCAGCGGGCGACCTGGCGAAATCGGCGACATTGCGGTTGGTGACGGGCGTATCGCCGCGATCGGCCGGTCTCTGCCGACAGGCGCGGTCAAAATCATCGATGCCGAAGGCCTCGCGGTGACGCCGGGCTTTATCGATATCAAGACCCATTCCGACTTCACCTTGCCGATCAATCCCAAGGCCGAGAGCAAGGTGCGCCAGGGCGTGACGACCGAGATCATCGGTCATTGCGGGTTCTCGGTTGCGCCGGTGCTGCCGGGGAAGGCCCAACTGCTCGCCGATTATCTGAGCGGCGGCGCGCCGTGGCTGCCGTTCCGCGAGATGCGCTTCCCGGAATACCTCGACAGCTTTCCCGCCGTCGCGGTCAACACCGGCATGCTGGTCGGCCACAACACGTTGCGGCTGATGGTGATGGGGCTCGAAGACCGCGCGCCAACCCAGGCCGAGCTCGATGCGATGATCGCGCTGCTGGAGGAGGGGCTCGCTGCCGGCGCGCTCGGGCTCTCCTCGGGCCTCTTCACGCCGCCGGGCAGCTTTTCCGAGCCGGCGGAAATACTCGCCTTCGGGGCGGTGCTGAAGCGCCACAACGCCAACTATTTCACGCACATTCGAGACGAGTCGAACGGCGTGATCGGCGCGGTCGAGGAGGCAATCGAATTCGCCCGCCGCGTCGGTGTCCATGTCGAGATCGTGCATCTGAAATGCTCCGGCGTCGACAATTGGGGGAAGGCGGCGCAGATCCTGGCGATACTCGAGGCGGCACGCGCCGACGGATGCGAGGTTGATTGCGACGCCTATCCCTACACCGCCGGGGCCAACCCGCTCAAAAACCTGCTGCCGCCCTGGGTGCAGGCCGCCGGCCAGGAGGCGATGCTGGCGCGCCTCGCGCTGCCGGAAACCCGCGAACGGATCCGCCATGAGATCGAGCGGAACGGGCTCAATAATTGGGGCCGCATCCCATCATGGGAAGCCGTGCAGATCTCGGTATCGCCGAAACTGCCCCAGCATGCCGGAAAAACGATCGCGGCGCTGGCGGCGGGGCGCGGGTGCGAGCCGATCGATCTCGTCTGCGATTACCTGGTCGAGGACGATGGCGCGACCCGCGTGCTGATCACCTCGATCGCCGAAGAAGACATCCGCGAGATCGTGCGCTCAGCGTCGGCCCTCGTCGGCTCCGACGGCAACTGCATCGCCGATTACGGGGTGGTCAGCCAAGGAAAGCCGCATCCCCGCTTCTACGGCACCTTTCCGCGGATCATCGGCCATTACGTCCACGAGCAGCGAATCCTGCCGCTCGAGCAAGCCATCCGCAAAATGACTGGAGCCACGGCAAAGGCGCTGCGGCTGCGCGACCGCGGGTTGCTTGAGGAAGGCTACCGGGCCGACATCACGATCTTCGATCCGGCGGATTTCGAGGATCGCGCGACTTATGCCGACCCGCACCAGTATCCGACCGGCTCGCGGACGACGGTTCTCGTCAACGGCGTCGTCGTCGTCGAAAACGCCCGGCACACCGGCGCCACTCCAGGCATGGTGCTGCGCCGCGCCGCCGACGGAGCCGTCGGGTGAAGTCTGCCCCTCACCCTCCCATCACGGTCGTGATGGGCCCCTCCCTCTCCCCGCTCGCGCGGGGCGAGGGATTTCCGTGGCGCTCTCCCTCTCCCCGCCTGCGGGGAGAGGGTTGGGGTGAGCGGCTGTCTAACCGGCGAAGGCGGCGATGCCGGTCTGCGCGCGGCCCAGGATCAGCGCGTGGATGTCGTGCGTGCCCTCGTAGGTGTTGACCGCTTCGAGGTTCATCACATGGCGGATCACGTGGTACTCGTCGGCGATGCCATTGCCGCCGTGGATGTCGCGGGCGGCCCGGGCGATGTCGAGCGCCTTGCCGCAATTGTTGCGTTTGAGGATCGAAACCATCTCCGGCGTGTCGCGTCCCATATCCTTGAGCCGCCCGAGGCGCAGGCAGGAATGCAGGCCGAGGGTGATCTCGGTCTGCATATCGACGAGCTTCTTCTGGATCAGCTGATTGGCGGCGAGCGGGCGGCCGAACTGTTTGCGTTCGAGCGCGTAGCTGCGGGCGGCGTGCCAGCAGAACTCGGCGGCGCCGAGCGAGCCCCAGGCGATCCCGTAGCGCGCGCTGGTCAGACACGAGAACGGACCGCGCAGCCCTCTGACCCCCGGCAACAAATTCTCCTGCGGCACGAACACGTCATCCATGACGATCTCGCCGGTGAGCGAGGCGCGCAGGCTGAACTTGCCCTCGATCTTCGGGGCACTCAGCCCTTTCATGCCCTTTTCGAGGATGAAGCCGCGGATCACGTCATCCTCGGTCTTGGCCCAGACGACGAACACATCAGCGATCGGCGAGTTGGTGATCCACATCTTGGCGCCGCGCAGCCGCCAGCCGCCGGGCGCGGCCATGGCGCGGGTCGTCATCCCGGCGGGGTCGGAGCCGTGATCTGGCTCGGTCAAGCCAAAGCAGCCGACCCACTCGCCCGACGCCAGTCTGGGCAAGTACTTCTGCCGCTGCTCCTGGGAGCCGAAGCGATGGATTGGATGCATGACAAGACTGGACTGGACGCTCATCGCCGAGCGATAGCCACTGTCGACGCGTTCGACCTCACGCGCGATCAGCCCGTAGCAGACATAATTGACGCCGGCGCAGCCATAGCCCTCGATCGTCGCGCCGAGAAACCCGAGCGCGCCCATTTCGTTCATGATCTCGCGGTCGAAATGTTCGTGCCGGTTGGCTTCGAGGACCTGCGGCAACAGCTTTTCCTGGCAATAGGCGTGGGCGCTGTCGCGCACCATCCGCTCGTCCTCGCTCAATGATTCGTCGAGGAGGAGCGGATCGGCCCAATCGAAACGGTTCTCGCTGGGCGCAGGGCTCTCGTTCATAGCGGACCTCGGCGGCAGGAGCGGACAGATCTCAATATAGGGCAGGGGGTCGGCTTGCAGGCGGTAAAGAGTTGCGCATAACTTTGCCGGCGTCCGGGACCCGCGCGGGCATGGCATATTTTCTGCAGCAGTTGATTAACGGGCTGACCCTCGGGTCGATCTATGGGCTGATCGCCATCGGCTACACGATGGTCTACGGCATCATCGGCATGATCAATTTCGCCCATGGCGAAATCTATATGATCGGGGCGTTCATCTCGATCATCGCGTTTCTCGTCCTGGGACTGGCCGGCGTCACCTATGTGCCGCTCGCCTTGGCAGTCGTCCTGCTGACGACGATGCTCTTTACCTCGATCTACGGCTGGGCGGTCGAGCGGATCGCCTACCGCCCACTGCGCGGGTCGTTTCGGCTCGCGCCGCTGATCTCGGCGATCGGCATGTCGATCTTTTTGCAGAACTACGTACAGATCTTTCAGGGCGCGCGCGTCAAGCCGATGCCGCCAGTCATCGAGGGCGGGTTCACAGTCTTCGAGAGCGGCGGTTTTGCCGTGCGGCTGAGCTATCTGCAGCTCTTCATCATGCTCCTGACCCTCGCGCTGATGGTCGGCTTTACGAGCGTGATCGCAATGACGCCGCTCGGCCGCGCACAGCGAGCCTGCGAGCAGGACATGCGGATGGCCTCGCTGCTCGGCGTCGATGTCAACCGGGTTATCTCGATGACCTTTGTGATGGGTGCTGCGCTTGCCGCGGTCGCAGGGCTGATGGTCACGCTTTATTACGGCGTCGTTGATTTTTTCATCGGTTTCCTCGCCGGCGTGAAGGCATTCACCGCCGCCGTTCTCGGCGGCATCGGGTCGTTGCCCGGGGCGATGCTCGGCGGCATCCTGATTGGCCTCATCGAGGCTTTCTGGTCCGGCTATTTTTCGGTCGAGTACAAAGACGTCTCGGTCTTCGTCGTCCTCGTGCTGGTGCTGGTGTTTTGCCCGACCGGGCTGCTTGGCCGGCCGGAGGTGGAGAAGGTCTGATGACGGCTGCCTCGGGGCTCGCCGTCGATACTGCCGCTCCGCCCTCGATCATTTGGCCGGCACTTCTCAAAGATGCGCTGCTGGCGGCATTCGTCGCCGTTCTTCTCGCCGTGCCGCTGGTTGGACTGCAAACCTACGATGTCGGCGGCGGCGCGCTCGGCATCCGCACCCATTTCGATTGGGTCGGGTTCGCCGCCATCGGAGTATTCGCCGGCCGGCTCGCGTTACGTTTGCTTCCGCGCACCCGTCGCCAACACGAGGGGCGTGGCGGGAGGGCATTCAGCCGGGTCTCCGCCTGGAGTAATCGCCGAGCGCGGGCGATAACGCTCACCGGGATCGCGTTTGCGGTCGCGTTGCCGTTTTTGCCGTTCTCCTCGCGCTACCTGGTCGACCTCGGGACCACCGTACTGATCTACGTGATGCTCGGCTGGGGTCTCAATGTTGTGGTTGGCCTCGCGGGTTTGCTCGATCTCGGCTACGTCGCCTTTTACGCCGTTGGCGCCTATACCTTCGGTCTGCTCGCCAGCGATCTCGGATTTACTTTTTGGGAGGCGCTGCCCTTTTCCGGCCTCGTCGCGGCGAGCTTCGGCGTCATTCTCGGCTTTCCGGTGCTGCGGCTGCGCGGCGACTACCTCGCGATCGTCACGCTCGGCTTCGGCGAGATCATCCGCATCGTGCTGTTAAACTGGGCGCCGGTCACCGGCGGTCCAAACGGCATCGGGGGAATCCCGCGGCCTTCCTTCTTCGGATTGCCATTTGCCCGTTCGGCTCCGGAGGGGGTCACCACCTTTCATCAATTCTTCGGTGTCGAATTCTCTCCCGACCAGCGCGTCATATTTCTCTATTTCGTCATTCTGGCGATGGCGCTGGTTACCAACCTGTTCACGTTGCGCATCCGCAGGCTGCCGGTCGGGCGGGCGTGGGAAGCGCTGCGTGAGGACGAAATCGCCTGCCGCGCGCTCGGCATCAACCCCACCACGGCGAAGCTCTCCGCCTTCGCGATCGGCGCGATGTTCGGCGGTTTCGCGGGCTGCTTCTTCGCGACCCGCCAGGGCTTCATCAGCCCGGAGAGTTTCACGTTCATCGAGTCGGCGACGATCCTCGCGATTGTCGTGCTCGGCGGCATGGGCAGCCAAATGGGCGTGGTGCTTGCCGCTATCCTGCTCGTGACCTTGCCCGAATTCGGCCGCGCTTTTGCCGAGTTCCGCATGCTCATATTTGGCGCCGCGATGATCGGCGTCATGGTGTGGCGGCCGCAGGGCTTGATCGCGCATCGCGAGCCGACCCTGCGCCTCGGCCCGCAGCCGGTGTCGACGCGATGACCGAGGTTGCCGAGCCGAGGGTTCCGCTGCTCGCAGTTGAGCGTCTGACGATGCGTTTCGGCGGGCTGATCGCCGTCGACGATTTGTCCTTTACCGCTTATCGCGGCGAGGTTACCGCGATCATCGGTCCAAACGGCGCTGGTAAGACGACTGTCTTCAACTGCTTGACTGGGTTCTATAGACCGAGCGCCGGGCAGCTCGCGATGCATCACGACGGCGAGACGCTGCAGCTTGAGCGTATCGCCGGCTTCCGGATCGCGCGGCGGGCCGGGATCGCCCGTACGTTCCAAAATATCCGCCTGTTCGCCGGGATGACGGTTCTCGAAAACCTGATCGTCGCGCAGCACAACCCGTTGATGGCCGCGAGCCTGTTCTCGATCGCCGGGCTCTTGGGCCTGCCGCGCTACCGCGCCGCCGAGCGAGAGGCGATCGAGCGCGCCCGCCATTGGCTGAACCGGACCGGATTGACCGATCGTGCCGATTGGCTGGCGGGAGCGCTGCCTTATGGCGCGCAGCGCCGTCTGGAGATCGCGCGTGCGTTGTGCACCGGCCCCGCCTTGCTCTGCCTCGACGAACCCGCCGCCGGCCTCAACCCGCGCGAATCCGCAGAGCTCAACGAGCTCCTGCTTGCGATCCGCGCCGAGAAGGGGATCGGGATCCTGCTCATCGAGCACGACATGAGCGTGGTGATGGGGATCTCGGACCACGTCATCGTCCTCGATTACGGCCGCAAGATCGCCGACGGCACCGCGGCCGAGGTGCGCGCCGACCCGGAGGTCATCAAGGCTTATCTAGGTGAGGAGGAACTCAACAGCCTGCCCAAAGAGGTCGCAGCCGATCTGGAAGCTCCGCAGACGTGATGCTCGCGGTTTCCGGCGTCCACGCCTTTTATGGCAATATCGAGGCGCTGAGAGGGGTCGATCTTGAGGTCGAGGCGGGTCAGATCGTCGCGTTGATCGGCGCCAACGGCGCCGGCAAGTCTACGTTGCTGATGACGGTTTGCGGCCGGCCACGGGCAGCGCGGGGCCGGATCAGCTTTGATGGGCGCGACATCTCTCACCTCGAGACGTTCGAGATTGTCCGGCTCGGGATCGCCCAGGTGCCGGAGGGGCGGCGCATTTTCCCGCGCATGACCGTGCTCGAAAACCTGCAGATGGGCGCCACGGTCGCCGATCCCGCCCGCTTCGAGGAGGATCTTGGCCGCGTCTTCGCGCTGTTCCCGATCCTGCAGCAACGCCAGACGCAACGCGGCGGCACATTGTCGGGCGGTGAGCAGCAGATGCTGGCGATTGCCCGGGCGCTGATGAGCCGACCGCGACTGCTTCTGCTCGACGAGCCCTCGCTCGGATTGGCGCCGCTGATCGTCAAACAGATTTTTGACGTGATTCGCGAGATCAACGAGCGGCAGAGGATGACGGTGCTGCTCGTCGAGCAGAATGCCTACCATGCCTTGCGGGTGGCCCATCGCGGCTATGTGATGCAGACTGGGCGGATTGCGTTGAGCGGCACCGGGCGCGAATTGTTGGCCAATCCGGAAGTGCGCGCCGCGTATCTTGAAGGAGGGCGGCACTGAGCGGCCGCTCGTGCTACAGTTAATTCGAACACGGAGCCAGGGGAGGGTTCATGAAACGCTTAGGCCAGTCGGTAATCTTGGCGGCGGTATTCGCGGCGGCCGCGGGGCTCGCCAACGCGCAGAATATCCCGATCGCGGTCGTCGGGCCGATCACCGGTTCGAATGCCGCGCTCGGGGAGCAGATGACGCGTGGCGCCAAGATGGCGGTCGCCGACATCAACGCCAAGGGCGGCGTGCTCGGCAAAAAGCTCGATCTGATCCTCGCCGATGACGCGTGTGACCCGAAACAGGCGGTCGCGGCGGCCAACGACGTTGCCGGCAAGAAGGTCGTGTTTGTCGCCGGGCATTACTGCTCGTCTTCGTCGATCCCGGCTTCTGCGGTCTACAACGAGGCGGGGGTACTCCAGATGACCCCGGCCTCGACCAACCCGGCCTTGACCGACGACGCGGCGAAGAAGGGTTGGAACAACGTCTTCCGCTCTTGCGGCCGCGACGACAAGCAGGGTGCGGTCGCCGGCAAATATCTCGCCGATCATTACAAGGGAAAGAAGGTGGCGATCGTCCACGACAAGACGGCCTACGGCAAAGGCATCGCCGACGAGACGATGAAGGCGATGAACGCGGCCGGCCTGAAACAGACGATGTACGAGGCGGTGACCCAAGGCGACAAGGATTTCTCGGCGCTCATCAGCAAGATGAAAGAAGAAAATATCGATGTGATCTATTATGGCGGCTACCAGACCGAGGCGGGACTGATCGTCCGCCAGGCGCGAGATCAAGGATTGAAGGCGCAATTCATCGGCGCCGATGCGCTGGTTACCGAGGAATACTGGAAGATCACCGGTCCGGCGGGTGAGGGGACCTTGATGACCTTCCCGCCCGACCCGCGCAACGTGCCCGCCGCCAAGGCCGTCGTCGACAAGTTCAAGGCCGAAGGCTACAACCCCGAGGGTTACACGCTTTACACCTACGCCGCGATCCAGGCCTTTGCGCAGGCGGCCGAGAAAGCCAAGTCGGTCAAGCTCGACGATCTGTCAAAGGCGCTGCACTCGATGACCGCGCAGACCGTCGTCGGCCCCTTGACCTGGGACAACAAGGGCGACGTCACCGACCCGAAATACGTCTTCTACGTGTGGAAGAACGGGACTTACGCCGAGATGTAGCGCCGCGGCCCCGCCTGTTTCTGCAGGGAATCTACAGGCGTTAACTTTTGGCCGTTCCCGCGTTATCCCCGAAAATGATAGCGAGCGAGATGCTGTGAGCCGCGGAAATCCTCGCTTTTTGGCGGGAGCAGCGGCGTCCCGCCGGCACGATCGGAAAGACGACCGTCTTGCGTGACGTCAAGATCCATTTGCGATTGGAGTATCACGCCATTGTGGCAATTTTCGGGTAGGTCGAAGACATCAAGTCCGCATGCTCATTGACATGGATATGGCTGCGACAATCGCAGGCGGTGGCGGCTGGTTTGGTTGGCGTGCTTGCACCCGACCATTTCCGCTACAGCGAATATTCTTGACGGTTGCAGTTTTCTGCTGTAGTGTTTTCCCCTTAATGGCAAAGAAGACAACACCTAAGAGGGTCTCGCGTTCGGACGACGACAACCCCGAGTGGACGAAGGAGGATTTTGTCAAGGCACGGCCTGCGACGGACGTGCTGGCGGGGTTGATCGGCGAAAAGGCGACGCGGGAACTGACGCGCCGCAGCCGTGGCAGGCCGGTGAAGCCGGGCAGAAAGGTGAACCAGACGCTTCGGCTCGACCCGGACGTGCTGGAAGCCTTCCGGCAGGAAGGCAGCGGGTGGCAGGCGCGCATCAACGAAATCCTGCGCCAGAACATGCCCCGGCGTCAGAAGTAGTCCTCGCCGAAGGGCTTGGCGCTGCTGGGTACCGCACCCGCATTGCGGGATTATCGTTTGCCGAATATGACCAAAAGAGCGATCCTGCTGGGGATAACCGGCGGCATGAGGGAGACGTTGGCATGTGCATTCTTTGCGATCACGGAAAACCCCAGAATCATTTCGGCTCACGGCGCAATTTTCTGAAGGGTGCGGCAGCGAGCGGGGTCGCCGCAGCCGGTCTCAATCTGTTTGCGCCACGACCTGCCGCGGCAGACGGTGGGGATCCACCTCTCGACAGCGGCCGGCCGGGCCGGCGGTATATCATCCGCGGCGGGTCTGTCATGTCGCTGGATCCGCAAGTCGGCGACTTTGCGCAGGCCGACGTGCTGGTCGAGGGCAAGAAGATCCGCGCCGTCGAGCCGAACCTGCACGCCGGCGGCGCCGCGGAGATCGACGCGACCGGCCGCATTGTCATGCCCGGCTTCATCGATACGCACCATCACCAATTCGAGACGGTGCTCCGCAGCTTTCTGGCCGACGGCGTGCTGATCAATGACGGATCGGGCTCGCCGAGCGGAAGCACGACCTACTACGAGTACATTTTGCTGAAGTTCGCGCCCGTCTACCGGCCGCAGGACGTGTACATCAACGAGCTGTTCGGCGGGCTCAGCCAGCTCGATGACGGCGTCACCACCGTGCACGATGTCTCGCAAATCCATCACACGCCGCAGCACTCCGACGCCGCCATCCGCGCCCTGTTTGATACGGGTCGCCGGTTCGCGTTCGGCTATTTCGAGGGCGCGGGAAGCAACCCCGCCAACTATGCCTATCCGCAGGATGCCTTCCGCATCAAACAACAGTACTTCTCCTCGACCGACCAGCTCGGCACGATGATCATGGGCGGCGAGGTCTATCTCGGGACGCCGACCTATACGCAGTCCTGGACGATCGGCCGCCAGCTCGGTCTGCAGATTGCGGCGCACATCCTCTCGCCGTTCGGGATACGTCCGATCCTGGACCAGCTCGCTGCGGGCCAAGGTGGCGTCAATAACGACATCGGGATCGGGCCCGACAATTTGTTCATCCACATGACCGGGATGTCCGACCCGGGATGGCAGGCGGTGCACGACAACGGCGCGCAGGTCTCGATCGCCTTCCCGATCGAGATGAACATGCGGCACGGCATGCCGCCCATTCTCAAGATGCAGAGCCTGGGCATGGAGCCGTCGCTGAGCGTCGATGTCGAATGCACGTTGACGGCCGACTTCTTCACGCAGATGCGCTCTTGCATGAACATGCAGCGCATGGTTGTGAACCAAATGATCCTCGAGCAGGGAAACTTCTATCCGCCCAACCAGTGGCCGACGCCGGCTCCCGGCACGCCGCCGCTGCTGACGACGCGCGACGTACTGCGTTTCGGCACCATAAACGGCGCGAAGGCCCTTCGGCTGGACGGCAAGACCGGCTCGCTGACACCGGGCAAGGAGGCCGACATCATCATTCTCGACGCCACCCGGATCAACGTGGCGCCGCTCAACCAGGTGCCGGGGGCGGTGGTGTCGCTGATGGACCGCACCAATGTCGAGACCGTGATCGTCGCGGGCAAGGTGCGCAAATGGAAGGGGCAGCTGCTCGACGTCGACCTGCCGCACCTGCGTCAACAGCTCGAGGCCTCGCGCGACCACGTGTTCAACGCGGCGGGCATCCCGCAGGACCTGTTCCGCAGCAACTGAGGACCGGTCAGGCAGCGTCGACGATCGCGACGGCGACATGGCGGCTGCGTTAACGCCCTCCCCCTTGATGGGGGAGGGTTTGGGAGGGGGTGATTTCTCCCGCCGGACAAATGAGAAATGAAGAAGTACCCCGCTCACGGCGCATGCGCGCGCGCTTTACGGTAAGATGTCACCGAGGACGAGCGGCAGATCCGGTAGACTTTGCGCTCACCTTAAAATGCAAGGGCAAAAGTACTAAGCGCCGAGTTGGCCGCAACACCCCCACCCAACCCTCCCCCATCGAGGGGGAGGGCTATTTAAGCGGCGCGGCAGCTCCTGACGCGGGTGTTGGCGCCACACTCTTCGTCAAAGAACTCGGCGAGGCACTCGAGCATGACGCCGCCCAGTTGCTCGGCGTCGACGATCGCCACGGCGCGGCGGTAGTATCGGGTCACGTCGTGGCCGATGCCGATCGCAGTGAGCTCGACCTCGCCCAAGCGCTCGATGTCGTGGATCACTGGCGCAGGTGCCTTTCGAGGTAGTTTTCGGCAGCTCCCCACTTCCGTGGGCTGCACAACGACAGCTGCCTTGTGCTCGGATAAAGTGATTCGGCCGGATCAGAACGGCACGGTGATCGGCTATGGTCGCGATGGGGAGCGCGCGGCATGTTGACAAGGCGGAACCGGGACTTGCTTCCGCAGAAAACCGGGCCAACACCATTCGCCGCCAAGGCGAAGGATCTGGGGGCGTTGCACGAAGCCGTTGTCGATGCGGCGAGTGTCGGCGCTGGCTTGTGGGTTAGTTATCTGTTCGCTCTCTTCTACTTTGCCATCGCTGCCGGAGCGGTGACGCATCGAGACCTGCTGCTCGAAAGTCCGGTGAAATTGCCTTTCCTCAATGTCGAATTGCCGCTGAAGGCGTTCTTCATCTTGGGGCCACTGGTCTTTCTGATCCTGCACGCCTATGTGCTACTGCACTTCGTATTGCTGGCCGGCAGGATTGGCGCCTTTCATCTCGAATTGGAAACGCAGATCGGCGGTGATGATGCCCAAACGCGGCTGCGTCGCCAACTCCCGAGCAACATTTTCGTGCAATCATTTGCCGGCCCGCGCGAGGTACGAACCGGTATCATCGGCTTTCTGCTGCGACGGATAATCGAGATCAGCCTGGTCGTAGGCCCCATTGCACTCTTGGTCCTATTCCAACTTCAGTTCCTGCCTTACCACAGCGAGTGGATAACGTCGTGGCAGCGTACCGCTGTTGTGATCGATCTCGTTCTACTGTGGATCCTGTGGCCGCGGATTGCGCGCGGGGAAAGCGCGGGGCTCGTGTGGGTCGATTTCAAACGGGTCAAGGTTCAGGCCTGGTTGCTGGCGAGCTTTCTGCCAGTTCTAGTGATGGTGACGATCGCAACCTTTCCCGGCGAATCGCTGGAGCAGACTCTGAGGCCGGTGCCCGGATGGGCCACGCTACACAAGCTGCTGGTCGCGGGGGAGGTCAATTACGTTACCGGTATGCCGCAGAGCCCCTGGTCAAACGTTCTGGTCTTGCCGAAGTTCGACATTGGCGATCGCGGAAAGTTCGATGCCGAAGCCAAGATCGCGATCTCTTCAGATGCACTATCGCTGCGAGGCCGTTCGCTCGAAGGGGCCGTGCTGGTGTTCGCACATTTGCGGAAGGCAGATTTCAGTGGCGCTTCTCTCGCGGGCGCGGATTTCACTGGGGCCGACCTTCGCGAGGCGAACTTCGCGTTCGATTGGATCCGGCACGCGATTTTGGGATTGCTTGCGTTTCCGCTACCGTTGCCAATAGGTGATTACGAGCCCAGGCCGTGCAACGAGGACATCGGATGCGCGCAGCTGCAGGGTGCCCATTTTGATTATGCTCAGTTGCAAGGCGCGTCCTTTGCCCGCGCGCGGTTGCAAGGCGCCGAGTTCGGAGGCGCACAGTTGCAGGGCGCCAATCTAGATCAAGCTCAGCTGCAAGGCGCGATGTTTTTCGCCGCAAACCTACAGGGTGCTTCGCTCAGAGCTGCGCAGCTGCAGGGCGCTTCGCTCAGAGAGGCGCAGCTGCAGGCCGCCAATTTCTATCAAGCGCAGTTGCAGGGCGCCGACTTTCGTGACTCGGTGCTATACGGCGCCAATCTCGATGGCGCGCAGCTTCAGGGTGTTCTGCTCGGTCAAGAAAAATTGCCCGTCGGTGTTAGACCGTTTTACGGCACTTCGCTGCGCGGGAACTATGTTTGGAGAACCTACCCACCGTCAAATATGGACGGCGCGCTCGTCGGTGCACCCGAACCTGCGCCGAAATATTCCGGGCTCAATTGCCCTAATGGCGCGTGCGACTGGTCGGAGACATCCTACACTGCGCTAAGATCGCTAATCGAGAATTCGGTTCCTTTAGCAGGGGGTCAGCGGGATCAGGCCTTGGAGCAGATCGCGATACTAGAAAAACCGCCCTATGTGGTGGACGAGGGCTCGGCGAAAGCCTGGGCAGATCTGGCAAAAGAATCAGCGCGCTCGGCCGATTCGTATTTCGACACATTGGCAAAAATATTGTCATTGTTAGGCTGCCAAGATGGAGCCCGTTATGTAATCGACGGCCTGATCCGGGTCCAGGGACTCGATTACCGCTTTGAATGGAAGTCCGCACAGGAAGCTCAAGTCGCCACTGCCTTCCTCGACGAGGAGAAATGCCCTGGGGCGCGCGGGCTTTCGGAGGAGAGCAAGACAAGGCTGCGGGAGATACGCAATCGCGGCCGTCTTGGCGCGCCCGCTCCCGGCGCCGCGGCGCGGTAATCATCGCAAGCGATCTAAAAAGGAGAGCAGTAGCGGGTGCGCGGTGGCTGGAGTGATGTCTCTCCGATCAAGCGGCGCGGCGGCGGCTGCGGACGCGGGTGTTGGCGCCGCGGTCTTCGTCGAAGAGCTCGGCAAGGCGTTCGAGCATGACGCCGCCCAATTGCTCGGCGTCGACGATCGTCACGGCGCGGCGGTAATAGCGGGTCACGTCATGGCCGATGCCGATCGCGGTGAGTTCCACCTCGCCGAGGCGCTCGATGTCGTGGATCACCTCGCGCAGGTGTTTTTCGAGGTAGTTGCCGGGGTTGACCGAGAGGGTCGAATCGTCGACCGGCGCGCCGTCGGAAATGACCATCAGGATGCGCCGCTGCTCGGAGCGGGCGCGCAGGCGTTCATGCGCCCAGATCAAGGCCTCGCCGTCGATGTTCTCCTTGAGGATGCCCTCGCGCAGCATCAGCCCCAGATTGCGCCGGGAACGCCGCCAAGGCGAGTCAGCGGATTTGTAGACGATGTGCCGGAGATCGTTGAGCCGGCCCGGGTTCTGCGGTTTGCCGGCGGCGATCCAGCGCTCGCGTGCCTGCCCGCCCTTCCACGCGCGGGTCGTAAAGCCGAGGATCTCGACCTTGACGCCGCAGCGCTCCAAGGTGCGCGCGAGAATATCGCCGCTCATCGCCGCGACCGTGATCGGCCGGCCGCGCATCGAGCCGGAATTGTCGATCAACAAAGTGACGACGGTGTCGCGGAACTCGGTCTCGCGCTCGCGCTTGTACGCGAGCGGCAGGATTGGGTTGGCGACGACGCGCGACAGCCGCGCCGCGTCGAGCAGCCCCTCGTCGAGGTCGAATTCCCAGGCGCGGGTCTGCTTCGCCATCAGACGGCGCTGCAGCCGGTTGGCGAGGCGGGCGATGACGCTCTGCAGATGGGCGAGCTGCTGGTCGAGCAGATGGCGCAGCCGCGACAGCTCGTCGGGGTCGCACAGCTTTTCCGCTTCGATGACTTCGTCGAAGGCGACGCTGAAGGCGCGGTAGACCGCAGTGTCGTCGTTGCGGCCGCGCGGCATCTGCCCGGGGCGGCCGGGCCGGCCGGGGTCATCGTCGCTCGAGCCGGGCATCATCTCGCCGTCGCCGGCCTCGGCGGCGTCCTGCGCGTCCTCGGCTTCGCCGTCCGCGGGCGATCCCTCGGCTGAAGGCTGCGCGCCGGTGGTCGCGCCTTCACCTTCGGTCTGGTTTTCGCTGTCGGTTTCGTCGCCGCCCTGCTGATCCTCGCTCTCCTCCGACTCGTCGGCGTCGCCGAGATCGATATCGAGATCCTGGAGCAGCCGGCGGGTGGCGCGGGCATAAGCGTCCTGGTCGCGGATCGCACGGTCGAGCTCGGCAAAATCTTTGCCGATGCGCCCTTCGAGCCACGGCCGCCAGAGGTCGACAACCCGGCGTGCCGATGGCGGCGGGCGCTCCCTCGTCAACGCCTCTCGGGTCAACAGCCGCACCGCTTCGGCCATCGTGCTCTCGGTGCGCTCCGTGATCCGCTCGAAGCCCTGCCGGCGATAGTGCTCGTCGAGCATCGCTTCGAGATTGGCGGCAACCCCCGCCATGCGGCGGGAGCCCAGCGCCTCGACCCGCGCCTGCTCGACCGCGTCGAAGACCGCGCGGGCGAGCGGCCCGTGCGGCACGCGTTTGCTGTGCACTGCGTCATCGTGATAGCGCAGCCGCAACGCCAGGCTGTCGGCGGCGCCGCGCAACTGCGCCGTGTCCTCGGCCGGGAGGTCGCGGGGTGGGTTGGGCAGGCGCACCTTCGCGCCGCTGAGCCCTGCCGGCTCCGGCCCGAAGCCGACGGTCACATCGTCGCGCTCGGCGATCGCGCGCAATGTCGAGGCAGTGGCACGCTTGAAGATCTCGGTCGGGGAGAAGTCCTGCGCCATGAATTGCTCTTACCGTTCGGACCGCGGGCATCTTGCCCGCAATGCGGGCGGGACGCCCGCGGTCCCAAGATTCGGCGGCATTACATCAGCGTCGCGTTGACGCTGGTTTCGGCGAGTTCAGTGCCGAAACAGCGCTGGTAGTACTCGGCGACGGTCGGCCGCTCGGTCTCGTCGCATTTGTTGAGGAAGGTGAGACGGAAGCCGAACGCGAGATCGTTGAATATCTTGGCGTTCTCCGCCCAAGTCATGACCGTGCGGGGCGACATCACGGTCGAGATGTCGCCGTTGATGAACCCGGCGCGAGTGAGGTCGGCGAGCGCCACCATCGCACTGATCGTGCGCCGGCCCTCATCGTCGTCGTAGCTCGGCACCTTCGCCAGCACGATTTCGAGCTCGGCGTCGTGCGGCAGATAATTCAACGTCGCGACGATGTTCCAGCGGTCCATCTGGCCCTGGTTGATCTGCTGCGTGCCGTGATAGAGGCCGGTGGTGTCCCCGAGCCCGACGGTGTTCGCCGTCGAGAACAGCCGGAAGCAGGGGTGCGGCCGGATCACGCGGTTCTGGTCGAGCAGGGTCAGCTTGCCCTCGACCTCGAGCACCCGCTGGATCACGAACATGACATCGGGTCGGCCGGCGTCGTACTCGTCGAAGCACACCGCCACCGGATGCTGCAGCGCCCACGGCAGAAGCCCCTCGCGGAACTCGGTGACCTGCTTGTTGTCGCGCAGCACGATCGCATCCTTGCCGACGAGATCGATGCGGCTGATGTGGCTGTCGAGATTGACGCGGATGCACGGCCAGTTCAGCCGGGAGGCGACCTGCTCGACATGGGTGGATTTGCCGGTGCCGTGATACCCGCAGATCATCACCCGCCGGTTGAACGCAAAGCCCGCGAGGATCGCGAGCGTCGTGTCGTGGTCGAAGCGGTAGGCATCGTCGAGATCAGGGACGTGCTCGCTCGCCTGGCTGAACGCCGGCACCTGGAGGTCGCTGTTGATCCCGAAGGTCTGGCGCACCGAGACCGTGATGTCGGGCGTGTCGAGAGGAAAGGCACTGTTGGGGGCCGTTGGCTGAACGGATGGCATTCTTGTCTTGCGTCCCAGTGGTGGAGGAAAGGTGTGAGCGCCGCGGCGCGATCGTCTATCCGAAATAGCTGGCCTTCAGGGTGGCATAGGCTTGGTTGATGATCTTCAGCTTCTCCTCGGCCGCCTTGTCGCCGCCATGCGCGTCGGGGTGATGCAGCTTGACCAGCGTCTTGTACCGCGCCTTGAGCCCGACCAGAGTGAAGGGCGGTTCGAGGTCGAAGACGGCCAGGGCCTGCTCGCGCGCCGAGAGCGCGCGGTGGATAGCATCGCGCCCGCGATCGCCGTTGGCGCGGCTACGTCCATGCGTCCCCTCCGCGCTGCCCGAGAACACGCCGAAATAGTCGCGAATTCGCGCAGCGTAACCGGGGCCATGGCGGACACCCAGCCGCCAGCTCGGGCGTTGCCAAACCGTGTCGTGGCGGATGTCGGCTTCGATCTCGGTATCGCTCATCCCCGCGTAGTAATTCCACGCGGCGTTGTAAGCGCGAACATGCTCGAGACAAAACCAGTAATAGTCGCTGAGATCGAGCCGGGATTTGGGCGCACGATAATCCCCCCCGGCAACGCAGCCGGGATGGTCGCAACAACGCACCGGCGGACCGTCCGCCGTCTCGAAAACGGGATCTGCTGAAAGCCGCCGCATCGCCATCAGTATGGGCGGCGCGCTGCTGGCTGGCAAGGACGCGGCGCGGCCTTGTGGCTGGCCGCAGCGCTAAGCAGGGCAGGGTTGCGGTGTGCGCATTCTGCCCGGCTCGCGATGTTCCCCTACCGCATCGGTTGCGCGAGATCGAACTGACCTCTGGGGTCAGCCCAGCGTAAAATCGCCGCCCGCATTTCGCGCGGCAGTCGATTGAAGGTGGCACGGCGCCGGTTCTCTTTGAGCGGCGCGAACAGGTCGAGCAGCGGCTCCGGTTCGGGCTCGCGAGCGATCGCGATGCTGCCGTCGAGCAGCCGCACGAGCCTCGCGCCACCGATCGCGGCAACCTCGATGATCGCGTCGCGCCAGTAGCGGTACCGGCCGCCCGCCGCGACAACGAAGGCACCGAGGATCGCGGTGGGGGGTCCACCCGAATTGAGCCAGCCGATGGCGCAGCGCGACAGGTGCTCATCAGAACCGCACCACGTCAGGATGGCGATTTCAGTGCCGGCATGGTGATTATCGGAAGCCATCCGCGGATCGAAACGCCCGACCTCGATCCCGCGGCGGCAATTGGCGGAGACCGCGAGAAATTGTCCGGTCCTCGGCATCTCCAGAATGCGCCAGCCGCGGTCGTGAAAGACGGTTGCCGGGGCACCCCGTTGTCCGCCGGTAAACTCAGGAGATTTACGCGGGTTACGTGACGGGAACGGGATGACTTCGCCCATCGGATCTTCTCAGTCCGGCTCGCAAAACAAACGCCCGGCAGGATCGATCCAATTCCTCTTTTATGCAACCCATAATAGTGCTTAAAAAAGTACCGCCTGCCCACGGTTGGGTGGGCAGGCGGCTTTCACCGGCGTTGTGGAGAGGCGATCAGAAGTCCATTCCGCCGCCCGGGGGCATTGCCGGCGGGGTCTTCGGCTCGGGCTTCTCGGCCACCATGGCTTCGGTGGTGATCAAGAGGCCTGCAACCGACGCGGCATCCTGCAGAGCATGACGCACCACCTTGGTCGGGTCGATGATTCCCGACCGGATCATGTCGGTAAACTCGCCCTTCTGGGCGTCATAGCCGTAATTCGTGTCCGTGCTGTCGAGCAGCTTGCCGATCACGATCGACCCGTCGGTGCCAGAATTCTCGGCGATCTGCCGCGCCGGATACGACAGCGCCTTCTTGACGATATCGATACCGACCCTTTGGTCGTTGTTCGCGGGCTTGAGGCTCTCGAGGGAGCGGATGGCATAAAGGAGCGCCGCGCCGCCGCCGGCGACCACCCCCTCTTCGACCGCGGCGCGCGTCGCATGCATCGCGTCGTCGACCCGGTCCTTCTTTTCCTTCACCTCGATTTCGGTGGCGCCGCCGACCCGGATCACCGCGACACCGCCGGCGAGCTTCGCCAGCCGCTCCTGCAGCTTTTCGCGGTCGTAGTCCGAGGTGGTCTCCTCGATCTGCTGCCGGATCTGCGTGCAGCGGCCTTGGATGTCGTCCTTCTTGCCGCCACCGTCGATGAGCGTCGTGTTTTCCTTCTCGACCCGGATCCGCTTGGACTTGC
>Ga0310915_10000248_pt1 | contig 25636 bp, 21 predicted proteins | sample GREbulkMGAN111_FD_202508 | JGI IMG/M metagenome (GOLD analysis project Ga0310915, IMG submission 202508) | Lab enrichment of tropical soil microbial communities from Luquillo Experimental Forest, Puerto Rico - GRE.bulkMG.AN111 | ecosystem: Environmental > Terrestrial > Soil > Tropical forest >...
GGCGAAGTAACGGTAGGCGACGTCGATGGTGATGCCCTGTTCCCGTTCGGCCCGCAGGCCGTCTGTGACCAGAGCCAGGTCGGTGTACTCGTGGCCACGCTCCTTGGACGTCCGCTCCACCGACGCCCACTGGTCTTCCATGACGGCCTTGGAGTCATACAGCAGGCGCCCGATCAGCGTGGACTTGCCGTCGTCGACGGAACCCGCGGTCGCGAGGCGCAATAGCGTTGTCATCAGAAGTAGCCCTGCCGTTTGCGGTCTTCCATTCCGGCCTCCGAGATCCGGTCGTCGGCTCTGGTAGCGCCACGCTCGGTCAACCGTGCGACTGCGGTCTCGGCGATGACCTCCGACACGGTGGCCGCCTCCGATTCCACGCATCCGGTACAGGTGACGTCCCCGACGGTGCGAAAACGCACCGTCGCCTCGAACACCGGCTCGTCGGCGCGGGGCTGCATGTGCCGGTCTACCGCCAGCAGCATGCCGTCGCGTTGAAACACCTTGCGCCGGTGCGCGAAATAAATCGACGGCAACTTGATCTTCTCCGCGCCGATATAAGACCAGATGTCGAACTCGGTCCAGTTGGACAGCGGGAAGACCCGGATGTGCTCGCCCTTGTGGTGCCGGCCGTTGTACAGGTTCCACAGCTCAGGCCGCTGGGCCTTCGGTTCCCATTGGCCGAATTCGTCGCGGAAGCTGAACACCCGCTCCTTGGCGCGCGCCTTCTCTTCGTCGCGGCGCGCACCGCCGAACGCGGCGTCGAACCTGTTCTCCCGGATGGCCCGCAGCAGGGTGATGGTCTGTATCGGGTTGCGCGACGGGATGGTCTCGACGACGCGGCCGGCGTCGATGTCTTCCTGCACGGACGCCACGATCAAGCGCACCCCGGACTCGGTGACGAGTTCGTCGCGGGTGGCGATCACCTCGTCGAAGTTGTGGCCGGTGTCGACGTGCATGACCGGGAAGGGCAGCCGCCCCGGGCGGAACGCCTTGAGCGCGAGATGCAGCATGACGATGGAGTCCTTGCCACCCGAGAACAACAGCACCGGCCGCTCGAACTCCGCGGCCACTTCCCGGATGATGTGGATCGCTTCGGCCTCCAGCGAGCGCAGATGGCTCAATTCGTACTGGCCGGCGGTGGGGCCACCCTTCACAGCACTGGTCATGGCTTCCTTGTCGTATTCCCGATAAATCTGGTAGGACTGACCATGTTTACGGTCATTGTCCTATATGCAACCAGCCGGCCTCGCCGGTGTCAATGACCAACTGCGTATTTGCGGCGGCTCGCCGATGCGAAAGCATGGACGGATGACCACCGAAACTCAGAGCGGCCGCGACGTCATCGCGCAGTTCATCCCCCACTCGCCGTTCGTCGCGAAACTGGGAATTGTCGCCGATCAGCTGGGCGACGACGAAGTCAGGCTGCGGCTGCCGTGGGATCCCTCCAACGTCACCGTCGGCGACATGGTGCATGGCGGCGCCCTTGCCACCCTCGCCGATCTGACCGTCATGGCGGCGGCCTGGTGCGGCGCGGAGGCGCCCCCGGAACTGCGAGGGGTGACGGTGTCGATGACGCTGGACTTCATGGCGCCGGCGCGGGCCACCGACGTGATCGGGGTGGGCCGGGTGCTGCGGCGCGGCCGGTTGCTAACCAATTGCGAGGCCGAGATCGTCGACCCGGAGGGCAGGCTGCTCGCCAAGGCGCTGGCCACTTACAAGGTGGGTTAGAGTGTGACTTCACTCGCCCCTTTCGCCGACTGTGCGGCTGGCCGCACGCTCGGCTTCGAATTTGCGGCTGGCCGCACACTCGACGGGGCGATGCCGGGGTTAGAGCGTGACTTCCTGAAGCTTGCCGGTGGCGACGTCGAAGATGAAGCCGCGCAGCGACACGTGCTTGTTCACGAACGGGCTGTTGTCGATCCGGCGCAGCGACTGCCGGACGTCCTCGGCGACGTCCGGGAATGCCTCGGTCGCCCACGGGGGTTTGACCCCGATCTCGTCCTGGATGGCGCGCTTGAAGTCGTCGTCGTTGAAGGTGAGCATCCCGCAGTCGCTGTGGTGAATCAGGATGATCTCCCGGGTCCCCAGCAGCCGTTGGCTGATGGCCAGCGACCGGATGACGTCGTCGGTGACGACTCCGCCGGCGTTCCGGATGACGTGGGATTCCCCCTCGTTGAGGCCGAGGATGCGATAGACGTCGAGCCGGGCATCCATGCACGCGACGACCGCGACGTGCTTGCTCGGCGGCATCGGCAACGGGCCCGTGAAATTGCCTGCATATGCGGCGTTGTTGGCCAGATAGCCGTCGGTAACTGTCACGCGAGCCTCCTACGGTCCGTAGTTCGGTCGGTGCGTCGCGAAACATAAACCATGCACACCCGCGTCGGCGTGTCGTGTGCGTGGCTTATTTGTCGCGAGCCGAGCCCGACCTCCTGCGTCTCGGTGGATCCTAGTAGCCGGGCACCGGCGTTTCACGCATGAAAATCAGCCGGCTCGATAACCTGTCCCAATGCGGCACGGCGGTCGGGCATGATTCGCTTCCTGGCGCGTCGGTTCCTCAATTACATCGTGCTGCTGGTGCTGGCGTCGTTACTGGCCTTCTGCCTGGCCTCCGTGACGTTCCGTCCGCTCGACACCTACACCCAACGCCACCCACTGCCGCCCAAGGAGCTAATCGACCGCAAAGCGCATGAGCTTGGCTTGGACAAACCCATACCCATTCGGTATGCGAAATGGGTTGCCGGTGTGGCGCACGGCGACTTTGGCACGACGGTCACCGGTCACCCCGTCTCCCGGGAGCTGTGGCACCGGATAGGGATCAGCCTGCGGCTCGTGGTGACCGGTTCCGTGTTGGGCACACTAATCGGCGTCATCCTGGGGGCCTGGGGAGCGATCCGACAGTACCGGCTGAGCGACCGCGTGATCACCGTGCTGTCGTTGATCATCCTCAGCATTCCGTCATTCGTGCTGGCAGGCCTGCTCATCCTGGCCGCGCTGCGGGTGAACAACTTCATCGGTGTCCGGATATTCCTCTACACCGGTGAGACCTCACCGGTTCCGCCCGGCGGTCTGTGGGACCACTTCGTCGACCGCGTGCAACACCTCGTATTGCCGACGCTGACGCTGGCCCTGCAGGCGATGGCGGGCTTCAGCCGCTACCAGCGCAACGCCATGCTCGACGTGCTCGGCGAGGATTTCATCCGCACCGCGCGCGCCAAAGGCCTGACCCGCCGGCGTGCCCTGTTCAAACACGGACTGCGCACTGCACTGATTCCGCTGGCCACCCTGTTCGCTTACGGGGTCAGCGGACTGGTCGTCGGCGCAGTCTTTGTTGAAAAGATCTTTGGTTGGCACGGCATGGGCGAGTGGGTGGTGCTGGGCATTTCCACCCAGGACACCAACGTTGTCGCGGCGATCACGCTGTTTTCGGGGCTGGCGATTCTGCTCGCCGGCCTGTTGTCCGACATCTTCTACGCGCTCTTGGACCCGAGAGTGCGGGTGACATGACGACCCAAGAGGCCAGCGTGGAAGTCAAGGCCGGGATCCACCCGGCCGCGTTCACGTCGCGGCGAAACCTGGTGGCACGCAGATTCATCCGCAACAGGCCCGCGGTCGTGGCGTTGATCCTGCTGGTGGTGGGCTTCGTCGGCTGCTACGCGCTGCCGCCGCTACTCCCCTACGACTACAACCACCTCGACTACGACGCGCTGCTGCAGCCACCCTCGCTCAAGCACTGGTTCGGCACCAACGCGCTGGGTCAGGACCTGCTGGCCCGAACGCTGCGCGGCATGCAGAAATCTATGCTGATCGGGTTTTGTGTGGCACTGATCTCGACCACCCTTGCCGCCACCGTCGGGTCAATCGCCGGTTACTTCGGCGGTTGGCGCGACCGGGCCCTGATGTGGCTGGTCGACTTGCTGCTGGTGGTGCCGAGCTTCCTGCTGATCGCCATCGTCAGCTCGCGCACCAAAGGGTCCGGCAACGTCCTGTGGCTCATCGTGTTGCTCGCGGCGTTCGGCTGGATGGTCAGCTCGCGGATGGTGCGCGGTTTGACCATGAGCCTACGCGAACGCGAATTCGTCCGTGCGGCAAGGTATATGGGGGTGTCCAGCCGCCGGGTCATCGTGCACCACATCGTGCCCAACGTCGCCTCGATCCTCATCATCGACGCCACCCTCAACGTCGGGTCGGCGATCCTGGCCGAAACCGGTCTGAGCTTCCTGGGATTCGGTGTCCAGCCACCCGACGTGTCGCTGGGGACGCTGATCGCGGATGGCACGACTTCGACCACCACGTTCCCGTGGGTCTTCCTGTTCCCGGCCGGCACGCTGGTCCTGATCGTGTTGTGCGCCAACCTCACCGGTGACGGCTTGCGGGACGCGCTGGATCCCCGCAGTCGGCCACCGCGTCGCAAGAAGCGGATCCCCAAGTGACAGCACTGCTAGAGGTGACGGACCTGAACGTCACCTTCGAAACCGGGGACGTTTCGGTGTCCGCGGTGCGCGGCACCACGTACCACATCGAGCCCGGCGAAGTGGTCGCGATCGTCGGCGAATCCGGTTCGGGCAAAAGCACTGCAGCGATGGCCGTGATCGGATTGTTGCCCGAGTACGCGAACGTCTCGGGGTCGGCCCGCTTGCACGGCGAGGAACTGCTCGGGCTGAACGACCAGGCGATGTCACGGATCCGCGGCAAGGCGATCGGCACCATATTTCAGGACCCGATGTCGGCCCTGACCCCCGTCTACACGGTCGGCGACCAGATAGCCGAAGCCATCGAGGTCCACAACCGCGACATCCGCCGCGCGGATGCCCGCAAGCGCGCCGTCGAGCTGCTCGATCTCGTCGGTATCTCGCAGCCGCAAAGCCGGGCGAGGGCCTTCCCCCACGAGCTGTCCGGCGGCGAGCGCCAGCGGGTGGTGATCGCGATCGCCATCGCCAATGATCCGGACCTGCTGATCTGCGACGAACCGACCACCGCGCTGGACGTCACCGTGCAGGCCCAAATCCTCGACGTATTAAGGACCGCGCGCGACGTCACCGGCGCGGGTGTCCTGATCATCACCCACGACCTGGGCGTGGTGTCCGAGTTCGCCGACCGGGCAATGGTGATGTATGCCGGACGCGGGGTCGAGGTCGCCACCGTCGAAGATCTATACCGCGACCGCCGAATGCCCTACACCGTTGGACTGCTGGGGTCAGTGCCGCGGCTGAATGCCCCGCAGGGCACCCGGCTGATTCCGATCCCCGGCGCGCCGCCGACGATGTCGTCATTGTCGCCCGGCATGTGCCCGTTCGCTCCCCGCTGTCCGCTGGCGATCGACGAATGTCATTCGGCCGAACCCGATCTCGTTGCCATCGCGGACGGACACCGGGCGGCGTGCATCCGCACCGAAGACGTCGCGGGACGCAGCGCAGCCGAAATCTTCGGCGTGTCAACCCAGCCGCTCGAAATCGAGGACGCCGCAAGCGAACCGCCGCTGGTGCTGCGGGTGTCCGATCTCGTCAAGACCTTCCCACTCACCAAGGGCGTGGTGTTGCGCCGGCGGGTGGGCGAGGTGCGTGCGGTCGATGGCGTCAGCTTCACCCTGGAGGAGGGACGCACCCTGGGCATCGTCGGCGAATCCGGTTCGGGCAAATCGACAACCCTTAGCCAGATTCTCGAACTCGCCAACCCCCAGGCTGGTTCCATCGAGATTCTCGGCACCGACGTCTCGGCCCTCGACGCGGCCACCCGCCGTAACCTCCGGACCGAACTGCAGGTGGTGTTTCAGGACCCGGTGGCCTCGTTGGACCCGCGCCTCCCGGTGTTCGACGTCATCGCTGAACCGTTGGTCGCTAACGGGTTCGACAGGCCACGGTGCGAGGAACGGGTCGCCGAGCTACTGACGACCGTCGGACTCGACCGCGCCGATGCCAGCCGCTATCCCGCCGAGTTCTCCGGTGGGCAGAAGCAGCGGATCGGCATTGCCCGGGCGCTGGCGCTGCAGCCGAAGATTCTTGCGCTCGACGAGCCGGTGTCGGCGCTCGACGTGTCGATTCAGGCGGGCATCATCAACCTGCTGCTGGACCTGCAGCGGCAGTTCGGTTTGTCGTATCTGTTTGTGTCGCATGATCTTTCCGTGGTCAAACACCTGGCCCACCGGGTAGCGGTGATGTACCGGGGGGCGATCGTCGAGCAGGGCGACGGCGACCAGGTGTTCACAAACCCGCAGCACGAGTACACCCAGCGATTGCTGGCCGCCGTTCCGCGGGCACACCCCGATGTTGCCGGCGGTTAGCATCGTGAGAGTGACGTGCCCGCCGATGGTTCGCAGGATCGCGCTGCTGTCGCTGGTGGTTGTTTTGATTGCCACTGGCTGCTCAGACGGTTATCAGGGCCTCCAACAGGCGTCGACAGCGCGGGTCGGCGCCGGTCCCGACATCAACCCCCGGGATCCGGCGACGCTGCGCGACGGCGGCAACCTTCGGCTCCCGCTGACAATGTTCCCGGACAACTTCAACGTATTGAACATCGACGGCAACACGGGCGACACCGGTGCGGTTGTCGGCCCGACACTCCCGGCGACCTTCATCATCAACGCCGACGGGACGCAGAAACTCAACACCGACTACTTCACAAGCATCGAACTGACCAGCACCACCCCGCAAGTAGTCACCTACACCATCAACCCGAAAGCTGTATGGAGCGACGGGTCGCCGATTATCTGGAAAGACCTCGAATCGCTGTACAACGCATGCAACGGCCGCGACCCGCGCTTCTTGATCGCCAGCAAATCTGGATTCGAACGGATCAAGTCGGTGACCAGGGGTGTTGACGATCGCCAGGCGGTAGTCACTTTTGCCCAGCCCTACTCCGAATGGCGCGGGCTGTTCGGCGCCCTGCAAGCCAGCCGCATGACTTCCGACCCGGACGTCTTCAACAAGGGCCAACTCGAAGCCCCCGGCCCGTCAGCCGGACCGTTCATCGTGTCCACGGTTGACCGGACCGCGCAGCGCATCGTGCTGACCCGCAATCCCCTATGGTGGGGCCGCAAACCGCGACTGGACTCCATCACGTTCCTGGTGCTCGACCCCGCCGCCGTCATCCCCGCCCTGCAAAACAAAGACATCGACGCCGCCGACGTCGGTTCAATCGACGACATGGTCACCGCCCAGCGCACGCCCGGTATCGCGGTCCGTAGTTCACCGGCCCTGGTCTGGTATCACATCACCTTCAACGGCGCACCCGGGTCCATCCTGGCCGACGAGAGGCTGCGGCTGGCGATCGGCAAAGGCATCGACCGCCAGTCCATCGCCACAGTGGTCCAGCACGGCCTGACCGCGCATCCCGTGCCGCTGAACAACCACATTTTCGTCGATGGCCAGGTGGGCTACGAAGACAACAGCGGCCCTGCCGCCTACAGCCCCGACCAGGCCAGCCGAGACCTCGACGCGCTGGGCTGGAAGCTCAACGGGGCCGTGCGCGAGAAGGACGGCAAGCAACTGGTGATCCGTGATCCGTTCATCGATCAGCCGTTCCGACGGCAGATCGGACTCATCGCTCAGCAGAACCTGGCGCAGATCGGTGTCAAGCTGGTGCTCGAACCCAAGCCGGGGACCGGATTTTTCAGCCAGTACGTGAACTCCGGCGACTTCGACGTCGTCGAATTCGGTTGGGGGGGTGGCGGTTATCCGCTTGCCGCGCTTCCGCAGATATACGCGTCGCACGGCGAAGGCAACTCCGGCAGGATCGGAAGTCCGGAGATCGACGCCATGATCGATCAGACGCTGTCCGAGCTGGACCAGGACAAGGCGCGCGCGCTAGCCAACGAGATCGACAAGTTGATCTGGCAGGAAGGGTTCAGCCTGCCGCTGTTCCAGTCGCCGGGAAACATCGCGGTGCGGAGCAAAGTGGCCAACTACGGCGCTTTCGGGCTGGCCGACGTGGATTACACGGCAATCGGATTCATCCAAAGCTGATCCCGCCCGGCGGTCACTTGGGCCGTGCCGGCGCCGCGTGACCGCACATCAGATCCATAACAATGGCCCATGCTGCGGCTAGCAACGAAGCGCACACCTGTAAGGATGACAAGAAGCAAAGCGGTGCTCGCGTTGCGGGGCCACAACGTGGAGGACTACGCCACGTTACGCGACATGGACACGACCGATGTCGCTGTGTTGGACGAGGCCGATCGCGCCTGTCTTGACCAGTTAGGCCACTATCTCGTCTCGACCGATTCCTGGCAACGATTCGCGATCTGGCTGCTGCACAAGCACTTCGAACCGGCTGCCGGAGAGGTCTTTGTCGAAAGCATGACCACGGCGCCGCGCGGAACCAAAACCACGCCGGTCGAGCGACGCTCCGCGCGGGGTTTGAACGCGACCTCGATGCGTTTCGACCCCGACGTTCGCTCTGGTGTCGGCGTCATCGGCATGGAGTTTGCCGACCCGGCCGACTTCGGCTCCACCCCGTCGGTGAGCCCGGACGACGAGGCCGTATTGGAAGGCATCGCTCAAAGACTGCGCGCCCACGGCAAAACCGAGCGATTCGGCGTGCGGCTGATCCGCAATCCGCTTGGCCTTTTGGAAAACGAAGTGCTGGTTGAAACTTGCGACATCGCGCACCGGACCCTGCACTGCAGCGTCGGTGAGCGTGACGTCCAGGCCGCCAACTCGGTCGAAACGACTTGGCAATGGAAGCCAGACCTCAGCAAGTCCGGGCCCACCGCCAAGCGGTTGTGCTCGTTTGTTTGTCAGTTTGACTACGCCTGGGGGGCCCACCTTATGTGGGGCCACACCTGGTACCCGGACTAACTACTTCGAGGCACCCTGTTCACCCAGAGGAGAACCGGACATGTTGGGTGACAAGCTGGCGCCCGTGCTGGCGGCTGACGGTGAGATGCTGCGGAAAGTGAAGCAGTCCACCGTCTCGGCTCTGGCCGACGGTTCTCCGTACGTGGTGGGTTTCTTTGAGGACTATGACGAGCTCAATACGACCGCGCTGGGATGGGCAGCGACGGTACATGGTGTTCGCCGAATCGAGGATACGGGCTTCAGCCGTGGTCAAGCTGTGGTGCATGTGCACATGACTGAAGGGGATTTGGTGTGACGCGGTCAGGAGGCAGCCACCCGGCGCCGCAGGCCGAGTGGTACCGCCGGCAGGGCCCCCTCCGCGATGGCGGCCACTTGGATCGCCTTCCACAGCAAGCGGACTGCGGGCCGCGACGGCAGCGCGTCCAGCGCCGGCGCCCGGGCAGCCAGGCCGCCTAGTTCGTCGCGAAATACCGCGTCGGCGATGGCCAGGGCGGCGGGCTCACGAAAGTCCAAGGCGCTGTGCGCCATCGTGGGGAGTTTCAACAGCACCGCGTTCGGCAGCAGCGACGCCTCGCGCTCGGCCACCGCGGGCGGGGTGATGAGATCGCGACCGCCGGAAACCACCACGGTGGGCCAGCGAAATTTCGGCATCTCGGTCACCAGGTCATACGGCTCGTCCTCGAAAGCTGTTGTTTCAGTGAATGTTTCACGTATCGCCACGGCGGGGTCGAGCGGAAGGCCGTCGGGCGCGGGGGCGTAGTCGAGTTCACGGAACGCGATGCGGCTCACCAACTCTTCCTCGAAGCGGTACGGCAGGTCGCTCAGGGTGGCGAATCGGGATAGCGCCCACCACAGCATCTTTCGTGAGTCGAGCAACAGGTCGAGTTGACGATCGAGCAAGGTGGGCCCGCCGTAGCCGTAGATCGTCGCGACGATCTGCGTTGCCGACGCGGTCATCACACCGGCATCGACGAGTTTGCGGACCTTGGATGCCATCGGGGCGGTTTCGGGACTATCACCCCTGAGCAGGAGCCGGCGAATTGCGTTGCGCACGATCACGATGTCATGCCGGGACAGCAGCGGCGAATCAAGGACCATCGCCCGTACCCGGCCGGGATGGCGCACGCCGACCCCGGCCGCGATGTAGCTGCCATACGACGTGCCGTAGATGACGGCCGAGTCCACATGGGCGTCATCGAGCACCGCGGCAACGTCGTCGACGACCTGATCGACGGTGAGCGCCTGTGGCGGCAGGTCGGCACCGGAGTCGTCGTGGCGCGACATTCCCACGCCGCGATGCTCGATCATGATCACATCGAGGCCGGCGGCGGCGGCCCGCCGCCGCAGTCCCCGATACACCCGCACCGACGCCGCTCCGGGGCCTCCCGGGATGATCACCAACGGGTGGGCGGACTTACGCCCGCCGCGCACATAGTAGAGATCGAACTCTGCGGGATTGCCCGGGGAGATCGGCCGGCGCACCGGCCGCACGCCGGGCAACGCGGCCAGCTTCTCCTGCACCCGACGCCGTTTCGCGTTCATCGTCATACGCACTGCCTGCCATCGTCCACCGACGGTCTTATTCCCCCTCGGCTCACCCGCGAATCAGGTCGGCGACCTTTTCCCCGATCAGCACGGACGGCGCGTGAGTGTGACCGCGAACTGTACCCGGCATGACCGAGGCGTCGGCGACGCGCAGTCCGTCGATCCCGCGAACCCGCAGCTGCGGATCCACCACGCTCGATTCGTCGGTGCCCATCCGGCAGGTGCCCAGCGGGTGATACAGGGTATGCGAGACGGTGTTCAGTGCCAGCTCGAGCGTGGTTTCGTTCAACTCGGTGCAGTTGCGCGGTCGAACGATGGGGCCGAGCAGGCCTTTCATCGCGGAGGTTTGGGCGATCCGGGCGCACATCCGCAACCCTGCCATCATCGCGGCTCGGTCGACCCCGCCCGGATCGGACAGGTAACGCGGTTCGATGATCGGCTTGTCATGTGGGTCCGCCGACCGCAGCGTGATCTGGCCCCGGCTTTCCGGTGCGACCAGGATCGGCCCGAATACCACCCCGTGGCCCGGCGGCTCGGCGAGCAGGCCCTCGTCGTAATATGGCGCCGGGGCGAAAATCAGCTCGAGGTCGGGTACGCCCAACTCGGGTCGGCTGCGGACAAACCCGTACGCCTCGGCGACATTGGAGGTGAGCATGCCGCGGCGCCGCAGCAGGTAGTTGATCAACTCCTTCGGCTTTTCCGCGGTGGCCAGAGAGCCGCCGTCGACCTCGAAACCCAGCGGCGTGACCAGGTGATCGATCAGGTTTCGCCCCACCTCGGGTGAGTGGTGGACGGTCTCGATGCCGTGATCGGCAAGGTGCTCGCGGTCGCCGATACCCGAAAGCATCAGCAGCTGGGGGCTGTTGATGGCACCGCCGCAGAGCACCACCTCGCGGCGGGCGTAGGCGACGAGTTGTTGACCGCCCCGCTGAAATTCCACGCCGACCGCCCGGGTGCCCTCCATGAGGACTCGGGTGGCGGTGGCGCTGGTCAGAACGTTGAGGTTTGTGCGACGCATCGCCGGCTTCAGGTAGGCGTCGGCGGTGCTGAATCGGGCGCCGCGGCGTTGCGTGACGACGGTCTCGCAAAACCCTTCCGGTCGAGGCGAATTCGGTTGTGCAGCCGGAAATCCACCTTCGCGGGTCGCCGCCAGCCAGGCCGCGGTGGCAGGCCGAGGGCTGCGTTGGCGCGAGATCTGCATCGGGCCGGTCACCCCGCTGTCGTCGCCGCTGACAAAGTGCCATGCGGCGGTGACGTTCTCGATGCGACGAAAGTATTTGAGCACCTCGTCGAATGACCACTGCGGGCCGGCTCGCACCGCCCATTCGTCGTAGTCGGCGGCGAACCCGCGCACCCACATCATCGCGTTCATCGACGACGAGCCACCAAGCACCTTGCCCCGGGGCCAATAGATTTCGCGGCCGCCGAGCTCCTTTTCCGGTTCGGTCAGGTAATCCCAATCGATTTCGCTGCGGAAGAGCTTGGAGAAGCCCGCCGGGATCGCGATGAACCGGTTCTTGTCGCGCGGACCCGCCTCGAGAGCCAGCACGGGGGTGCCCGGATCGGCGCTGAGCCGATTGGCCACGACCGCGCCCGCCGAGCCGGTACCGACCACCAGGTAGTCGCACTGAATGTCCATGGTTACCCCGTTTCGGGGGCGAGTGTAGGACATTTCCGACCAGCGACGAGAGCGAAACGTTGAGATCGATCGGCGGCGTCTCAAGAACACCACTAGCCCCACAAACACCGCCGAGGAACGCGTCATCCGATTCGCGGAAACGATGGCGCCGGCGATGTCACTTTCGCGAGCGTCGGGCTTTCGGCGATCCCTTCGCGCGGCTACACGTTGAGATCGATGCGGTGGGCGCCCGTGACGCCGTCGTACCGGTCGGGGCTGCACGTAAGCACGATCACCTGTCCGTGAGCGCCGACGGCGTCGAACACCTGCCCCATCTTGGCCAGCCGGTCCGGATCGGTGAAACCCAGCGCGTCGTCTACCACCACCGGAACGGTGTCCTCCTTGGCCACCAGGGCGGCGCCGGCCAGCCGCGCCAGTATGCCGAGTTGCTCCTTGGCCCCGCCGGACAGGGATTCGTAAGGCACCGTGACGCCGTCCAGCGTGCGGCTGCGGATACACAAGTCGGTGTCGATGTCGAGCTCGAACGTGGGCCCGAACACCGGGCGACCGAGCCGCTGCAGTTCGGCGCGGTAGGGCTCGACGTAGCGCTGCCTGGTGGTGTCCCGGTGGCGTGTCATCACCGAGCGCAGCAACTGCGCGGCCCGAGCCCGGCCGCCGATCCGGGCGTGCCGGCTGGCCGCGTGCTCGCGTTCTGTCTCCGCGGCGTCGAGCTTGCCCTGCCTGCCCTCGCTGCCGAAGACCGACAGTTCGATACTGATCTCCCGCAACGCACGGGCGGCGTCTTCGTAGCGATCGCTCAACGACTCGGCCGCCTCGGTGGCACCTGCCAACTCGTCGGCGACCGCCTCCGGCGCCGCGGCCGCCAGCTCGTCGGCCAGCCCGATGACCCGTCGCTCGGCGTGTTCCGCCGCTTGCCGCCCGACATCGGCCGCCGACGCCAGGTCCTCATCACTGACTGACGCGCGCTCCTGGGCCAGCCGATCGCTGGCCCCATCGAGCTCGCCGAGTTGGGTCTCCAACTTATCCTGCAAAATCGTTGCGCGCGTGGATAGTTCGGTGAGGCTGGCATTGCCCGCGACCGCGGTCTGACGCCGGGCCTCGCATTCGGCGGTGGCGGCCACGCGAGCGGCCTCCGCGGCGTCGAGTTCGGCGCGGGCGGTGGTGATATCGACCGCGGAGATGTCGGGTTCGTCCGGTTGACCCGCACTCAACTGCGCCAGCCGCGAACGCAGTTCATCGATCTGTTCATCGCCGCACAGACCGGCCATGGTGGCGGTTAACTGGTCACAACTGCCCTGCAGTTCGCGGCGACGCCGGTCGGCGGATCGCGCGGCCCCGAGGTCGGTGACATCGGCGGCGGCCAACGCCGCGGTCAGTTCTTGTTGTGCCGCGGCATGTTTGGCTTGGATGTCGAGCGTGGTGGCACCTGGGGTGATCCGCGCGGTGAGGACACCGGGAACCTCGACCGTGGTGGGACCGGTCGCCGTGATCGACCAGCTTTGGCCGGCCGACAGCGACACCCGTTGGTCGCCGGCGGCCAGCTCGATGTCGGCGGCCGCGGTGAATTCCACGCCCGCCGACATCAACGCCAACTGGTCGCCGGTGCGATCGACCGCGGCGGCGGCGTTCTCGATTCCTTGCAGTAGCTCCTCGGTGACGGCGATGGTGGAAAGCTCGGCCCCGAGACGGTCGCGGTCGCGCTGGCTGGCACCGATGTTGGAAAGCCGGGCGCTCAACCGGTCGGCCTCCTCGCGGGCGGCGAGCTGATCGACGGCGCGGCGCGCGGACTCCGCGCGACGGTGCAGGTCCGTCAGGAGCTGGTTGGCTTCCTCGACCGCGGCGTTCGAGGCCTCGACCTCGGCGAGCGCCGTCGACCGGGCAGCGACGGCTTGTTGCGCTTCGGCCTGGGTGGCGGCGACAGTTGCTGTGCGAGTTTGGATTTCGGTTAGCAGCCGCATGCGCCCGTGGTGGGCGGCGGCCGCCGCAAAGCTGGTCGCGGCCGCGGCGTCGGCGACCAGCTTGGCCTCCCGCGCCTGGTTGGTGAGCTCGGCGATCCTGCCGGCGGCGGCCTGCGCGGCCGCGAGCCGGGGGCCGACCGCGATCCGTTGCTGCGACAACTCGGCCACCCGCTCGGTCAGGTCGGCGTGGCGGCGCACCCGGTCGTCGACCTCGGCCACCGCCGCCGCGCAGTCCGCGACCGCGGCCTCGGCGTCGGCCAGCCCGGAGATCGCGGCCGACCACTCGCCGGTGGGACGTCCGGTCGGCGTGAAGTAGCGCCCGCATTCGGCGTCGATCCGCTCGATGAGCAATGGCTCGGTGCCGGACAGCGCCGCCTCATCACCGGCCGCGACATCGAGCGCGCGCGACAGCGCGTCACAACCGGACAGATCCACCGCGGCGGTCGACGTGGCCTGCAGCACCCGCTGGGCATGCCACAGTTCGTTGTCCACCGTCTCGGCCAGCATCGTCCGTACCCGTTCGTGGGCCTCGTCGCCGGTCAGCTGTTCGCGGCGCGGCGTCAGCACCGTCAGCTCGGTTTCGCATTTCTTGTGAAACCTTTTGCGGTAGACGAAACGGTAAGGGCCGCAGCTGATTTCGGCGCTGACCTCGGAGCCGACGTCGCTGTTGGTCGGCTTGACCTGCTTGACTTCCTTCTTGGTGGAGCGGTCCCTGGATTCCAGCAGCAGGTCCAACGCCTCGATCATCGACGACTTGCCGACCTCGTTGGCGCCGCACAGCACGACCACGCCATGGTCGGGGAACTCGATCTCCCGATGTGCGATGCCACGGTAGTTCGTCAGGACCAGCCGGTGCAGCTTCACGCGACGCCCCGCTCCGCGAGCCGCAGCAACAGCGCCAGCGCCGCCTGCGCGTCGACGGCGGATTCGGCGTCGCCCTCGCGTGCGGTCGCGACCAGTTCCTCGACGGCCGCGGCGGCGAACCCCCCGATGCCGAGATCGGTGAACTCGCCGTCGGCGGGTATGACGGCCAGTTCGGTATGGCTTTCCCACAGTCCCACCCAGGCGAACAGCCGCGCGTATCTGTCCAGGCAGGCGTCGAGCGCGGCGCGGTCGGTGACCGTCAACGAACCGGTCAGTGCCAGCCGCACCACGGTTCGATCCTTTTCGGTCATCAGATCCAGGTTCATGTCGAGGTCGGCGATGTCGCGGCTGGTGTCGACCTCACGGCGCATGGTGACGAAACGCCAGCGGCCGACGTGCCGGGACTCCACCGCGACCGCGCGGCGCGGGTCGCTTTCGTCAATGTCGACGACCAGGACGTGACCGGGGTCCGATTCGACGTCGTCGAAGTTGGTGACTTCGGGTGAGCCGGAGTACCAGACTCGCCCGCTGCCGCCGACCCGGGTGAGCGAATGCTTGTCCCCCAGCGCCACATAGTGCAGCGCGCCGCCGGCCAGCGCGTCGTCGAGCTTGGCGAGCCGGATGAGGGAGGGTTTGTCTCGGTCGGGGTCAAGAATGTCAACGCCGCCGTGGGCGACAAGGATTCGGGTGACCGGGCCCGCGTCGAGTCCTTCGAGCGCTTCGGCGACCAGGTCGGTGGTCGGGGCCTTCGATCGCCATGGCGCGGCGACGATTTCCAGCCCGGGCCGAACCTGATGGACACCGGCCCGATCGAGCACCACCACGTTGTCGGGGCGTTCGGCGGTGAACGGCACGCCGGTGTACACCGATGACGCGTCGAGCGGATCGTGGTTGCCCGGCAGCAGGTAGACCGGAATCCCGATGGCGCGCATGGCTTCCAAGGATTGGCCGATCACCTGCGGGGCGAGCTGATTGTGTTCGAAGACGTCACCGGCCACCACGACGAATTCCGCGCCCACCTCCGCCGCCAGCGCCCCGAGACCGGCCACGGCGTCGCGGCGGGCCGCGGAATACCGTGGCTGGGCGTCGCCGGCGAGGAAGTGCCGGGTCATCCCCAGTTGCCAGTCGGCGGTGTGCAGGAATCGCATCCCGTGTCTCCTGAGTGCGTGGCTGTCAAGGCAACGCGAAGTCTAGGTCTGCGTACCGACAGGACGCGGGACCTCGCCCGGCAGGTCTGGCGTGAACCCGGAGTCGGGTCGAAACGACGCTTCGCGTGTGAATCCTGGGTGCAAATTTCGCGAAATTCCCGCCCTGATCTCACACTCAACGCCGTCAGTTCACACTCGATGCCGCCAAGCGCGGCAACGTGTTTTCTCGCGGTGGGCTTCGCTTTCGCGGGCCGGCGGGCCGAACCGCGCCTGGGCGCCTACCCCCTGGGAGGCCGCCGTGGCGCCAGTGCGCGGTTCGGCTGTTAGCAACAGTAGGAAACTAGCGGAAAATGCGTCACTAAAACGGAAACAATCTCCGTGTGATTCCGCTCACAGGACGTCCACCGATAGCGCCCCGAGGCCGAGGTCGGGCGGCTGGAACTGGGTACGTGCCCAAGCGCAAGTAGTGCGCCTGTCGCGGGAGAAGTTGAAGCAAACGTTCTGGGACACGATCACCGAGGTCAGGGCCGACCTAGCTGGAGTGTCACGGAAGAAATTCCCACCCCAATCTGCAACATAGTGAAAAAATGCGCGTGGTGTTTCGGCATCGCGGCCCAGGTGCTAGCACCGTCGGCAACACACTTACTAAGGTGATTCGGATGAATCGTCGGCGCACCTTGCTGTTGATGCGTCACGCGAAATCCGATTATCCGGACGGGGTCCCCGACCATGACCGGCCGTTGGCGCCCCGCGGCGTCAGGCAGGCCGGGCTGGCCGGTGACTGGCTGCGCGCCAACGTCCCAGCCATCGACGCCGTCCTGTGCTCCACCGCGACGCGCGCCCGTCAGACCTTGGCGAACACCGGTATCGATGCCCCGGTGCGGTACAGCGAGCGGCTCTACGACGCCACTCCGGGCACGATGATCGACGAAATCAACGAGACCGCCGACACGGTCGCCACCTTGCTCGTCATCGGTCACGAGCCGGCGACGTCCGCGTTGGCGCTCACCCTGGCCGGCGACGACGGCACGGACCCGCTTGTCGTGGAACACATTTCGGTCAAATTCCCGACGTCGGCGATCGCGGTGCTGGGCGTGCCCTGTGCCTGGAAAGGCCTGGAACCGCGCCGGGCCGCGCTGGCGGGCTTTGAAGTCCCGCGCTAGTCGCGGTCTACGAGTTGGTGGCGAGCGTCAGCTCCATGAGCTTGATGGCCTGCCCGCAGGCATCGATGCCGGGGGCCTGGGGGTTGACCCACCAGCCGACCACGCCCGCCGCGTCGCTGGCCACTCCGCAGGCCCCGTTCGCGTCGTCGGGGTGCATCACGATCGAATCGATGCCCGCGATCGAACGGTTCTCGACCTTGTACTTCAGGAACTCGGCCACCTTGCGTTCTTCGCCGAGGCTGCCCTGCTCGAACCAGAACCGGGTGATGTCGATCAGACCGGCCGGGTTGGCCGCCTGCCACCGGCAAATCGCCCCGACGAACGTGCTTTGAATATCGAGCGGATCGGCGCCCACGGTCTTGGCGAGGATGTCGCTGGTGAGCACCTCACATTCCTTGAGCAGGTTCGGGTACTGATGTTCGGAGTTGTTGTTCCGCTGGGGGCCGCCCGCCTTGACGGCGGTACCGCCGACGGCCCTCGAGCAACCGGTCATGACCAACAGCGCCGCTATCAAGATGACTACACCGGCGTGGACGCTTCTTCTGCTCATTTGGAGTTCGCAATCGACTGACGGGTCAGTTCTTTGGCTATGTCGCAGGGCGGCGGGAACGGCTTTTGGCTGAAGCTGACCGACCATTCGATGAAGTCGTCCTGGAACTGGATGCCCACTTCGCACAGCGAATCGCCCAGGTTGGGCTCGTTACCGACGGCGATGAAACCGCCATGCCCGTTGATGTTGATGTCCTCGACGCTCGCGCGCGAGAGTTCCTCGGTCTTGCGTTCACGCCCGATCGGGCTGCCGCGGTACCAGGAAAAGGAGAAGTGCGGGCCGAGGATACCGCCGCCCGCCAGCCACTGGCACCCCACCGAGTTCCGGGCGGTGTTGATCAGCCCGGTCACCTTGGTCAGCTCGGACACCGTCTGATCACTGATGCCGCCGCATTGCGGGAACATCGGCCCGTGGCGGCCCTCGCCGCTCCCCGCCGTCGACGATGCTGTCGCTCCCGGCTTGTTGTCACCGGAACTGGAGCACCCCGCAAGGATCAACATCGTCAAGGCTGACGCCGCAAGAGCCAGCGCCCGCACGCTACGTCGCACCGCTACCCGGCCTTCCCTGAGGCTGCTGCTGCTCCACACGATGCACTGTAGCGGCAGCCCACGGGGTGAACCACCGAAGCGCCACCTGAGCAGCCATTTCAGCGTTCTTGGCCAGGGCGGCACCGGAGCCCAAACCGCGCGGCGTTGGTGGCGACCGTGGCGCCCCGCCATGTGCGACAGTTACCCAATGCTCCTGGCACTGCTGCGCCAGTACATCCAGCCGTACCGCCGGCTGGTTGCGGTGCTGCTCGCGCTCCAGCTGATCAGCACCCTGGCGTCGTTGTACCTGCCGACGGTCAACGCCGCGATCATCGACGAGGGCGTCGCCAAGGGCGATGCCGCCACCATCGTCAGGCTGGGCATGGTGATGCTTTCGGTCACCGGTCTGCAGGCGTTGTGCGCGGTCGGGGCCGTCTACTTCGGCTCGCGGACCGGGATGGGCTTCGGCCGCGACCTGCGCTGGGCGATATTCGAACACGTCACCACCTTCTCCGAGCGCGAGACCGCCCGATTCGGCGCGCCAACGCTGTTGACCCGCAGCACCAACGACGTCCGGCAGATCCAGTACCTGGTTCAAATCTCGGGCACCGTGCTGGTCACCGCGCCGATCATGTGCGCCGGCGGAATCGTCATGGCCATCCACCAGGAGGCCGCGCTGACGTGGCTGCTGCTGGTGAGCGTCCCGATAATGGCCGTGGTCAACTACTGGGTCATGTCGCACGTACTGCCGCTGTTTCGCGGAATGCAGAGCCTGATCGACGGCATCAATCGGGTGCTGCGCGACCAGCTGTCCGGTGTCCGGGTGGTCCGGGCGTTTGCGCGCGAGGGCTTTGAACGCGACCGGTTTGCGCGCGCCAACGCCGCGCTATCGAATACCGCGCTGCGCGCGGGGAATTGGCAAGCGCTGATGCTGCCGGTGACCACGCTGACCGTCAACGTGTCCAGCGTCGCGCTGATTTGGTTCGGTGGGCTGCGCATCGATCGCGGCCAGATGCAGGTCGGCTCGCTGACGGCCTTCCTGGCCTACTTCACCCAGATCCTGATGGCGGTGTTGATGGCGACGATGACGCTGGTGGTGCTGCCGCGCGCGGCGGTGTGCGCCGAACGGATCACCGAGGTGCTCTCCACCCGCGCCGCCGTCGAGGACCCGCCGAGCCCCAAGTTCCCGCGAAGCGGCATCAGCGGCGTGGTGCGCTTGGAGCGCGCGACATTCACCTACCCCGGCGCCGATCGCCCAGTGCTGCAGGACATTTCGTTCACCGCGCTGCCCGGAACGACGACAGCGATCGTGGGCAGCACCGGTTCGGGCAAGTCGACGCTGGTGTCGCTGATCTGCCGCCTCTACGACGTGACCGCCGGCGCCGTGCTGGTCGACGACGTCGACGTCCGCGATTACCAGACCGAGCGGCTCTGGTCGGCGATCGGGCTGGTCCCCCAGCGCGGCTACCTCTTCTCCGGCACCGTCGCGGACAATCTGCGCTACGGCGCGGCCCCCGATCAGGTGCTCGCCGACGAGGAGATGTGGGAAGCACTGCGGGTAGCCGACGCCGACGGCTTCGTGCGGGCCCACGAGGACGGACTCCAAATGCGCGTGGCCCAGGGCGGCATCAACTTCTCGGGCGGGCAACGGCAACGGCTGGCGATCGCGCGAGCGGTCATCCGCCGCCCGGTCATCTATTTGTTCGACGACGCGTTCGGCGCGCTCGACGTGCACACCGATGCGAGGGTGCGGGCATCGCTGGGCGAGGTATCGGGCGGTGCGACGATTATCGTTGTCACACAACGGATCTCGACCGCGGCCCAGGCCGACCAGGTGATCGTCGTCGACGATGGGAAACTGGTCGGTTCGGGCACGCATGAATCGCTGCTGGCCGACTGCGCCACCTACGCGGAATTCGCCGACTCGCAATCGGTGGGCGCCGGGGTCGGGGGTACGCAATGACCGTGACGGTCAACCGCGCCCCGCCGGGTTCACCGGCGGCTGCCGCGCGGTCCCGCGATTTCTGGGGTTCGGCCGTCCGGCTGGTGAAACGGCTTGCGCCACAACGAGGTTTGAGCATCGCGGTGATCGCGCTGGGCATCACCGGCACGGCGATCGGCGTCATCGTCCCGCGAATTCTCGGCCATGCCACCGATCTGCTGTTCAACGGCGTCATCGGGCGACAGCTTCCGGCCGGAATCACCAAGGCACAGGCCGTCGCGGCAGCCCGGGCCCGCGGCGACAGCGCCTTCGCCGACTTACTGTCGGGGATGAACGTGGTGCCGGGCCGAGGAGTGGACTTCGGCGCGGTGGCCAGGACACTGGGATTGGCGCTGGCCCTGTACCTGGTTGCTGCGCTGTTGATTTGGGCGCAGGTCCGGCTGCTCAACCTCGCCGTGCAGCGCACCATGGTCTCGCTGCGTTCCGACGTCGAAGACAAGATTCACCGGCTACCGTTGTCCTATTTCGATGGGCGCCAGCGCGGTGAGCTGCTGAGCCGGGTCACCAACGACATCGACAACGTCCAATCGTCACTGTCGATGACGATCAGCCAGCTGCTGACGGCGGCCCTCACGGCGGTGGGGGTGCTGGCGATGATGGTGTCCATCTCGCCGCTGTTGGCCCTGATCACGTTGCTGGCCGTGCCGATGTCGCTGCTGGCGACGCGTGCGATCGCGCGACGCTCCCAGCGCCTGTTCGTGGCCCAGTGGACCAGCACCGGACGCCTCAACGCCCACATCGAGGAGACCTACAGCGGGTTCACGGTGGTCAGGACCTTCGGCCATCAGGCCGCGGCGCGCGAGCAGTTCCGCCGCTTCAACGACGACGTCTACCGGGCCAGTTTCGGCGCCCAGTTCTTCTCCGGCCTGGTGGCACCGGCGACGACGTTCATCGGCAACCTCGGCTACGTCGCCGTCGCCGTGGTGGGGGGCCTGCAGGTGGCCACCGGGCACATCACGCTCGGCAGCATCCAGGCCTTCATTCAATATGTGCGGCAGTTCAACGCACCTCTGAGCCAGGTGGCCGGGATGTACAACGCCCTGCAATCCGGGGTGGCCAGCGCCGAGCGGGTGTTCGACCTGCTCGACGAGCCCGAAGAGTCGCCCGGGCCCGAGCCGGACCGGCAACGAACGCAGCCGCGACCCAACGGCCAGGGCCCGCGCGCCGGCGGACGTGTCGAGTTCCAGCACGTGAACTTCGGGTACCGGCCGGGCACCCCGGTGATCCAGGACCTGTCGCTGGTGGCCGAACCAGGCACCACGGTCGCGATCGTCGGACCGACGGGGGCGGGCAAGACCACGATGGTGAACCTGCTCATGCGGTTCTATGACGTCGATTCCGGCCGAATACTGATCGACGGGATCGATATCACCACGATGAACAGGCAGTCGCTGCGATCGAGAATCGGCATGGTGCTGCAGGACACCTGGCTGTTCGACGGGACGATCGCGGAGAACATCGCCTACGGGCGGCCAGACGCCAGCGAAAACGAGGTGGTCGAAGCCGCCAAAGCGGCCTATGTCGACCGGTTCGTACACACCCTGCCGTCCGGCTACCAGACGCGGGTCAGCGGCGACGGCGGCAACATCAGCGCCGGCGAGAAGCAACTGATCACTATCGCCCGCGCATTTCTTGCCCGTCCGCAGCTGTTGGTCCTGGACGAGGCGACCAGCTCGGTCGACACCCGCACCGAGACCCTCATTCAGCACGCCATGCGCGAGCTTCGTCAGGATCGAACGAGTTTCATTATCGCGCATCGTCTTTCGACGATCCGAGACGCCGACCGCATTTTGGTGGTGGAGGCCGGCCGGATCGTCGAGCAGGGCAACCACGCTCAACTGTTGGCCCGGCGGGGCGCCTACTACGCGATGACCCGGGTGTAGCCGTTACTCAGACGGCGCCAAGAAGTTATCAAGAATTTGTGGAGGGGCCGGCCCGAAGCTGAGCATGTCCAGGGCCGAACCCACAAGCAAAGGATCGCAACAATGTTTTTCTCACCCCCTCGCATCATCGCAGCCGTCACGGTCGCCTTCGGCGTCGCCGGCGCCGGGCTCGCGGTCGCTACCGCCGGCGCCGCAGGGGCGACCACCGCCGACGACGCCTTCATCGCCCGGATGACGAGCCTCGGCATCACCTTCACTTCACCGCAGGAGGCCGTCAAGGAGGGCCACCAGGTGTGCATTGAGCTGAACGCCGGCAAGACCGGGACGGACGTCGCCACTGAGGTGCTGAGTCAGACCAACCTGACGACCAAGCAGGCTGCCTACTTCGTCGTCGACGCGACCAGGGTCTACTGCCCGCAACTTTCCAGCCAACTCACCTAGTCAACCCACCCACAAGATGGGGGATCCCGTAACCGGGATCCCCCATTTCTCGCTGGAGCGCAGCTACCGCGCGCGAGATCACTCCAAGAATTCGTAGAGATAACGAAAAGGCCTACATCGCAATCTTTTCTCAACCAACCCGCAACAAGCGGAACGAGAAAAGGACAAACGATGAAAACCCGCAACATCGCCAAGACGATCATTCTCGCGGTGGCCGCCGGCGCCGTCGCGCTGGGTTTGGCCGGACCGGCCGAAGCGGCTTCGGGCACCACGCACGGCGACCCCGCTGCCGCCGCCAAGTGGTGGCGCCACCAGAAATACGACGACTGCGTCCTCATGGCGAGCGCCGACGTGATCGGTCAGGTCACGGGCAAGGAGCCCTCGGAGGAGGCCATCATCAAGAAAGCCCAATCGACTCCGAGCGTCGTTCACCCGGGCACGATCTACACCAAGCCGGCCAACACCAGGAACCCGAACTCGGGCATGGGCACCAGCTTTGCCGACGTCCCGGAGCTGCTGGCGCAGTACAAGGTCCGCGCTCTGGTCACCAACAAGCAGCACGCTGCCAAAGACGGCATCGCCGTGGGCATCGGGGGAATCGAACAGCAACTGGACGCCGGCCACAAGGTGATCGTCGGCGTCAACGGCGAACTCATCTGGCACAAGCCCGTCAAAACAACGGATGACTACGGCAACCCGCTTGGGGACCACGCCGTGGTGGTGACCGGTGTCGACACCGCCTCCAACACCGTCCACGTGAACGACAGCGGTGACCCCAAGGGCCGCGACTCGCAGATCCCCATGGCGCTTTTCCTTAAAGCGTGGGACGCGAGCAACGAGCTGATGATCGTCACAACCTAGGCAACCGAATTTCAGTCGCGCGGCTTCGGATGAGCCGCAATCACCCGGGTTGGTATCACAATGACAAGTTATGACGCTCTCGAAGGGCTGGTAAGTGCGATGGTGGACGAAAGTCTCGAATTTGGTCTGCTCGGACCATTGGAGATGAGCGTTGACGGCGCACTGGTGCCATTGGGCACCCCCAAACAGCGGGCGGTGCTGGCCATGCTGCTGATGAACCGCAACAGTCCGGTTGGCGTCGACAGGCTCATCACGGCCCTGTGGGAAGGCTCGCCCCCGTCGGGGTCGCGGGCCAGCATTCACTCCTATGTGTCCAATCTGCGTAAGCTGCTCAGCGGTGTCGGGATCGACCCCCGAGCGGTGTTGGCCGCGGCGCCACCGGGTTACCGGCTCAGCATTCCCGAGAACACTTGTGATCTAGGGCGTTTCATCGCCGAGAAGACCGCGGGCGTGCACGCGGCCGCGGTCGGGCGGTTCGAAGAGGCCAGCCGGCACCTGTCGGCCGCGTTGGCGCAATGGCGCGGACAGGTGCTCGACGACCTGCTTGACTTTCAGTTCGTCGACACCTTTGCCACCTCCCTAGTGGAGGAGAAAATCCTGGTCCGCACCGCAAAGGCGGAGGCCGAAATCGCTTGCGGACGCGCGTTCGACGTCATCACCGAGCTCGAAGCTCTGACCGCGGAGCACCCCTACCGCGAGCCGCTGTGGGCGCAGCTGATCACGGCCTACTACATGACCGACCGCCAATCCGACGCGCTGGCGGCCTATCGCCGCGTGAAAACGACGCTCGCCGAGGACCTCGGGATCGACCCGGGCCAGACCCTGCGTGCCCTCAACGAGCGGATCTTGCGCCAGGAACCGCTGGACGTCAAACGAGCGGCCAAAACAACTGCCGCCGGCACGGTCACGGCGCTCGATGAGCGCACCATGGTCTCCGGCCAGAAGGCTGTCGCGTATCTGCACGAAGCCTCGGGGCGCAGCTACCCGCTCGAAGCCGCGGCGACCCGGATAGGGCGTCTCAGCGATAACGACATCGTGCTCGACGGCGCCAACGTCAGCCGCCACCATGCCGTCATCGTCGACACGGGCACCAGCTACATCATCAACGACCTGCGGTCGTCAAACGGTGTGCACGTGCAGCACCAGCGGATCCGCTCGACCGCCACGCTGCACGACGGCGACCAAATCCGCATCTGCGACCACGAATTCACGTTCCAGATCGCCGCGGGCGACAGGAACAGGGCCTAGGCCCGCCCCGTCCAAGGTTGCTGGGTTGGCCGGTTGTGGGTGGCTGGTCGGTGTGGGAGGTGTTGATATGGTCGGCGAGTCTGGAGTTGGTTTGGAGGGTCGGCGATGAGCGACGCGCGGGGCTCACGGGTGGGCTCGATGTTTGGGCCCTATCACCTGAAACGGCTGTTGGGCCGCGGTGGGATGGGCGAGGTCTACGAGGCCGAGCACACCGTCAAGGAATGGACGGTGGCGGTCAAGCTGATGTCGGACACCTTCAGCAAGGACCCGGTGTTTCGCGAGCGGATGAAGCGTGAGGCCCGGACCGCGGGCCGTTTGCAGGAGCCCCACGTGGTGCCCATCCACGACTACGGCGAAATCGATGGGCAGATGTTTATGGAGATGCGCCTGATCGAGGGCGTGGACCTGGACAGCTTGCTCAAACGCTATGGCCCGCTGACCCCGCCGCGCGCGGTGGCCATCATCACCCAGATCGCCTCGGCGCTGGATGCCGCCCACGCCGCCGGCGTGATGCACCGTGACGTCAAGCCGCCCAACATTTTGGTGACCCGCGATGACTTCGCCTACCTGGTCGACTTCGGCATCGCCAGCGCGACCACCGATGAGAAGCTGACCCAGCTGGGTACCGCGGTGGGCACCTGGAAATACATGGCGCCCGAACGGTTTTCCAATGACGAGGTCACCTACCGCGCCGACATCTACGCGCTGGCGTGTGTGCTGCACGAGTGCTTGACCGGGTCCCCGCCGTATTCATCCGACAGCGCCGGCACCCTGGTCAGCGCCCACATGATGAGCCCCATCCCCCAGCCCAGCGCGCAGCGGTCGGGCATCCCCAAAGCCTTCGACGCCGTCATCGCGCGCGGCATGGCCAAAAAACCCGAGGACCGCTACGCCAGCGCCGGCGATCTGGCACGCGCCGCCCACGACGCCCTGTCCGACCCCGACCAGGACCACGCCGCCGACATCTTGCGCCGCAGCCAAGAAGCCGCCCTGCCCGCCGCCGAACCGGAGCCCA
>Ga0310915_10000260_pt1 | contig 24815 bp, 16 predicted proteins | sample GREbulkMGAN111_FD_202508 | JGI IMG/M metagenome (GOLD analysis project Ga0310915, IMG submission 202508) | Lab enrichment of tropical soil microbial communities from Luquillo Experimental Forest, Puerto Rico - GRE.bulkMG.AN111 | ecosystem: Environmental > Terrestrial > Soil > Tropical forest >...
CGCCGCGGGTGGCAACTTTCGTTCTGGATCTCGTACGAATTTGGCGGCGCTGAAGTTGGTCGCTCCAGTCCCACACGATTGATTGGACAAATTGCGCGATTCCAGTTGAACGGCGCGCGAAGCTTTCCAACTTACGCGGATGCTCACGTCCGTTCTGCGTTTTGTTTCTTCCGTTGCCCTGATTTTCGTTTGCTTCAATATGTTTGCCGTTAGTCCGGCTTCACGCGAAGGCGGCCCAACGCTGTCACCAAAGGCTTCGCCAACAGCCTCTGCGAAGTCGCTTGCAGCGAGCGCGATCGACGAAAAGTTGTTTAACGGAATGCAGTGGCGACAGATTGGGCCGTTCCGTGGCGGTCGCGCGCTCGCGATTGAAGGCGTCCCGGGAGAGCCGGACACCTGGTATTTCGGCGGAGTCGCCGGCGGAGTCTGGAAGACTGTGGATGGCGGGCAGAACTGGGCTCCGTTGTTCGACAAGGAAGACATTTCGGCGATCGGCGCCATCGCCGTCGCACCGTCAGACCACAACGTCATTTACGTGGGCACCGGCGAAGCGGCCATTCGCGGAAATGCGACCTATGGTACCGGCGTTTACAAATCGATCGACGCGGGCAAGACCTGGAAAAATGTTGGATTGAAAGACACACACCAGATCGGCGCTGTGATTGTCGATTCAAGAAATGAAAACGTCGTGCTCGTAGCGGCGCTCGGACATGCGTTCGGGCCAAACAAGGAACGAGGAATTTTTCGCACAACCGATGGCGGCAAGACCTGGACGAATGTTTTGTTTAAAGACGAAAACACAGGCGGCATTGATATTGTGTTCGATCCACACAATCCAAATGTCGTTTTCGCCGCGCTCTGGCAAGCTCGTCGGCAGCCGTGGTTTTTCTCGAGCGGCGGATCGGGCAGCGGCCTGTATCGATCGGATGACAACGGCCTGACTTGGAAACGCCTCGAAGGCAATGGACTTCCGGAAGGAATTCTCGGCCGAATCGGCGTCGCGGTTTCCGGCGCGGACTCGAGCCGCATTTACGCGATCATCGAAGCTAAAGAAGGCGGGCTCTATCGCTCAGACGATGCCGGCCAAAAATGGACGCGCATAAATGACGACGGACGTTTTCGCCAGCGCGCGTGGTACTTCTCAAGGGTTTATGCCGATCCAAAGTCGGCGGACACGGTTTATCTTCTAAACACCGGCGCGTTCAAATCAGTCGATGGCGGCAAAACGTTTAATCTTCTCCCTGCGCGCCATGGCGATCATCACGGTCTCTGGATTGATCCGCAAAATCCGAATCGAATCGGCAACGTGAACGACGGGGGTGCAAGCATTTCGACGGACGGTGGAAAAACCTGGAGCACGCAAAACAATCAGCCGACGGCGCAGTTTTATCATGTCGCGGTGGACAACGCGTTTCCGTACCACATTTACGGCGCGCAGCAGGACAACTCCAATGTTTGCATCGCTAGCCGGACGGATTCCGGTGTAATCGGCCGCGAAGACTGGTATCCCGCCGGCGACGGCGAATGCGGCTTTGTAATTCCCGACCCGCGTGATTGGCATATCATTTATTCAAACAGCGAGGGCTACATCGTTCGTTACAGCAAGACGAAAGAGGACAATCAGGACATCAGTCCGTATCCAATGGATAACTCTGGCCACGGCGCGAATGATTTGAAGCATCGGTTTCAATGGGTCTCGCCACTATTGTTGTCGCCGCACAACCCGGAGGTAATCTACACCGCCGCTGAATGCGTTTTTAAATCCATCGATCACGGCCAAAGTTGGACGCAAATCAGCGAAGATCTGACGCGTAACGACAAGACGAAACAGCAACCAAGCGGAGGTCCGCTGACCAACGACATCACGTCAGTTGAATATTACGACACGATTTTTGCGCTGACCGAATCGCCGGTGGACAAGGGCACGCTTTGGGCCGGGACGGATGATGGTTTGATTCATGTCACGACGGATGATGGCGCGCATTGGAGCAACGTCAGTCCGAAAATGCCGGAGTGGAGCACGGTCGATTCGATCGAGGCTTCGCCGAGCGACGGTAAGACTGCTTACGCCGCGATAGATCGACATAAACTCGATGACTTCAAGCCGTACATTTTCAAGACGACTGATCTCGGCAAGACGTGGACGTTGATCGTGAACGGAATTCCGGACGGCGCGTACGTGCACGCGATTCGTGAAGATCCAAAGAAAAAGGAAATTCTTTGTGCTGGGACTGAGCTTGGCGTTTACGTTTCGTTCGATAGCGGTGTGCACTGGCAACCATTGCAATTGAATCTGCCACCTTCACCAATTCACGATCTGGTTGTGAAAGATGATGATCTCGTTGTCGCGACGCATGGCCGATCCTTTTGGTTGCTCGATAATTTGACACCGCTGCGGCAGGTAAATGCGCAGTCCGCGAACGCAGATTTCATTCTTTATCAACCACAAACCGCGCTGCGTTTACATTATCCGGAAGAATTCGATCGTCGCCAACCGGTCGGCGCTAATCCTCCCGCCGGTGCGGTGATTGATTATTATTTGAAGACAACGCCGAAAGACGAAGTGACAATGGATATCTTGGACGCGCAGGGAAGAGTCGTTCGCCATTTGTCGAACAAGGAGAAGAAAGATGGCGAACAACCACCGGAATGGCCGGACCGTGTCGAGCGCATGAAGACAATTCCGGCGAAGGAAGGAATGAATCGGTTCGCGTGGGATCTGCGCTACAACGACCCAATTCAAATTCCGGGAGCGTTTTACAGTGGCACCGGACCGAAGGGCCCACTCGCCTTGCCCGGAGATTACCAGGTAAAAATGACGGTCGACGGAAAATCGCGAACAGTGTCGCTGAAGGTTGTGATCGATCCTCGCAACAGAGGATCAGAGCCGGCGCTGCAAAAACAATTCGCACTGTCGACACAGGTAAACGATCACATCTCGCAATTGCATCAGACAGTGAACGAAATCCGCGATCTTAGAGCGCAGATCAAAACCCTTCATAACCGATTCAGTGACGACGAGCGATTGAAAGGAGCGCTCGCGGCCGCGGACGATCTCGAGAAGAGAATGTCGGACGTCGAGAAGGAAGTGATTCAGGTGAACATGAAAGGGTCGGAAGCAAACCTCGCTTTTCCGAGTATGCTGAACGAACGGTTCGACGCATTCAGCCATACGATCGACACCGGCGATTCGAACGAACCAACAAAATCGCAGCTCGACGTTTTTCAAACGCTGCGCCAACAACTGAACGATCAATTAGCCAAATGGTCGCAGATTAAATCGCAAGATGTGGCGAAGGTCAGCGACATGATCAAAGGAGCAAATTTGCCCGGGCTGGTGATCCCACCGGCCAAACCGGAGACGTCGAAATAAACGAAATCACCTTCCCGATTCTTTGTCTGTCATTCCGACCAGAGTGGCGGAACCTCTTACTGTTTTCTGATTAACAGTTTCGCAATGGCCGGAGAACACTTAGAGATGTCGCGCGTGCGCTCGACATGACAACTGAAAAGATCGACAAGGCAGTCATCCTCGCTGCTGGACGGGGCACGCGGATGCGCGAGCTGACGACAGACTTGCCGAAGCCGATGATCGAAGTCCGCGGCAAGCCAGTTTTGCAATACATCGTCGAAGGCCTGCGCGCCGCCGGCGTTCGCAAACTGCTAATCATCATCGGCTATCGCCCTGAAGCGGTGCAACAACTTTTCGGCGACGGTTCACGCTACGCGATTGACATCCATTACACGACGCAGATCACGCAAGACGGAACTGGACGCGTGGTCGATCTGGCGAAAACTTTCGTCGCGGGCGCGCCATTTATTTTGGCATACGGCGATATCCTAGTCGACCCGGCGAACTACAAACGCGTTGTCGATCTTCCAGACGCTGTTGAGGCGCTCATCAGCGTCACGCTCGGCGAAGACGTGAGCAAAGGCGGCGCCGTATTCGTAAACGAACAGATGGAGCTGGTCGATATTCAGGAGAAACCAGAGCCGGGCGCAGCGACGAGTCCGTGGTACAACGCCGGGCTGTATGCATTTCGCCCGAGCATTTTCGATTTCACGGCAAAATTAAAACCGTCGGCACGCGGCGAGTACGAATTGACCGACGCAATTCGCGAACTCGCGCAATCCGGCAAAAAAGTTCAAGTGCTCGAACTAGCTGGCGAATGGGCGGATGTCCGCGATCCGGAAATTCTCGCGAAGCTGAATCAATTGTAGGGCGTCTGTGTCAGACGATCACCTCATAGAGACGGCCTACAAAATTATAAAGTCTGCTCGGCCGGCTCTTCGGCACCTTCTTCGCCGATTTCTTCTTCGATTTCGCGCCGCCATTCGCGAGATAGCCACGGCCGAAGAAAGCCGTAGAGCAGATAGGCAAGAAACAGAACGGCCGGCATCCATTGGTAGAACATGGCCGTAAGAACAAGAAGCAGACTAATCGCGAGAAAACGCGGGATCGATTTTGTCGTTTTCCAATTGATCGCTTTGAAACTGGGATACTCGAAGCGGCTGAACATCATAAAGGAAAGGAAAAGCAGGAGCGGCGGCAGAACGAACTTCCATTTGCCGAGATGATGTTCACCTTCTGCCAACCAAAGCAGAAACAACGTAATTGACGCAATCAATCCGGCGGCAGCGGGAATCGGGTAACCGGTAAAATTCTTGCCGCCGTTGTTCTTCGATTCCCTCTCATGATTCGCCGCGGCAGTATTGAAACGCGCCAGACGCAGCGCACCGCAGGCAAGGTAAATAAGAGCGATGATCCAGCACGCGGTCCGAAATTCCTGAAGCACGATCCGGTAAACCAAAAGCGCGGGCGCGACGCCGAATGAAACAATGTCGGCAAGCGAATCGAACTCACGACCGAAGGCGCTATCGTGTCCACCAAGCCGAGCCAACCGGCCGTCGAGGAAATCGAACACGAATGCACCGAGAATGAACCAGATCGCCTCATGAAAACGATCGGCTGCGGCGTCAGCGTTCGTACTTTGCAAAAGCGCGCCCTCCAAAATTTTGAGCGTCGCGGTAAATCCGCAAAAAAGATTTCCCGCCGTCATTAGATTCGGCAGGAGATAAATCTTGGAAGGATGCTCGCTCATTTAATCAGGGGAGGCGTGCGATAATCGTCGATCCACCGGAGACGTGATCGCCCACCTTGACCAACACGTCGGCGGCGAGGGGCAAATATACTTCCGTTCGAGATACAAAGCGAATCATTCCGAAACGGTCGCCCTTCTTGAGCTCGTCGCCCACGTCTGCCCAGGCGACGATGCGGCGGGCGATTGCGCCGGTAAGCTGACGAACGACGATCGTGACGCGCGGATTTTCAAACGCCCACGTTATGGCTTCGTTTTTCTCCGAACAGTCCGCGCGACGCGCATCCAAGCACAGGCCTTCGCGATGTTGCCGGTAAATGATGCGCCCATTGATCGGCGCACGGTTGGTGTGTACATCAAAGATCGACAAAAAGATCCCGACGCGACGCGATTTTGCCTTTAAAAGATCGGTTTCTTCTACGTCGGAGACGTCAGCCACGGTTCCATCCGCGGCTGCGACGACCGCGTTTGGATCAGACGGAATTTCGCGTTTTGGATCACGAAAAAAGAAAACCGTGTAAAAGATCAGCATCCAAAAAAAAAGCGAAACCCACGCGCTAAACAGCCAGCTCACGAGCGCGAGCAGAAGCAAAATCCCGAGGATCCAACGCGCTTCGAGCATAGTTTGGAGACGCATTCCGAGCGCACAATTTTCAAGCGCAAAAGAGGCTGGTCAAGAGGGCAAAAACAGAGTTGAATAAGTCGAAGAAGCCGACCACAATATCGTGGGCTCTGGTGGGCCAACACCTCCAATCCGTGGTGCAAATAAGCCGCTCGGTCGCGTGAGATTATTAGTTGTTTTTTGACTCGTTTTCGATACGCTCTTTTGATGCCAACCCGAGCCGCCGTCAGAGTTGATCCGGACGACGGAAAATCTGCAGAAAAATCCCGTCCGCGTGATCTCGTGACTGCCGCCAAATTGCAAAAGTACGACGCGGCGCAGATCGACAAGCTCGAAGGCTTGGAAGCGGTCCGGAAACGCCCTGGGATGTACATCGGCGACCCGGACGAACGCGGTTTGCACCACATGGTTTATGAGGTAGTCGACAATTCGATCGACGAACATCTCGCCGGCTTTTGCGACAAGATCGTTTCGGTTCGCGACAATGGCCGCGGTATTCCAGTTGATATTCATCCGAAATGGAAAATGCCGGCGGTCGAGCTAGTGCTAACGAACCTGCACGCCGGCGGAAAATTCGGGCAAGGCGCTTACAAATATTCCGGCGGTCTCCACGGCGTTGGGGCGAAGTGCACAAACGCACTCTCGGAATGGTTCAAAGCGGAAGTCTCGCGCGACGGCAAGGTCTACCACATGGCTTTTGCCAAGGGAAAAACGACCAAAAAGCTGGAAGTCATCGGCGAAGTCAAGGGCAAGAAGACCACTGGCACGCTGGTCACGTTTTTGCCCGATCCGACGATCTTCACGATCACAACCGAGTTTAAGTTTGAGCGGTTGACGACGCGTTTGCGCGAGCTGGCGTTCCTCAATCCCGGTCTCGAGATCAATCTCACCGACGAGCGCGGCGATTCGCCAAAGAAGGAAGCGTTCCTTTACAAACACGGCATCGAGGAATTCGTAAAACAGCTCGGCGAAAACAAACAGGTGCTCCATCCGAAGCCGATCGTGATCTCGCGGCAGCGCGAGGAAGTGTTTGTCGATGTTGTCTTGCAATACAACGATAGCTACAACGACCAGATTTTGCCGTTCGCGAACTCGATTCCAAACCCGGACGGCGGCACCCATCTCACCGGATTCCGTACCGCGCTGACGCGCGCAATCAACCAATACGCCAAGCAGAACCAGCTTTTGAAAGAAAAGGACCCCTCGATTTCCGGCGACGACGTGCGAGAAGGATTGATTTGCGTGCTCAGCATCAAGTTGCCGAACCCGCGCTTCGAATCGCAGACCAAGGTGAAGCTCGTCAACACCGAGATCGACGGCATCGTGAATTCGGCGGTCTACGAAGGGTTGATGACTTATTTCGACAAGAACCCGCCCATCGCGCGACGGATTTTCGAAAAAGTCCTCACCGCTGCGCGGGCGCGCGAAGCTGCTCGTAAAGCGCGCGAGACAATCCGAAAAGGCGCGCTGACCGGCGGCGGCTTGCCTGGAAAATTAGCGGACTGTTCCGAGCGGGATCCGGAATTGACCGAGCTTTACATTGTCGAGGGCGATTCAGCCGGCGGCTCGGCCAAACAGGGACGTGATCGTCGTTATCAAGCGATCCTGCCGATTCGCGGCAAACTGATCAACGTCGAGAAAGCGCGCGAGGATCAATTTCTCAAGAACGTCGAGATCCAATCGATGATCACGGCGATCGGCACCGGTATTGGTAAACCGAAAGAAGACGGCAACGGAAAAGACGAAGGGCGCTTCGACATGTCGAAGTTACGCTACGGGCGGATTATCATCATGACTGATGCCGACGTCGACGGCTCACACATTCGCACGTTGCTGCTCACGTTTTTCTTCCGGCAAATGACCGATCTGGTTCGCGCCGGCAAGATCTACATCGCGCAGCCGCCCCTCTACCAAATCAAACGCAAGAAGCGCGAAGAGTACGTCGATGACGACGTGCAGTTGAACAAGATTTTGATTTCTCTCGGCGCGGAGGACGTGAAGCTGAAGAATCTTGCGGACGACAAGGAGATCACAGCCGCACAGTTGAAGGACATTCTCGAGTCACTCGAGAAACTCGCGAAGCTCAGTGAAGTTGTTCGCCGACATGGTGGCGACTTTGAGGAATACCTCGAAGAGCGCAGTTCCAAGAGTGGCAAGCTGCCGACGTATCTCGTGAAAGTGCGCGAAGGCAACGACGAGACGGTTCACTATTTCCACGACGAGAAAGCGGTCCGAAGATTCCACGAAACCAATCTCGATCTCAATCTGTTCGACACGCAGATGCAACAGGAACTGTTGCCGCTGGGGGAGACGCGAGCGCCAACAGCGAAGACGAATGGCGTTCGTCGCCGTGCAAAGTTGGTCGAACTCCATGAATCGGCCGCGATCCAGAAAATTATCGCGGAGCTCGCACGCAAAGGCTTAAAGGTGAATCACTACGCCGCGAGCGATCGGCCAATCTTCGAATTGAGCGAAGGCGAAGGGGAAAAAGCCGTTACCCATCCCCTCTTCTCGATTCCGGAAATTCTCCAGAAAATTTTGGAGATTGGACGACGCGGTGTGCAGATCAAGCGCTTCAAAGGCCTGGGCGAAATGAACGCCAAAGAATTATTCGAGACCACGATGAATCCCGACAAGCGGAAGCTACTCAAGGTCGATTTGAACGACGATAACGCAGTCGATGCCGACAAGATGTTTACAATCCTGATGGGCGACGTGGTCGAGCCGCGCCGCCAGTTCATCGAGGACAACGCACTGAACGTGCGCAACCTCGATGTCTAAGATCGACATCGTGTTAGATTGACAAACTTTCTGATGTACACGGCAAACGAAAAAGTTGATCCCGTAAATGTCGCCGAAGAAGTATCGAGGTCGTTCCTCGATTACTCGATGTCGGTTATCATTTCGCGCGCCTTACCGGATGCGCGTGATGGATTGAAACCGTCGCAGCGAAGAATTCTCTACGCCATGCACGATCTGTCGCTGTTTCCGGGACGACAGCATCGTAAGTGCGCGAAAATTTGCGGCGACACGAGCGGTAACTATCACCCGCACGGCGAAGCGGTGATCTACCCCACCCTCGTTCACATGGCGCAAGCGTGGGCGATGCGCGAGCCGCTCGTCGATGGTCAGGGAAATTTCGGATCAGTCGAAGGCGATCCGCCGGCGGCGATGCGGTACACCGAAGCGCGAATGACGCATCTCGGCGCCGCGTTGATGGTCGACATGGACAAGGACACGGTCGACTTCGTTCCGAACTACGACGAAACGCGGACCGAGCCGACCGTTTTTCCGGCGGCATTTCCAAATCTTCTCGTTAATGGCGGTACCGGCATCGCGGTTGGAATGGCAACGAACATTCCGCCGCACAACCTGGGCGAAGTCATCGATGGCATTTGCGCGCAGATCGACGACCCGGATATCACGCTGGACGAATTGATGAAGCACGTGAAGGGGCCGGACTTCCCGACCGGCTGTGCGATCTGCGGCGTGAGCGGCGTGAAACAGTATCTCGAGACCGGCCGCGGCAGCATGAAAGTGCGCGGCAAAGCCGGCGTCGAAGAACTCAAGGGCGGCAAGGAACAAATCGTCATCACTGAGATTCCGTACGCCGTGAATCGCGCCACGCTCGTCGAACGCATCGCCGAGCTGGTTAACGAGAAGGTTCTTGGCGACATCACGGCTATCCGCGACGAATCGGACGAAAACACGCGCGTTGTGATCGAGCTCAAGCGCGACGCGAACCCGAAGATCGTCATCAACAATCTCTACAAGCACACGGCAATGGAAAGCTCTTTTCCTGCGCTCATGTTGGCAATCGATCACGGACGGCCAAAACTTCTCTCGCTCAAAGAAGCGAACGCCGCTTACATCGAACACCGCCGTGAAGTTGTTCTGCGCCGCACGCGCTTCGAGTTAAAGAAAGCCGAAGAACGCGCCGAGACTCTCGAAGGTTATCTGATTGCACTCGCGAATCTCGACGAATTCATTCGCATCATTCGGGGGTCCGCCAATCGCGAAGAAGCGCGAATCAAACTGCTTGCATTCGATTTCACTAAGAAACAAGTCGAACAGATCGGCATTCTCATTCGCAATCCTGCCCGCCTGACCGAAGGGCGTTATGCGTTCAGCGAGCACCAGGCCAATCAGATTCTTGATCTTCGCTTGTATCAATTAACCGGCCTCGAGCGCGACAAGATCCAGAATGAGTACAAGGAGCTAATCAAGACGATCCAGGATTTGAGCGACATTCTCGCCAAGGAGCAGCGCGTTTTCACGATCATCAAAAAAGAGATGCGTGAGGTTAAGGACAAGCACCGCTCGCCGCGGCTGACCGAGTTCATCGCGGATGAAGGTGAGATCAACATGGAAGATCTCATCGCCAATGAAGGCTGCATCATCAGCATTACCCACGGCGGATTTATCAAACGCACGGCGGTGAACGCATTTCGCGCACAGCGCCGCGGCGGCAAAGGCGTCATCGGTATGGCGACGCGCGAAGGCGCGACAGAGGAGGAAGAAGGCGATTTCGTCGAGCATCTCTTCGCCGCGACGACGCACGATTACCTCATGTTCTTTACCGAAGCCGGGCGCGCTTACGTTGAAAAAGTTTACGAAATCCCGGAAATGGGTCGCGCGGCCAAAGGTCGTTCCATTGCGAACATTCTCGAATTAAAGCCGGATGAAAAAATCGCCGCCACGATTCGGATTCAATCGAAGAAGTCCGGCACCGGTGCGAACGCTGTCGATCAAACCTGGGATGAAAATCTTCACGTCGTCTTCGCTACGCAATCCGGCATCGTCAAAAAATCGAACCTCTCCGATTACCGAAACGTCCGAAAAGGTGGCATCATCGCCATTCAAATCGAAAAGGGCGATCGATTGATCGACGCTAAACTGACGAACGGCAACAACGAGCTCGTGCTGATCACGAAAGAAGGAATGAGCCTTCGGTTTCACGAAGAACAGTTGCGCGATCAGGGCCGCAATACGGTTGGCGTTTGGGGAATTCGTCCGGAGAAAAAGGATCACGTTGTCGGCATCGCGATTGTCGATCCGGATGCCATGCTCCTGGTTGCCGGTGAGAACGGAATCGGCAAACGCACACCGTTCGATGATTACCGCAAACAAAACCGTGGCGGCAAAGGCATCATCACGATGAAGACTGGGGCAAAAACGGGCGACGTCGTCGGCGCGCTGACGGTGCGCGATTCAGACGAAATCATGTTGATCACGACCAAAGGCCAGATGGTTCGCACGCGCGTGAAAGAAATCCGCGAGACGGGCCGCAACACGATGGGTGTAAAACTAATGGACCTTCGAAGTGGCGAAAAATTACAGGCGACTGCGCCAGTGGTGAGTCAGGCAGCAGAAGAAGAGGCCCAACGCGCCGAAGAATCCGTGCCTAAAAAATCTTAAGGGGAAGGGCACGTGGCCGCGTGCTCTCCCGTCGCGGGAAGTTGCACCTGTCACTCCCCCCATTGAGTCGAGTTGTTGCCGCCGATTGGCCAGAAGGTTACGTGGTTCACAAGTAGCGCGTCGTTGTCGATTCTTGCCCGCGGCCGATCCTGTGAACAATATCCGCCGATGATCCCGGTCCAACACGCGGCCGAGTATGGTTTGCGGTAGTCTCATTCTTGACCCGGAACGATCATTCTGTATTGGCCATCGGGCGATTTAGAGTTCTCGGCCGACGCGCTGGACTAATCGATGAACAACGTTTACAAGGCCGCGCAGTTCATCTTGCCGCGTGCGGGTCTTGGCACGGTCAAGAAAGAGCAAACCGAATGGTCGAGAAAACGTGATGCCGCGTCTTCACTGGAGGAGAAATGCAAACTGTGAAGGCGCAGATCAAAGCGCTTCAGAATTTAGTAACGCTTAATGCTTGACGCATCCGCGGAGTTTTTTCAATTGCCCGCGCCTTCGTTTCGATTCGAGGATTTTTCTTTTCAACGTCGCAGGTCGCGGTGATTTGCGGCGCCGCTCCTTCTCCCGAGCCGCGATCTGGGCCCGACGCACCGCGCGCTGTCGATCTTCGATCGCATCGAGCAATCGTTCGCGCGCCAGTTTGCGATTTATCGCCTGTGAACGTGAATCCTGTACGGTCACGCTTATCCCAGTTGGGCGGTGACGCAGCGTCACCGCGGTGGCGACTTTGTTTACGTTTTGGCCGCCGGGCCCACCCGAACGCGCGAACGTCTCTTCAAGATCGACATCGTGAATAGCGAGTCGTACCAATCGCTCCGCGATAGCGTCTCTTTGCATTTGCCCAGCGCAAATAGACGAGTTTCACGATTAATCGGCAACTAGCTTATTGCGCGGAAACCAAGCGCTGCGGAGCTTTCTCCGCGAAGATCGCATCCAAATCGGTCAGCGGTTTTTGCGGCCCGAGATATTGTCGCCTGAATAGCTGCTCGAGATCAGGTTGCGGGTTGAATTGATCAGCACCAGTGATGGAATTCTATCACCCGCTTCTCTATAAGGCTTCCTTTTCCTTTGGCTTGGAGAAATCGATCGCCAACCAAGACATGTTGCCGTCGCGCGCGTACATTTCCATCGCGTAAAGCGATCGATCCATGCTGTAAAAAACGATCTCAAATTCGGGTACTCGCGCGCGACGCGTTTGTAATGATCCACGAGCTGCGGCGTGAACTTACGACACGGTCCGCACCATTCCGCTGAAAAATAAAGCGCGATCAATTTCTTGCTCGCCAGCGCGGTCTCATCCGCGCGGTTAGCTACACCCCGTTTCGGATTTGGACCAGGTCGCCCTTTAGAAATTCTGAAATCGCAGCCGTGCCGCCGGCATTCAGACTAGTCGGCTTGCGTTTACGAAGGATGTCGCTTGCTCTTTCATGTCATCGAGCGAGTCGGCGAAATGTCGCTTCGATAATTTCCTGCATCAGCGAGTTGCTGGAACAGCCCATGCGGAGCATTAAGCTGATCTCACTCACAGTCAGCCGCAACTGCCCAGCCTGTGTTGCAAAAACAAACAGCCAAAAGCTCAGATAAACCCAGCGGCGCATTCACATTTTCGCAGCGGGAGACAGGCCAAGCCGACCACCAAATCCCAAGCTGCGCCAAGACTCAAATGCAAAACTCCAAGAGCGCTAATCCCAGGGAAGCTCCAATGATCAAACTCCAAAAGCGCCTGGCGCGCGGCCAAGCCGAAATTGATGGTTGAATCTTTGGAGTTCCTTGGAACTTGTGATTTGGGATTTCTCAGGGCTATTGCCCGAACAGTAGCGACATTTTGTCCGATACTCCGGCTTCGCCTCGCCATCGACAACGCACCCAGCAACGCTACGGTCAACCGAGCTTGGTAACAGATGTCCGAGAAGTTGACTCGTATCGCGCTGATCGCACCAAAGGAAGCAGCGCGCTTGCGTCTCGATCAGTTTCTGGCGCGCGAGCTGCCGAGATTTTCTCGCTCGCGTCTCCAACAACTGATTCGGAAAAAGTTCATTACGCTAAATGGTTTCCCTGCCCGACCTCGCGATCTCGTCCGCGGCGGCGATTGCATTGAAGTAAAGGAACCGCCGCCGGAAAAGATCGACATCCAGCCAGCAGAAATTCCGCTGGATGTTCTTTTTGAAGATGACGACATAATCGTGATCAATAAGCCGCCAGGACTCATTGTTCATCCGGGCGCCGGTCAACGTGAGCGTACGCTCGTGAACGCGCTGCTGCATCGCTTCCCGATACTTTCCGGGATCGGCGGGAAAGAGCGGCCGGGAATCGTGCATCGCTTGGACAAAGAGACTAGCGGTTGCCTAGTCGTCGCCAAAAACGATGAAGCGCATCGCGTCTTGTCAGCACAATTCGCGGCGCGCACTGTCGACAAAATTTATCTTGCGCTGGTTGCCGGGAAATTGCGGAAGAGTGCCGGCACGATCGAAGAAAAAATCGGACGGCATCCCGTGGATCGACGACGAATGTCGGTCGCGTCAAAGCGCGGCCGGGCAGCGAAGACGGAATATCGCGTAATTAGTTCGTCGGACGAGCTCAGTTTACTCGAATGCAAACTACACAGCGGTCGGACGCACCAGATTCGTGTTCACCTTCATCACCTCGGCCATCCCGTTCTCGGCGACAAAGTGTATGGAGGTAAACATGGCAAAACTTTTCCGCGACAAATGCTCCATGCCTGGAGATTAGGTTTCCAACATCCACGCACGGGCGAGTGGAAGAATTTTGAAGCGCTTTTGCCGCTTGATTTCGAAAGCGCGATTAAGTCGCTGCAGCCGACGCTTTCCTCTGCGCCGCGAGCATGATCAACGCCGCCAGCGCTGGAGCGATAATGAGAGCGCGCATCCAGAGTTCCGCATGCCACGGCAAGCCAAAGAGCCGTTCGTCCCAAAACACGTACATAAGAGAAAAAACGGAGCTTTGGATTTTTTCTTCCCATTGATAGCGAATAACATCGTCACCCGGGACGAGAAGCAGGGCGAGCAATCGCAAGATGATGGTGATTCCCAAAAAGTATTGCCTGCTTTCGGAGATCGACCTTTGGCGGGAAGTGTGAAACTGCGGCCAGGAAAGCGATGCCGCTGGCGAACGCGGTTCCGCCGAAGCGCATCGGCATTTGTTGAAAGGTCCAGTCGGTCGAAAAGATTCAACGCGTCAAAAAGAAGATCTCGGCAGCGATAAGAATCGAGAATCTCACAAGAAGAGCGCCGTTCATCCGAGCCGACTTAGTCCGCCTGCATTGCCTCGACCGCCTGGACCGGCATGACCGGAGCGACTACGACGTCGCGGTCATTGATCGGATGCAACCCGGCGCGGTGTGCGGCAAGATCGACAAGCTCCGCGACTCGTGATTTCAAGGCGCGCGCGCGCGACCAAAGAAACAACAAGAACAGCAAATAGGGAGCGACAGACCAAAGATCGAGATGCGAGGCATGAAGTTGGCGATAAATCACGATGCTGAGTGCAATGAGATTCAAAATGACGGTTGTCGTGACCATTCGGTATCGGAGACGTGCGCGGGTAAGTCGCTTCGCGCCACTGTGATCCTCGGTAACGGTTTGAAGAACGATGCTCCACCAAAAGTTGCCGTAGATTTGGATGTCCCATTCGTTCCAACCGGTATCCACCGAGTAACGCCAGCCCTCCTCCTCGAGCAATTGGAAGATCGCGCCCAGCAAATGATGGCGATCTCGCGCCTCATCACTCCAAAAAACACGACGTCGCAGACCGCGACGCGGCTTGGCGTCTGCAGGCAACTGTTCGTGCGCACGAATAACGCTACGAGGTGTTCGCTTAAAATGGAGCCAGGTAAAGTATCGCGAAAATCCGCGCACGAGTGGCTGGAGAAACGCGAGACACATCACAAGCAAACGGGCTGGCACCGTGTCGAACTTCGGTTCGATGTGCGTGCGAACCATGTAAGAAAGAGCGACCGTCAACGTTCCTCCGAACATCAGATAAGGAACAATACGCAACGTAGGCAGAAAAATTCCCAAACCAAAAAGAAACAGTGTCAGCGCGAACCATTCGATGCTGCTCAAATAAGCGGCGACGTCAGACTGCGGCGTCGCATACATCGACTGGAAAAATCCTTCGCCAAAAACGCCGTGATAGATCACCGGGCGATCGATAAACCAACTGAAACGCGGCGCTCCATAAATCTGGCCGCGCCATTTCGCCGTTCCCGTTGGACCAAAGAAGATCAGGTGCTTGAACCGAAGAAGCGATTCGGCTTCGCCGTAACCTTCCTGTTGTTTCAAGAAGGCCCGAAGTGTGAAGCGACGATGATGCCAGACAATCGCGGTCCCACTGAACGCGATCACGCAGCCCATTTGCTGAAGTCGCCAGCAGAAATCGACATCGTCGCCGGCTTTGTGGTACTCGGGATCGAAGCCACCGACTTGTTCGAACGCCCAGCGATAAAACGCCATGTTACAGCCGGGAATGTGTTCGGCGATCGTGTCGGTGAGCAAAACGTGACTCGGTCCTCCCGGCGCAGCCGCCACGCACGCCTGGATCGCATTTTGTGCCGGCGGACTGACATTCGGTCCACCAACGCCGACGTATTCACCGCTCGTCAGCGTCCCCACTAAGTAATAGAGCCAATCGGGATCGGCCATGCAGTCCGAATCGGTGTAAGCGAAAACTTCACCCTTAGCCGCTCTCGCGCCGGTATTCCGAGCCGTACTTAAACCAAGATTCTCCTGATGAATGTAATGGACATTCGAAAATTGCGCGGCAACTTGCGCCGTGTTGTCGGTCGAACCATCGTCGACCAGGATCACTTCGTAGTTCGGATAATTCAGTTTGTCTAACGAAATGAGGCACTCCGCCAAAGTTCGCGCGCCATTATAAGAACAAACGATCACCGAAACGAAAGGTGCCTTTGCCAACGCGCGATGCGGAAAAGTCGAATTGTCCTGACCGAACTTGTCTCGTAAAATATAAAATGACTTTTTCGCTTCGCGTTCACGGGTCACGATTCCGAAGGCCCAATCGTAAACTTCGTTGCCGCCGGTAAACCATTCGTCGGTCCAGGAAAACAGGATCGTTCCAGCAAGTCCGCATTTGGCCACGCTTTCGACGTGCCAGCCGAGCATCTCAGCTTGCTCGTCTTGCGAATAGCGAATCGTGTCGATGCCAAATTCGCCCAGAATGAGCGGACGTTCGCCGGTTAGATTCTGCAAGCGCAGGAGATAGCGTTCGAAATCGCGCTGATCGTGCAGATACACGTTGAAGCAGAAAAAATCGACGTTCTGCGGAAGCAGATACTCGGTCGGCGGATAAGTAGCATAAGATAAAAGAACATCGGGATCGACCGCGCGGCCAATGCGGACCAAATGCTCCACGAACTCAGTGACGCGACGGACGCCGAGCCACCGTGCCATCGTGCTCGCGATTTCGTTCCCGACCAAGTAACCGAATACCGCCGGGTTGCCGACATATCGGCGGACCGTGTTTCGCACCATTCCCGCGATTTCGTCGCGCACTCTTTTCTGGCGCAGAAACTCAATGTGCTTTTCCCATGGCAACGTAATCAAAACACGAACGCCCGCGACGAAACATTTTTCCAGAAACCAATTCGGCGGCGGGTGATAAACACGAAGCACGTTGATTCCGATCTCGCGCATCATGCGAAGATCGGTCTCCGCGGTCTCGGGTTTTCCGAAAGTGTTTCCTTTTTCGTCGGGCTTGAATGGACCGTAGGTCGCGCCCTTGATGAAAAACTTGCGGTCGCCTTCGTAAAAGAATTTCGAAACCGCGCGAATCCGTGGCATCGCCGGCGTCGTCATAACGAGCGAAGGGCTTCCCGAACAACTTTCGCAGTCCGTTCAATGTCGCTCGGCGAATGTGCGGTTGAGATGAAGCCGGTTTCGAATTGAGAGGGCGCGAAATAAACCCCGTGTTCCAGGCACGTGTGAAAGAATTTCGCGAATGTCTCGAGATCACTGCCCATGGCGCCGCCGAGATCGGCAACCGGGCCGGGCGCAAAGAACAAACAGAACATTGAGCCTATTCGATGAAACGTCACGTCGATCTTTGCCGCCGCGATTGTTTCGCGCGTGAGATTTTCGAACTGCGCGGCCAGCTTTTCGAGTAATTCCCAGCCGTTGATCCGCTCAAGCTCACGCAATTGCGCCAGCCCGGCGACCATTGCCAGCGGATTTCCTGAAAGAGTACCCGCCTGATAAACCGGACCATCGGGCGAAAGCTGATTCATGATTTCAGCGCGCCCTCCAAAGGCGCCAACCGGCAAACCGCCGCCAATCACTTTCCCAAGCACGGTCAGATCTGGTTTGATTCCGTAAATTTCCTGAGCGCCGCCTCGCGCAACACGAAAACCGGTCATGACTTCGTCGAAAATCAGAAGCGCGCCCTTCTCGGAGCATTCGTCTCGCAAGATCGACAGAAAATTTTCTTTGGGAAAATAAAGTCCCGCGTTCGCCGGAACAGGTTCGAGAATGACACAGGCAATCTCACTTTTAGTTTGCGCGAAGGTTTTTCGCAGAAGATCGACATCGTTGAACGGCAAAGAAATTGTCAGATCGGCAAATGATTTGGGAACGCCGGCACTGTCCGGTCGCCCATGCGTCAATGCGCCGCTGCCAGCCTGGACCAGTAGGGAATCGGCGTGGCCATGATAACAGCCGTCGAACTTGATTATCTTGTCGCGGCTCGTGAATCCCCGTGCAAGCCGAATACTCGACATGGCGGCTTCGGTTCCGCTGTTGACCATCCGGATCTTCTCGACCGACGGCATCCATTGGCAGATCAATTCGGCCAATTCGACCTCGAAGGGGTTTGGAATTCCAAAACTCAATCCACGCGCCGCAGCATCGCGGACCGCATCGACCACAACTTTCGGCGCATGACCGAGAATCGCCGAACCCCAGCTGCCGACGTAGTCGATGTATTGCTCGCCATCGACGTCGAAAATTCTTGACCCGAACGCGCGTTCTACAAAGAACGGTTCGCCGCCAACGTTGCGAAGCGCCCGCACGGGCGAATTGACGCCGCCAGGAATTCGCTTCCGGGCCGCGGCAAATAGCTGCGATGAACGGCGAGTCACGCGCCGAAGATAATCACTAATTCGTTAAATCGCTAAATCGTTAAACGCTGCGCAGATTTGGAGCCGGTGACGCGCGATCTCCAAGTCGCCATCCGAGTTCGCTGCGGTTTGCAATGCATCTTCAACGTACTTTGATAGGTACAAGCGAGATTTGTCTTTCCTCGCGCTAATTACATCGGCCACAGCTTCGTACGACGCGATTGCTGATTGCACAGCTACTTTTTGCTTCACGACTTGAAGCTGTCGCGCCCAACCATGGCGCTTGGCGTGAGCCAGCACAGTGCCTTCGGGAATATTTAGTTTACGCGCAAGTTCGCGCAGACCAACTCCTGCCGCGAAAGCGGTCTTGATCTGTTCCCAAACATTGTTGTTTGATCTTACGGCGCATTACTTGTTCGGAGTTGGTGTAGCGCTTGGTCGCGGTGATCCCCCTTGTTGTACTAGATGCTGTCCAGCCTGTCGTTGCACGACCACAAAGGGATTGTTCTCACCGTAGCTGCGCCACGGTCCAGGTGGCACGTCCTGCGTATCAACAAATTGCCAATCGGTTACGTCCGAGGGTTCCAGTTCGAGATAATCACGAACTGCGGGAGATACACTTAATCCCGCCCCGTTATTAAGATTCGGTTTTGGTCGTTCATTTCCAAAAACGTACTGAAAATAATCCTGACGAAAGGGCCCGCAATCTTCCCATTGGGCGTAGCACGTGCGGTTGCCTTTGCGGATCGCGACCCAGCGATGCCAGCAAACTGATTGTCCCTGCCCCATGTACGACTGTTTGAACCACGGGATCACCAAAGGCGCTTCCGGTTTGAATTGCCCATGCATCACGTCGTTGTACGGCAACGCGCAATAAAACGGATTTTGCTTCGGAATAAAAGCGACCGGGATGTAATTACGTCGTGCGGACTGGTCGGGGTTATCGAAGCCGCCGTAATTCACCTGCCACTCCTGATCCCACGCACTATTACTGTTGTTGTCGAGTCCTATCCAAAATACGGTGGTAGTAATGTTCGTCTTCCAGGCGTAGCTCTGAGCAGTCGGTTGTTGCAGTCTCTGCGGAGTCTGAAACGCGGTTTTAACTTCGTCTGGCTGCCAGCGTGCGGTCTGAAGCTGACCGCGATAGTAAACGCTTATGAGATATCCGAAGTAATTGCGCTCAGGAGTGCGGCGGTTAACATCGGGTAAGTAATAAAGGCGTAATTTCTTAGGTTCACCATCGGCCCAATGACGATGCGGCGTCAGCCACTCGCAGGACATTTTTGCATCGGTTAAAACAATTCCCCGGCCAGCAACTTTGTCACACAGCACAGCTCGAATTAGAACAGACTCGCCAGATAACCGCGCTTCTTTATCGGGGACAATCGTTATTGTTAAAGCACGCCCCGTGACGGTGGACGTCGGGAACTCCTCATCTGACACGTCCGTGATTTGCATCGCTGGTCGACCAGCCGGGACGTGCTCCTCTTCTCCGTCGCGCCGCAGCACTTTCTCTTCGCTTTCTATATCGAGCCAAGCTTTCCCAGCTTCATTCTTGAATCGCTCAGCGTTGCCTTCCCGATCATTAGCAGGCACTGGTGCGGCCATATTTTGCTCACGTTGTGCTGTTGCTTCGGGGGCAATAGCGACGTTGCGATCGTGGTGCGCGAAGGCAGCCGTTGCTAATTCCTTGGTCCAACGGATCGCTATTCCAAACGCAACTCCGACGCACAGAACTAAAGCGAAGGCCAAACGCTTTGTCATCGGATTTCGCACAGTCAGCAGGATCGTGCCACCGTTCGCCGGCGGCTCACTTTAATGGGAAGGTTATATGCCAGTTAACCTATCGCAAACGCTTGTTATCGTCGACGATCCAGAATTTGCAGAACGCGTGTGAACCAGGCCCAGATCCCGCCGAAAGCAGCGCTTGGTTGAAGCCTACCGCCCCAAGGCGGAATAAGTTCAGAATGTTTGCCACGACACCCTGCCGTAGCTTATCTCTGTCTCGTTAGACCTATGCGTCATTTCATAACCGTCGTAGTTCTAGTGATTGCAGCCGCGGCGCACGCGCAGTCGCCAACCGCTGCGCCGAATATCGTCGCGAACGACGCGAACAAGATTTCTGATGCAGATTTGGATGCGCTGATTGAAACAGTCGGCACGTGGTCATGGTTCAGGACAATTCGGGAACTTGAGCCAGAAGAATATGAAAAAATGACGAGCGACTTTGCCAAGGCGATTCGATCAGGCAAGTCGGAGGGAGAAGCTATCGCGCTAGTGCAAGCACGCGCTGTTGGACTGATGGCGAACTATTTTCCCGCAGCGTCTGACGAGGCGTTATTGACTCTAATTCACCGCAATTGGATAGGAACCTTAAAAAAATACAAGGACACGAATAGTCGCGCCTGCATCGCTGCTTTAAACGGAGCGCTGGGTGCAAAGATAAACCTTGAGCAAGGGTTTCCAGATTTGGATTCGGCGGACACGTTGCAAATAGCCGAGGATATTATGCTAAGTGGCGCATCAAAAAAACCCGTATCGTTCGACAAGCGAACAGCAGACGAGGATTTAGCAAGGATCTCCGATCAGTTGGCACTCGAACATGGAAAGGGTGCAGACCTCTTAGGTAAACCAAATGAGTGGATGGATAGCTCCGACGAGGCGTGCAACCTGCTGCTCGAAATGTACGAGCAAGTTGACGCGCTGCCAAACAAGCGAGCTGCAAACGTAGTTCGGTTGCTGGTTACAGGAAGCTCAAGCGTTGGCGCTAGGCCCGGTAAAAGTCAACCGACGGTCCCGAAAGCGCAGGTCGTTGGCAGTACTTTAGCACCTCCCGAAAAGAATGCTTCTTCGTTGCCGCCGACACCGACATCGGTCCTTACTTATCATGTTGTTAAGATTACGCCTGGTGACGTTCTTAATCTGAGAGCCGGACCGGGGTCCAACTATCCCATCGTAACAAAAATTTCAGCAGCCACGCGCGGGATCACGCTTGGCCAGAAGCGTGCCGCTAACGGGCCCACTACGTGGCAGGAGATTTCTGTGGGTGGATACACGGGCTGGGTAAACGAAATTTACGTCGAGGCAGATCAGCCATAATCCACGATGGCAAAATGCTTTCTACTGAAAGATGATCCGGCCCGGAAATCCTACCACGCATCGCCCCCCCGCGCGGCGGTCCGCTAAAGCGCGGCCTCCGCACCGATGCGCCGACCCCGCCGTGGAAGTCCGACGATTAATCATGGACTCGTGGAGCTTTGCCCCACGTTCATTTCACTTCGACAAACTTCCCGCCGTTCCACGTTAGAGCGTGCACGACCACTCCAGTATCCTGACTGAACACGAGAACCGTCCGACCGTACTTTGGCAACTCGAACCTCCAATCTCCCTTACGATCGCCCGCATCTGCGATCGGAAAAATGGAGCGGTCAACCTTGTGCATCTTTGTCGGGTCTGTTCCAGATCGAAAAAAATCGAGGAAGACCAATCCCTCCCTTGCATCCTCCTTGCCTTTCTCGCCATGGTCGCCTTGGGCAACTGCGAGTAACGGACTACCGTCACGAAAACGAAACAACGCAACTTCAAATGGAGGTTGTACGGCGTCCCCTGGGCAACTCAAGTAACCATTCGCCTCGTCGATTACGCCGGATTTGGGTTCCTTCATTGTCGTCAGCCACAGGGCAGGTGAGCCTTCAAAAATTTCTGGCAGACGCAGAAAATAATCCACGACAGTCAGTTTCTCGACATCTGCGGACCCGGCCGTCTCCGGACGTTCTGACCTGCCTGTTGTGCTCTCGCGATTTGCATGCTTGCGGCGCTCTAGCTCGGCGTCGATAGCCTCCTTTTCCTTCAGCGCCTTGTTCTTCTCAGTCCCGTGGCTTATCCAGCGGTTCAGGCCCCACCAACCGCCGCCAAAGTCGTCGTCAGCTATCTTACGCTCAATTTCAGCGCGTCGCTTCTTAAGGTCGGTAGTTGACATCGATTGCACGTCTACTGCTCCAGCGTGGCTTGCGATCGCAACCGCCATCACTAGCATGATTCCTTTCGTGCGGGCTCTAATTCGCGAAATATTTCGGGTCATGAATCACAAGCAGTTCTTGCAAACGGACCCGTTCGGTTGTCGATCAGTGAAAAGCGGGCCACGGTGGGCCGTGCTACCGTCTCGGTTTAGGGAAAATAAGGTTGCTTTCAAACTTGGGAAGTTCGGCTTCGCGGCGGCGATCCGCAACGCGGAAAATAAACGTTAGCGGATAACGCGAAACAGGCTGCAGCGGGCATCCATCCGTGTACGATGGGTTCGTCGACTGTTCCCTGTATTGGAGCGTGGGGCGGATGGAAAAGCGCGATTCCACGGCGCACGCAGCCAAGCCACCATTGTGTCTGCCCGCGCTTCCGCCACGCGAAAGGAAGTATGACACTCGGCCGGCCTGCGATGTAGCACCGTGTCTACTCGGAAAAGCCCAAGCATCCAGCGCGTACCCTTGTCGTCGTAAATGAGGAGAGCATTCGAGCCACCAGGGGGTGCCCCAGCCTAGTTTGAAACCAAGATCTGAACTGTAAAAATCGATGGAGCGTTGAGGTCGGTGACTGGAAGGTGCACCTCGTACAGTCCGTGATGAAAATGATTGTTACCTGTGAACGCATTCAAGGCCTAACGAGACAAAGATGAGCGACGCTGACGAGAGCGGAGCTCGCTTCGGAGTGTAAAGTCTTAATCATCTAAAATGTGAACACGCGCCGGGTGGCGGTTAGCTCCGGCTTTTGGTTAGGTCCTTGGTGAACTTGCCACGTCGTCTCGCACGCCGTGAGCAGGGACGCGAGGATCAGCAGCGCGCGCATTCGTCTAACGAGAATTAGACGACAATTTTCATCTATTTCTGGCTCCATAGAGGGAAAGATCGCGCAAAAGGCAGCAAGATGAAACTCATTGTTCATGGCTCCTTAAAATCACCAGTTTGCACAAGCGTTTCGACCAGATCGCGTGCACAGCGGGCCGGTCAGCGGCGTTATCGATGTAAATGAACGAGCCAACGTTGCCGGTGCTGGAATCAACATGGCACAGCGGGTCATGGACTGCGGAGACGTGGGAGACATTCTGCTTTCAAAACATGTCGCAGAAGATTTTGAGCAATACGCAGGTTGGAAACCGTTGTTACATGATCTCGGCGAGTGCGAAGTGAAACACGGTGTGCACGTTCACGTTGTAAATTTGCACACGGATGAACTCGGTAGTGCGGAACCGCCTGAGAAATTCAAAAATTTGCGCGGCAAAAGGAAAATCGGTCCGGTCATTTCAGCATCGACAGCAAGAGCTCGCGGGCTTGATGCTGCGTCGGTTGTGCCTTTCAAAAACGATATCGATCTTAACACTGCACGGACACGGCGATTCCGAACATTGCAAAACCTTCGCCGGATCAGCTTCCGATCATCCCGGCGAAGCTGAATGCGCCGGAAAGTTGGCGCAGGCTGGCGGCACTCCATCGCGAGCTATCGCTTTTATGCGGCATACCGTCATATTTTTTAGCCTATCGCGATGCCGCGAGAGTTTGTGACGGGTTGAATCACCAAGAAGCGCACAAAATTACCCTCGCGCTCAAAGAAATTCAGTGCGTCGCCGTCAGCACGTAGGGCGATTGACCTCGATGGCCAGCGCTTGGTATTTTGTCATGCGCAATGAGTCGCAAAGCCGTTCTCAGCGTTTTGCTTGGAGGGTTCACCGCAGTTGTGATTTCGGCTGAGGCTCAGAATTTCGCCGGCGAGTATGCGGACAAAAATTTTCTCAACGGCCAGGCGACATTCCAAATGAGCTTGGAGCAAAGCGGCAACACTGTGTCGGTTTGGTTCAGTGCCGGTTACAATGACGGCCACAGTATTCAACCCGTAGCTGACGGCACTGGCCGAGCCGCCTCCAAAGGAACTGTTGAGTTCACTTTTACAGACAGCTCCCACAATGCTGGCACCGGCACGATCACGCGCGCCGGCGAGGACCTCATCGTGTCGCTCAAAACAACACAGGTGGCCGACTCACGCTGTCTCGAGCTTTATCGCCAGAACATGCGACTAAAAAGAGTCGGCAAGAAATAGTTGCAATCGCAATCGGGCGGTTTCGCACGAAAAAATCCTACATTCCAACCTTCCGTGATCTTCTGAGTAACATCGTGGCAACGAACCGTAGTATGTCGGCGAACGACATCGGACGACTTTGAGAAGGTTTGGAAGCCGTACCTTCCCTCAGCTCCCGAAAAGCTGCCACACCCGCAAAAGTCGCCACAGCGATCGAGGCAATGTTGCGGCTGTGGCGGATGTTGCGGCTTCCGGTGTGGCGTCTGAGTTGCCGTTTTACGCTGAGATTTGCCTAACGAGCGGGTGCCGCCGCAGCTTCGGTTTGCGCTCGTTGTTCGATCTGCTCGAGGGTCGGATCAGTGTTGCTGATCCAATCACGCGCTTCGTTAATTTCGGTCGGATTAACTGGGATCGCGCGCGGAATCGGCTCGGCTCGCGCGACCAATTGGCCTTCAAGCTTGACGGGTTTCGCGCGCTTGATTGGAAATTTCCAGTGAGGCGCGAATTTGTAGAC